>Ga0207754_100169_pt1 | contig 38002 bp, 49 predicted proteins | sample A23E1SouthBayCA_FD_187728 | JGI IMG/M metagenome (GOLD analysis project Ga0207754, IMG submission 187728) | Aerobic enrichment media microbial communities from Eden Landing Ponds, California, USA - A23 E1 (SPAdes) | ecosystem: Environmental > Aquatic > Marine > Unclassified | place: Emeryville...
AATGCTTTGTAAACGGAGACAAATCGAATGTAGGCTATCTTATCGAGCGTGCGGAGGTTCTCAGAGACGAGTTCGCCGATGAGACTCGAAGAGACGATACGTGCCTCTCGACCTTGCAGTTCGCTCTTGATATCGTCGACGAGATCGGTCACTGTTGTCTCGGTCACGTCTCGCTTCTCGACGGCTCGCTCGATCCCTGCGCGGAGTTTCTGTCGGTCAAAAGGTTCGATGGTTCCGTCGCGTTTTTTAACTTGGAGGGACTCCCACTCCGGACGTTCGTAGGTCGTGAAGCGGAACGAACAGCGTTGACACTCGCGGCGCCGTCGGACGGAAGTTCCGTCGGCACTGGCCCCTGTATCGATGACGCGTGTTCGCTCGTTCCCGCAGTCCGGACAGTTCATAGTTGTCACTGCTTAATTCTCCAGGGCCTTAACCCCATATGTGGTGCCTCTCGTTTTTCACCGCAACATCTGGTGGTGGAGGCGGTTACATAAAACTTACCCAATTGAATTGATGTAGTACAACTAAACTTGATTGATAGGCGTGGATAATTGGGAGCATATGCATTGAGTGACCCAGTCTCAACTACCACGAGTCCCTGCCGGTTCTGTGCGCTGGTGTTCGGGCCGATTGAGTGACTTCTCGCGACGTGTGGTGTGCTTTTTGCGGTTACGAAACCGTAACCAGAACCGTAACCGAAACTGGTTACAAAACCGTATTGGGTTATTGGCGCTTCAGACGCCGAGATACACTTTCGCCCGGATCCGTACTTATTTTGGAACCGGAACCGTAACCGGTTACGTAACCACTATGGCGAGAACTGTTACGTACACGACGTACTCGGAGGCTGGCGGGGTCGGGAAGACGACCCTCAGCGCGAATCTCGCGGCGGCGCATGCGCGTGCTGGCGAGGATGTGCTCGTGATCGATCTCGACCCGCAGGAGGGCTCACTGAGCTATCTCCTTGACGTCGACCGACCGGAGGGAGAGGCGGACAATCTCGTTCGGCACTTGATCGGGCGGCCGAAGGGCGACCTCGCAGACCTCATCGCCCATGATGTCGACCAAGGAATTGACGTGATCCCGAGTTCGGCGATGCTGGAGGATCTTCTTGAGTACATGATCGAGGCCGAGCAGCGCGACGATGAGTTCGATCGGCACGCCCAGCTGCATCGAGTCCTCGCGGACGCTGGACTCGCCAGCGAGTACGACGCGATCGTCATCGACCCTCCGGCGACGGCGGGTGTCCACCTCTATAACGCGATTTACGCGACGCGGAATCTCGTCCTGCCGATCGAGCTCTCTGGGAAGGGGCAGCAGTCGGTGGAGGGGTTGACGCAGCTCGTGACGGGGATGGAGGATGCGCTCGATATCAGCGTGGGCGTGCTTGCGGTCGTGCCGAACGCGGTCAAACACACCACCGATCAGGAGAGCTATCGTGAGCGGATTGAGGATCTGGGGTATCCGTGTCCGGTGGTGTTGGATGATCGGACGTCGCTCATGCAGGGGTGTTGGGATCGGCAGTGTACGGCGTTCACGTTCGTCGAGGAGCATCGGTCGCGCTCGCGTGACTACGAGCAGGAAACGCTTGAGGAGATCGAGGAGCTTGCGGGCTTCATCACGGCAGAAGTGCGGGGTGAGGCCTGATGGGGTCGATGAAGCCGGGTGTGGGTGACGACCCGTTCGGCGACGAAGAGAACGAGGACGATGATGAAGCGAGCGATGTCGCGGAGTCCGAGGCCTTGAGCGAGAGCACGTCATCGTCGACGGCGGCGTCGGCCGATGGCGACGACGGGGGTCGTGATCGTGTCGGCGAGCTCGCGGATGTCCTTGAGGCGATCGATGATGGCGACGAGCGCGCGCAGTTGAGTGTGCGGTATCCGACGGCGAAGGCGCTCGCGAAACTCCTCCAGGACGATGCGGAGCTTCGGGAGGTTCTCGCTGCCGACCTCCGCGCGGCCGGCGAGGACGTTGAGGCGGCGGATCTCGACGAGAGCGAACTCCTCCGCTGCGTGTTTCGGGTGGCGCTCCGGGATGCGTCTCCGGAGACGCTTGAGCTCTTGCAGGACGCGAAGGGCGAGTTCGGGCGACGCTCAATTTGAGACCGGCCGCGACTTCACAGAATATTACGAACCTATCGGAAATTTAACTAAATGCTTCCGCACTCCTTAAGCCCCCACCCTGTATACCCGGTAATTGCGTGTAAGCCGGGCGCCCCCAACTGAGCACTGTGGGCTTCTCCGGTGAAGCGCCTACAGCCATGAGTGCCCACATAATCGACTTGGTCACGGCCGTGGTAAAGCTACTCTGCGCAGTCTTGCTTGTCGTCCATCGTATCCGAGGTGACTCTACGAAGTAGAGAGATTTCTCTGGTGATGTAGAGCAGCGGGCGCCAAATCCTCTGGCGCCCCCAACTGAGCACGCGGAGATTAGACAGCGTACTTGATTAACCTACCGGAGACTTCTCTATTTCCGCGGCATCCGTACTGGACCGGGTGTTCCTGACTTCGCCCACCTAGACTCAAGTGTGGTGGCTGATAGAGTAGGGTATGGCGATTACGGATGTCTTGCCTGCACGGCCGCTCACGTTCGACGAGTTCCAGGACCTCCAGCAGCAGGATACGTTTGACGCTGTGATGACCGCAGACAAGCCGGGAGACATCGACTACCTCTTCCTCACACTCAACGATACCGAGTATACACTCCACTTCACCGACGAAAAGGGATGGCATCAGTGTGGGACGCGTGACGTCAGTGATGACGATCACGTCCAACACCACACGTAACGATCGCTCCCCCACTATCTACACGTAGTTCTTGTAGGCGAACATAGCGATGAAGGTGAGTGCAAGCGCGGTTTCGAGGGTAGCGTCCTTGATGGCGTGGCCAACAGGATCGTAGCGCGGGTTCACCGCGTCAAGATGGAGTTTCCAACAGTCCTCGTACTGGATAGCGTGCACGCTCTGGGTTTCTTGATCGTCTCGGTAGGAGTCAACTGCACCCTCGTTCTGGAGTCCGTTTGCAGGTACGCTCCGCGCGTAGTTTGACGGTTGTTCGACGGTCTCGTGCACCTGCACCTTCTCTGGCCCATCAGGTTGCCGGAGAAGGTGCTCGGCAGCGCTAAACGAGGAAGCTTCCAAGGGAACGGCGCTGTACGGTAGTTGAACACATTACGAGCCTATATTGTCGGTGTGTACTGATAAATTGTTGTGTGAGTGTACATTCCTATGTCTAGTGCACTCGGCTGTCTGAGGCGACCGTACGGCGGCAAAAATCCTATCTATCGACTCGTTCATGATTGCCTATGGTTCATCCAGACGTTCGCGAGTACGTCGAGCGTGATATTGAGGCTGCTGAGGAGGGCTGGGTAGAGGTTCTTGGTGATATTGCGTCCCCGTTCTTTGAACAGTATCCTGAGACTGACGCCACGATCGGTGATCTGATCGTGGGTCTGATTGAGCTCGAAGACGCTGAGGTGCGACGACAGACCGAGTACCCTTCGCAGACAGAGCTCACTGATGCTGGTCCTCGGATGTATGGGGGTCTTGAGACGGTCGGAATCTGGCGAACTACCTCGCCTGACGTGAGCGACTAGCTTCGGGCGCTGGTCTGTGTAGCGTCCTCGGTGAGTCGATCGCGGATCGCGCGGGAGCGCTCGGGACCGACGCCCGGGACGGTTTCGAGCTGGCTCTGGCTGGCGTTTCGGAGTCTGTTTTCACTCTGGAACGTGCTGGCGATCTGCTCGGCGGTGTGAGCTCCAATGCCGTTGATGGGTTCGACGGCGTGCTGGATGCGCTGGGTGCGGTCGTCGACGAGGTGGGTGGCGCGGCGTTCGAACTCGTGGAGGGAGATCTAGCCGGCGACGTAGAGGGCTTTGTGCTCGGTGAGCGTGAGTTCTCGTACGGGTGCGTCGGTGTTGAGCAGGCCGAGCCGGTGACGCGTCTCGGCAGGGAGACGATCATGGAGATGACGCCAGGCCTTGAGGAGCGCGACGACGGTGATGATGGTGGCGCCGAGCCAGGTTGGGTCGGTCATTCGTTTGTGAGCAAGGAGGTGAAGAGTGCGAGTGCGGCGAGCATGAACGCGGCGGAGGCGACGTCCTGGGTTGTCCACCAGACGAGCGCGGCGACGAGGAGCGTCGATGTGGCGGCGCTCGCGCACCGTCGAAGCATCTCTGTGAAGGCTTTTTGAATAGTCATAGTTTGGTCCAGAGGTGCCAGAAGCCGACTGTGCCGGTCATGGTTCGGCGAGGAGGGAATCCTCGTCGCGCGAGTCGTACCAGGTGAACTCGTGTTCGTCGGTGAGGTTGAGGGCGGTGCGGACGCGGGCGGGGAGGTTGATGGTCCACCCGCCGTTGTTTGCTCGGATCGGTCGGGTGGGCGCGTACGCGCTCGCCTGCCCGGGGTCGGTGAGTCGGAGGCGGTCGGAGGGGGTGATTTCGAAGGCGAGCTGGTCTCCACGCCCGTACGGGGAGTGGTTGAGGACGCGGGCGGGGATGGGGAGGATGACTTCGCGTTTCCGGGGGCGTGATTCGCTGGTTGGGGTGGTGGTTGCCATCCTTTCAGCGATGTGTTGTGAGTGACTTAGCGACCCGGCGGACACGTGGCAAACACGAGGCATCCAGTAGGCAACCAACAGGCAGCACGTAGGCATCCATGAGGCTGCCTGATGGATGCCTCATGTATGCCTGATGGATGCCTCGCGGCCTCTATTATGGGTTTTCGGCCAGAATGGCTATGTGACATCCGGCAGTGCCGCGGCGTCGGCTGGTCGGCCTTGTGTGGCGTCGTGTGTGCGTCGGGTGTCCATTATGTCACTTGCACAATCGACGCCCGTGGTGGGCGACGACACTGACGGTGCGGTATCGTGGAGCGACCGCTCGATGGCGGCGATCGTCGAGGTCCGGGACGTGGCCCGGCTTGATGATGCGATCCGTGATCTCCTTGGAGGGCGGCCGTGACGGACATGATCGACGACGCGCTTGCTGTCCGCCAGCTTCGGGAGCGACTCGTCCGCGAGTCGTTAGAGCGCGAGTTCGAGCGAGAAAAATCGGTGTACGGGGTGGTCGCGGATGGCTGACCGAGGTGAGGTCACCGTTCGCCAGGACGGACATGTGACGGCGCTCGATGCGCCGCGTCTTGATGGCGCGATTCGTGTCGATCTCGACTCACAGGGGCCGCGCGTGCGCGTTCCAGCGGATACCGACATCGCGTTCTCCGACCCAGCGGGCGAAGCGGTCACGGACGGTGGTGTGATGGCGGCGCGTGACGCGCTCCGACTCGAGTCGCGGGGCTGGCGACTTCGCGGCGACCACGCGGGACTCCTCCTCCTTGGGAGCGTGCTCGCGCTCGCCTCGAGCGGCTGGCTCCTGTCCCTCCCGACGACCGGGATGGGGCTCGCTGGTGCGCTGCTCTTCGCGCTCGGGAGCGGCGCCGGGTACGTCGGCGCGCGGTCGCGGTGGTCGGGCACGACGACCGTCGACGACCAGGAGGGGATTGCGGATGCCTGACTGGTCGTCCTATCGGCATCACGATGCGGGGAAGCAGGCGCATGAAGGCCGCGTTCGCACAACCGTGCGGCGCGCGAAAGAACGACTTTTCGGACTTCACAAATGACACGTAACACTCGGTACGCGTATCGGCTGGTAACTAGTGGGGGCTGGCGATGAGCCGGCTTCCGTCGTCGGTGTCGATCGGTGGGCGGTCGGTTGCGCTCGCACTCGTGACGCTCGTGCTGTTCTCGGCTGCGGGCGCGGCCGCGGGCACGGTCGTCTTCGATAACGGTGACACGCCGTCGCCGTACGTTAACGAGGAGCAGCTGTCGAAGAGTGCGCATCCGGTCGGGCAGGCGGTGACGACCTACGAGGCGAACAACGGCACGCTCGTGGAGCTCGACGCTGCGGTGAACGACTCCACAGAGAACCCCTACACGTATTCGCCGGCTGATGTTGAGGTCGGTGACTACGGGGCGTTCCCGCACAACGAGAACGTGAGCGCGCTCGACGCCGCGGAGTGGTCGACGTCCGGTGCGTCCGTCGCGGACACGCAGACGGGCTCGGGTGTCGAGGCTGTGCAGATCACGACGTCCGCGGCTGGTGACTCGGCGACGTTCTCGAACTTCTCGGTGACGAGCGACGAGAACAAACACTACGGCCAACTGGGTCTCGTCGTTGACTCGCTGCCGGCAGGGAGTGTGACGACGGTTGAGTTCGTGGACGCGGACGGGGACTCGAAGCAGGCGGTGATCGATCCGAGCGCGTCCGTCATGGAGAACGATTCGGTCGTGGCGAACGCGACGGGTGTGTTCGTCTGGCAGCAGCAGTTCGGCCAGCTCCCCACGCAGACCGCGAGCTCCTCGGATGGAACGTTCAACGATCTCGAGAAGATCATGGTGACGACGACGTCGGGCTCGGTGGACACCTCGCTCTTCGCGGTGAACGCCGAGAAGACGGGGATGTGGCAGTATGGCACGCAGCAGGTGAAGAATAGTGACGATGTCTGGGAGGACGAGACGGTGACGAACACCGCCGGTCCGGTGTCGATTTCGTCGATGAACTCGCTCGGCCCAACGTTCTCGAACGCGACGATCCACAACCTCCAGTACCCGGCACAGTACACGAGTAGCGCGCTCTCTGCATCGGACACGCAGGTGTCGATCAGTGACGCGGGGAACACCTACCCGGCGTACGACAAGAAGGCCGTGATCTACACGCGCCTGAGCGTCCCGAGCGCGTACGATCTCAGCCATCAGGGGCTCTCCCTGCGAGCGGAGCAGTCGCTGCCGAGTGACCGCTACGTTGCCGTCGAGGTCGCCGAAGGCACCGGCGACACCGCCTTCGGGAACATCTCGTCGTCGGCGTACTCGGACGTCACTGGATCGTTCTCCAGTGAGAACGAGACGCACGTGCTCGACGAGACGATTCAGCCCGGCCAAGAGATCGTCGTCCGCACCCAACTCCGGCTGACCAACGACGACGTCACCGCGATGCAGCAGGGCGCGAGTGGCGGCAGTACCGGGTTCTTCGGGTCGTCGGGTGGGGGGCTTGGCGGGCAGGTGCTGGGCGCGATTGGTGGCGCTATCGCGGCGGTCGTCGCGCTCCTCGGGAACTACTGGCGGAAAGCCCGGAGCGCTGTGTAACCACCGATGTCCAGCAGTAGCGGCGGTGTCCCGTCGGCCGGCGACCTCGTCAGCAATGCGAAGGACGCGAGCACCGTCTCCAAGTTCCTTGGCGGCGGGATCGGCGGGATTTTCATGGCGATCGTCTACGTCGTGATCGCGCCGATTCGGGCGGCTGCGACCGGACTCGGGAATTTCGTCGGGGACTTCCTTGGCGAGCTCTCGACGACGTTCAACGTCAGTCTGATCGGGAACTTCGCCACGTTGCTCGATGCCGGTGCGGCCGGGACGGGGTCGTGGCTTCGCGGGGAGTCCGCGGGGTTCATCTTCGCGTTCATCATCCTGCTCGCGCTCGCCTACATCTTCTCGAAGTGGCGGGAGTACACGGACAGCGACATCCCGTTCCTTGGAAACATCCCGTTCTACGGGACGGAGGACGACGACTGATGTCCGTCGTCCCCCTCGCTCTGGGTGGTGGTCGTCGTGGCGGATAGCGATGAGACGACCACCAGTAGCGACTTCGTCTCTAACTGGAGTTCGAGCGGGGACATCTGGAAGAAGATCAGCGATGGCAGCGGCACGCCGGGTCTGAACACGGGCACGCTCGTGAAGACGTCGGCGGGATCGAGTGTGATGCTCTTCGTGTACGCCGTGATCGGGACGATTCGGTCCGGCGCAACCGCGATCTCGGACCTCGTGACGAACGCGTTCGACTTCCTGAGCGACTTGGTGAGCGTGCTCTACGGCGGCGGCGCGGTGGTACCGTCCGGGGCCGGAGGGACAGTGTCGGTCTCCGGGCCGGCGGACTACGCATCCAGCGTGTTCGAGAGCGCAGCGTCGACGTTGTCGTCGCGCGCGACTGGGTTCCTGCTCGCGGTCGGACTCGTCTTCCTAGTCGCCACGCTCGTCTGGGGGGTGCGTCGCTATGTCCTCTGAGGTGGTCCGCTAATGTCCGGACCGGTTCCAGAGGACAGCCTCCCGGACAGTTATAGCGACGGGACCTCGATCAGGGGCCTCGTCAAGAGCGTCATCAAGAGCGTTCTACCGGTAGGGAAACTCATCAAGCTCGTCGAGAATCCGCGGCGGTTCGTGCTCGGTGTCGTGTTCTCGTCGATCGCGGGGGCGTTCCTGACGACGCTCTCGCTCGGCCTGAACCTCGGGAAGTGGCTTGCCGGGTTCCCGATCCCGGGGACGATCACCGTTGACGGCTCGTCGGTGAACGTGCCGTGGTGCTCGAAGGAGACGTGCGACCTCCTGTCGTTCGTCGACATCCCGGGCCGGGTTGCGGAGTCAGTCAGCGGCGCGCTCACGCCCGCGGGCACGCAGTTCCTCCAAGCACTCGGGTCGATCTGGACGAGCCTGCCGAGTGATGGTGGGTTCGCCGGGCCGGTGATCTTGTTCGTGATCGTGTTGCTCGCCGTCGTCGCTACCGTCCGGGGCGGTCGAATCGTCATCGCACTCCTCCCGATCAGTAAACCATGACTCTCAAACAACTCGTGAAGTCGCCGTTCGCGTGGGCGACCGCGTTCTTCGGGGCGCTCGGGCTGCACTCGCTCGTGCCGTTCCTGATGTCGAACGCGAGCACGCTGTTCGCCGGGTGGTCGTTGTTCTCGCTGCGGATTCTACCGAGTTTCAACGTCCCCCCGATGCTCCAACAGCAACTCCTCGTGTTTGGCGCGGCGGCGTACCTCGTCGTCCTCGTGTATCGGCTCGCGCGGCGCTGGCGCGCGCGTGGAGGTACCGGCTCGTGACCAACCATATCGTCCGTCTCGTCGGGGGTAACTCACAGATCGACGAGTCGACGGCATCCAACCCAATCCAGAACATGAAACTCACACAAACAGAACCGTTCGGGGGGCGACGATGGGGCTGCTGACGTCCATTGCGATGGTCGGCGGCGCTCTCATCGTCTCCCTCGTAATGCTCGCAGTCCTCTTGCTCGCGTACATGCGCACGGGCAGTTTCGTGTCCGTGCCGTTCCTCTTGAGCGTGCTCGTCGTCGGGCTCGGGCTGACGTTCCTGGTGCCGACGCCGATCAGTTCGCGGCTCCCGAGCGTGCCCTCGATCCTCGGAATTGGCCGCCTCGGACTGCTCATATTCCTGAGCGCGGCGATCCTGCTCTGGATGGTCGTCTCCGCGTGGCTTGGCTCCGGAAGTAGTAATCCCGAACCCGTCGCGCGTCGCGTCGGCCGCCGTCTACAGCGGCTCGTGTCGACGTGGGCGGGCATCGCTACGATCGGGATCTCCGTCTCGATCTCGATCCTCGTCATCCTCCTCCATCAGGGTGGTGAGGCGGCGGGCGTTATCGCCCAGTTCGTCGGGGACGTCCCGTTGATCTCGTCGAATATCGCGGCGATCGGGATCGGCTGGGCGGGTGCGGGCGGGTCACTCCCCGTGGTCGGTGGGCTAATCCCGGAGCTTCGGTCGCCGGTGATTATTGCGGCGGCGATTGCGGCGGTGTTCACACTCGCAATCGGGGTGACCTATGCCGATGACTGACGAGCACGCGACGCTGACGGTCTCGCTGTCGGTGCTTCTTGGTCTCGGCAGCATTGCGGGCGTCCTCGTGGGGTTGTTCGCGCCGCTTGGGGGATCGCTTGCGATCGTTGGATTCGTCGCGCTTCCGTTCATTGCTGCGGCGGCGCTCGTCGCGCACGCGATCCTGCTGGATGTCCGTACTCAGGGCGAGGAGGTGAGCGTCTGATGCGGGTGTGGCGGTGGCTGCTCGTCCTCCTCGCGGCGCCGGCCGTGTTCGCGCTCGCGGTCGCCACGACCTCCGTCGGTGGCGGAATCGTCACCGGACTCGTCGGTGTTCGGACGCCGATGATCGTGCTCGGCGTCGCACTCGTCGCCGGCGCCGTAGCCGTCTGGAAGGCTGGTGAGGTGATTCTCAACTGATGCGGCGTGCCTTCACGCTCGTCGTCGTAGTCCTCCTGGTCGCCCCGCTCGGCGCCGGGATCGGCGCGGCCGCGATGACCCACCCACCCACGCAGACGGCCGCACAAGCCACGCCGTCGCCGGTCAACAGTAGCTACTCGATTAGTGAGCTGCGCCGGCAGGGGTCGCCGCCGTCGACGGAGTCACCAGCGAGCGTGCGGAAGCTCGATACGTACACGAGTCTGGCGCTCCGCTACGACGGCGTCGGCCTCCTCCACCAGACTGACGTCTTCCTCGACAGTGGTGCGACCGTCCGGTCGGATCAGGTGCATCTTGACTCGATCCGCTATGGGCGCGCCGAGTCGACGGAGACACTCGTGATGGTGTTCTGGACGCCCGAGACGCGCGCCGTCGAGGCCGCAAGTGGGAACGGAACGACGATGCAGACGGTCGCGGCGAACCAGACGGTGCGTCGCCAAGAGATCACGATCCCAGAGAACCGGGAGCGGGCGACGATCGATCTCCCCGAGCATGCTGCGTCGACGCACGTCACGATGTGGGTTGACGGCCATCGAGACGTCCGGTGGACGTTCCAGCATCACTCCGTGCCGTTCGCGCAGACGCTGGCGATCACCTCACAGGGCGGATTCTGGGAGCGTGCACTCACTCAGATTGCGTTCCCGACGCTCGCACTCGGCGGGCTCGTCGGCGCGGTCATCCCGGCGAGCATCAAGCGCGCGGGTGCGGGCCCGCAGTGGGGTCTCCTCCCGTGGGGGGTGATCCTCGCGTTCGCTGGGTTCTTCGGCCTCTTGTTCGCGTCGACGTGGCTGTCGAGCGTCATCGTCGCGCTGCCGTTCGTCGTCCCGGTCGCAATCGCGGCGCTCGTCGGGATCGTCTTCCTCGAGCGCTACGAGGACGGCGTGCACAAGGTCACGCTCTGCCAGCTCGACACGACGGAGAAGAAGACGCCATCGGGCGACCTCGCGCTTGAGGCGCTCGCCGGGAAGCTGCGAACGGTCAAGCTCACGAAGACCCCGAACGGTCGTCTCGCGGTCATCCCGACGGGCCTGCGTGCGTTCATCGCGCGCGTGTTCGGCCGTGCGGCGATCCTGCACGGCGACGATCGAATCCGCTCGGAGGTCGATCTTTCCGATTCGGACTCGGATAAGCTGATCTTCATCGACACGGACGCGGACGAGCTCGTCGACGTCAATAAGGAGTCCCTCGAGTTCCGGCCACCGACGCGCGATCAGGACGGTGCGCTCGATATCGGTGGGGTGCTCGGTGTGCTCGTTGAGTTCGCTGTGCCGGCTGCCGTGTTCTTCCTCCTCTCAGGGCCAGTCATCGGCATCATCGCCGGGCTGCTCGCGGTCCTCCTGTTGAACACGCAAGCACACGAAGGGAGCGCGAGCATTCTCCCTGCGGTCGGACACGCGGAGGACGCCGTCGCGACGGCGTTCTACCTCGAAAAGAGCCTTGAGGAGTACGAGACCTTCGAGGGGTTGATCAAGGCGCTACGCTCCGAGAAGAACCGCTCGGAGGACATCCTTGAGATGATCGAGGAGCAGGGCGCCGAGGCGCTGATCGACCGGGCGCACGGCCGGCAGGACGCTGAATCCCTGGACGAGATGTGGAGTGACGACGCGAAGGGGGTGAGTTCGGACTGATGAGTTCGGACTCTGCACGCTCCGAGCCGCTGCGGTCCGTCGACGCGGATGACGAGCCGGCGGCGCGACGCCCGTCACTGAATCGGCTTCGTGAGGAGCAGCGTGAGTCACTCCGTCGGTTCCGCGAGGAGGGCTTCGAGAGTCGCCGCCGCCTTCTCATCTGGCTGCACGAGTTCCAGTTTCGGACCCTCGGGAAGGTCGCTGACTGGGTGTTCTTCCTACTGCCGACGCAGGACGTGACGCTCTCGTGTTGTCTCACGAACTCGCATGCGCGAGCGCGGCATCATCCGCGGTCGTTCCTTGACGACGCAAATCGCCGCGAGGAACGCCAACGGCAGGCAGCTCGCCACCTTCGGCCGGCGTGTCGGAAGGCGCTCCGGGAGCTACGGACGCAGGCCAATGAGTTCGTCGACGGCGACGACGACCCGGCGCCTGATCCAGACGCGAGTCCGTACGCGGTCCTCCGGCCGTCGTTCGAGGAGTACCACGACCGACAGCGCCGCCGCCTCGAGGACTGGTTGGATGGCTTTGACTCGCTCGCCGGCCTCGAGGACTGGCTACACGACTTCGACTACGACACGCTCGGCGAGATCACGCAGATCCCCGGTGGCGAGGAGTTCGACTTCGAGGTCTTGGAGAAGCGTGCGACGCGGCGTGTCGCGCTCGGCGATCGTGAGGTCGATCGGATGGAGCGCGAGCAACTCGCCGCCCGCTATCTCCTCCCGACGACGAATCGTGCTGTCCGCGAACTGGCCGTGTCGGCCGGTGAAGCGGTCGAAGAGGAATCCGACGGTATCCATATCCCAACTGGATGACAGACACTACTCCAACCGACGACATCGACGACGCTGAGGAGGATCGCATCCGCCCGACGAGCACGGGGTCCCGCGAGGACTACCCGTGGGGCGAGCAAACCCAGCAGTCACGCCGGAACTACCGCGCACCTGCGCACTGGAAGACCGACGCCTACCAGATCCGACGCCGGTACGGTATCGGCCAACTCGACGTCGACGACTTCACGAAAGACGGTACCGAGCCGTCCCGTGTCGTCTATCCCGACTTGCTGATCCACGAGCATGACGCCGAGCGCACCAAATCCGAGGGTGGGACGGGCGCGCTTCTCTGCGGGAAGCGAGGGTGTGGGAAGTCGACGCTCCTCGGTCAGATCGGCACGCGCCTCATGGACGAGAACGACGAGATCGTCGTCTGGCGTGGAAGCCCGATGCGTTCGGAGTGGCTCCGCCTGAAACGCTGGACGACCCTCTGGCTCCCCGAGAACGCTGACGTCGACGCGACGTGGATGGCCGAACAGGGGGACGCCGCGACTGAATCCGTTGAGGACCTCCAGGACGTCGTTCGTGACGTCGAGACGTACAGCGACCCGCTCGATCTCCTCGAACAACTCGGCGAGGGGCCGGACGGAACGATCAACGTCGTCTATCCCGACCCGACCTTCGAGGGCTGCACGGAGCTCACGCGGGAGACGACGCGCCCCGGGACGAGCGAGCCGCTCCCGTTCCGACCGAGCTGGGAGACCGAGGACGGCGAATCCCCAACGCCACTCCAGCACTGGTGGTTCGCGTTCGTGCTCGCGGCCGTCGAGCACTCCAGTCACTACGAATGGCTGTCGCTACTCTTCGACGAGCTCGGCGACCTCGTCCCGGAGGACGCGAAGCAGGACGCCGACCGAACGCACGACAAAGTCACGCTCTTCCGCTCCTGTATGTCGGACTCACGGCGTGCGGGCTTCAGTCCGTTCGGCGCGATCCACTACGAGGAGAACATCCACCACAAGGGCCGACGCGAGTGGGAATGGCGGATCTCGATGCCGGACGGCACGCCGAACCCGCGGACGTCGCGTCGGTCGTCGATCCCGGTCGGCTTCGAGACGGTGCCGATGGAGACCGACGTGATCAGCGGGTTCGACGTCGGAACCGGCCTCTGTTTCGCCGAATGGGGCTGTACGTGGTTCGGCTGGGACGACATCCCCTTCGAGATCGAGGACAAGCATCGCTGGCTGCGGCTCCGGCTCACCGAGCCGTCGTCCGTCCAGGACGCCGCGGAGGCTGACGTCGAGCTCGTGTTCGATGATCAGATCTTCGCGGAGTGGCAGAACGCGCACGCGCATCGCCTCGTCGTGAAGGATCCGGGCGCGGGCCAGCTCTCCGTCGAGGCCGGCGAGATCCTCGACGAGCTTGAGAGTCCCGTCGACGAGCTCGCGTTCGAGCCCGAACTCCGGTCGATCCCCGGCGGTCGGGAGGTCGTGATGTCGGGTCCAGAGGGCGAGATCGTGGTTGCACGCCTGCCCGTCGACGGGGAGACGCCGGTGATGGCCGACTCCATCCAGGGGGTGAGCGCCGGTGACTGATCGTCGACGTCGACGTCGGAGAGAGCAGTCACAACTCACTCAGGGCTTTAAGTGTGAGGGTGGGTGGGGGTCTGGTCGGGGCTCGGCCGGGCTGCGGCGCGATCCTCGCTCGAATCTGACACCCCTCGCACGCGCGAAACTAGACTATGTTCGAGCGGGCCCCCCTCGCGTTGGGGGGCCTCCTCGTGCCCACAATCGCCCGCGGGCGACCGCCCACTCACGCGCGCACCTCCACGCCCGCCCGCGGTCGCGCCTGTCCGAATCCTGCGCGCGAGCGCGCCGCAGCGCTAATCGCGCGCCGCCGCTCACCCGGGATTCGCGCATCGCTCGTGCGGGCGTGGAGGTGCGCGCGTGAAACGCACGCTCGCCGTCGCGGCCGCGCTCCTGCTCGTGTGCTCGCTCGCGGCGCCCGCAATCGCGGCCGCATCCGTGAGCGCCGCGAGTGCGCCGAGCGGGATGGTTGAAGTGCCGAACGACCAGATCACTGAGGACGTGCCGTCTGGTGAGTCGATCCCGGTCTCCGCGGCGGACCTCCAGGGACGCGTGCTCGCCAGCTCCGGACACGCCGACTCGCTGGAGGTGATCGCAACGACGCCTGGGCATGCTGATGCCGTGATGGGCTCGGACGCGAACGTCGTTGGGAGCGGCCAGATGGCGCTCGTCTTCAGGGACACGAGTGACCACGAGTCCCGCGAGGTCGCCGTCGACGCCGGCCTTCTTCGGCAAGCGCTCGGTTTCACGCCCGAAACGATCCACGGAACGCACTCCGCGGGGGAGACGTGGACGTCCCAAGCGCAGTACCAAGACGGCTACCTCTCGATGCAGATCCAGTCGTGGTCGTCGAACACAGTCACGTTCTCCGGGTCCGTGTCGCTCCAGGCGACGCCGGCGACGGACGGGAGTTCGTTCGAGTACCAGCTCGGAGATCTCGATGCGGCGTCGGATCCGCAGATCGGTCTGACGGGGGTTGCGAACTCGGAGACAGACGTTGTCTCCGGCTCTGGGACGTCGGGGACGATCAGCGCAGACATCGGCGGCTCGCAGGATCCTCCAGAGACGACGTTGACGCTCTCCGGGACTGGCTTCGGACACGACACCATCACGCGCTCCGAGTCGAATGTCTCGGGCGGCTCGGGGTCGGTGGACGTCGCGGGGTCGCTATCGGACACGAGCGCGGGCGATGGTGCCACGGTGTCGGTGACGGGGCGGACGATGACGTCGTCGGGGTCGTTCTCCATCCCGACATCCGAGAACTCGACGGACGTCTCGGTTGGAGGGAATCAGCCCTCGTCGGGGACGTCCGTGACGTTCACGGGCTCCTCAAAGACGAGTTCGGCGTGGACCTCGCTGTACGTCGGGGATAGTAAGACGCTCTCAATTGGTGGGAATCAGCCTGCGGACGTCTCGATTGATTGGGGGTCGTCGTATGCGCACTCTGAGTACTTGAATAGCGATTCTTCGGATAATGTCACGTTCTCGTCGGGATGGCCGTCGGATGACACAATTAGCTCGGTGTCTGGGACGATGTCGACTAGTGGCTCATCGACTCATGTTGCCCTCTATTTGTTCGTGAACGGGGAGAAGCGGGAGACCATCTGGAGCGATCGATGGGTTGATTCGGGGACGGATTTTGATTCGTCGATGAGTGTAGGGGTTTCTGAGGGGGATTCGGTCTCCCTCCGTTGGACTCCATCTGGGGGGGACATCTATTTGACGGGGAATCCGACTGTGGAGGGGAGTGAGCCGGATTCGGTCGCAGTCTCGATTGATGGTCAGGATCTCACAGTCTCGAACGGAGGGTCAACGTCAACCTCGCTGTCTCCGGGAGATCACTCTGTCTCGGTTCCCGATCACGCGTCAAACACGGACGTCCAACTCTCGTGGACGGAGACGACAATCACGGCGGATCCGTCACTGTCGATTGACGGATCAACGGTTGCGTCCGTCGACGGCACGCTCTCGGACGGGGAGACGGTCTCGCGGTCGATCAACCCGTTGTCTCCGGGCTCGCACACTGCCAGCGTCTCGGCCGACTATCAGGTTGGAGCCGACGCGTCGTGGACGGAGACGACGTCGACGACGTCCGGGACGGTCTCGCTGAACGGCGTGTCCAAGTCGTTCCCCGCAGTCTCCCAGGGGGAGTCGACGAGTGTGTCGTTCGCCCCGTCGACACTCGATAGTGGAGCGAGTAACTCGTGGAGCGTGTCGACGCCGTCGGGACGCTTCGACTACAGCCTCAGCGTTGACGAGCTCGACGCGACGAAGAACCCGAGTGTGGACATCGACCGAGATGGGACTCCGGAGGCGTCCGTGTCGGGACTCATCTCGAGCGATGACTCGAGGGAGTTCTCGATCAACCCGAGCCTGAGCGATGACGAGTGGGCGGTCTCCGCGGAGGGGAGTCCGGTGTCGATCTCCGCGCCGATCACGGAGACGAGCATGCCGAGCGACATCGCGGTCTCGATCAACGGCCACTCGATCTCGCACTCGGGAACGCTCTCAGATGGTGCAACGGATTCGCTCGTCGCAAACAAGAGTTGGCTGCGGGAGGGATCGAACACCGTCTCGGTCTCGATCGGCGACGGATCGCTCTCCTCGGATGCGCCCGACCAACAGTTCGACCTCCAGTACGGCCACTCGGCGAGTGATCAGGTGAACGTGACGTACGCGTCGCGTGCGTTCGAGGAGCGGTACAACATCACGCATACGTACGCGAGCGCGACGTCGGACGCGCAGGTGACGATTCCGTTCGAATCATCCTCTGTCGTCGGTGTCGCCTCGGTAGCCTTCCGCGTGAACGGCGGAGACTGGCAGGCTGTGCCGGCTGCTCACTATCGCTTCCACAACACGACGCTCGACGCCTACGTCGCGGATGCGTATGAGGCGCAGATCCCCGCTGGCGCGACGGTTGACGTCCGCGCGACCGGTCGGAAGATCGATGTGCAGAATGGCGCTGTCACGATCACGGATCCCTCGAAGCCCGGTGAGGATCTCGACACGCAACTGCGGATCGACGAGCGGAGTCCGGACTTCCACCTCAACGTCGGGCCGACTGCGAACGGCCCGCGCGTCCACTATGCGACCAGTTCGCTCTACCCCACAAGCGACTACACGATCTTCAACGCGCATGGTGATCAGGACCTCTACCTCCCGAGCTCGGAGGTCGGGGATACGTTCCGCGTGCAGTACCTCCAGACGAAGGTCATCCCCCAGAAGGGCGACGTGAAGGTCACCGTCGAGAAGCCGGGCTCGAACCCGAAACTCGACATTGACCCGGGGCCGGCTGGCGTGGGTGATCCCGTCGAGTTCACGTACTACCGGACGACATCCGGCACGACGTACCTCTTGAACAGCATCACGAAGCAGGTCGTGCGCGCATCCGGCGTCGCGCACTCGCCGGTGACACTCACCGATGACGACTCTGACGAACTCTTGGAGATCGTCACGGACGGCGCCGCGAGCTCAAGCAGCGGTGACGGTGGCGGCGGTGGGTTCTGGAAGTCGGCCGGCAGTTCGGTCTCCCAGCTCTCGACGAGCGCGTCGTCGTCTGGCCTCCTGCCGATCGTCGGGATCGGCTTGGTCGGGCTCGTCGCGGCTGTGGTCGTCGGCCGGCGTGTTTTCGGGGATGATCTCGATGCCTCGACGTCGACGGGCACGGGTTCGTCGTCGACGCTTGGTCGGATCGCGCTCGGTGGCGTGCGCTCGGCCTCGTGGGCGGGACGGGCGTTCGGTCGTGTGACGCTCACGCTTGTGCGTCTGCTGAATCGCGGGCTCGTGCGCGTGCTCTCGAATAAGTATGCGGCCGCGCTCTTAGCGATCGGTGGGTTCCTCGGTGCTGGCCAACTCGGGCTTGTACCGAAGCGTGCGGTCACGCTCGGGTCGGTGATCGCGCTGCTTGCCGGGACGATCTACGGGCTTCGCCGGCTCGGCATCTACTCGCATCGGCTCTTCCTCCTGGTGGGGGCGCTCGTTACAGTCGGTGCCGTTGAGTTGCTGTCGCCGGGGCTCCTCCAGCAGTTCGTCTCCGAGCTCCCGCTCGCGCTCTTGGCGATTCTCGCGGCGGTCGTGCTCGGGATCTGGTTCTTCTTCGTTCGACGTTCGGAGGCGTCGACGCCGGAGACGGTGAACCGCATCATGTTTAACGACAATAGTGGGGGCGAGGAGTAGTCATGCTCCCCCTGTTGGTCAGCGATATGGTGTCGGGCGCACTCCAGTATCTCGGCGCTGGCGGTCAGGTTGGTGTCGCGGCGCTCCTCGTCGGGAGCGTCTTCTACGCGAACAAGGTCTTGTCCGTCGGCTCGAAGATCCGCAATCTGGTCGCGTACGGGATGGCGTTCTGTGTCCTGCTCGCGATCGTGCTTGCGGCCGGCTGGGGGACGCTCGATGTCTCACAGATCACGCAGGACGTCGGCCGCGCGCTCGGGCTCGCAGGGGATCTCCCGCTCGGCGGTGTCCTGGACAAACTCCGGGGGGTGGTGGGACTGTGAACCTCCCGCTGGTCATTGGTGGTGGGCTCGCGGCTGGGCTGCTCGCTACTGGTGGCTATCTCGCTTACGAGTATGGTCTGCTCCTGCTCGCGCTCGGGGGCTTCATCGCGGTCGGCCTCCCGGTCGGGCTCTGGGTGGGAGTGCATCCGGTCGCGGGCGTTGCCGGGCTCGTCGTCGTCGCATCCTGGCTCTACGAGACCTACGCGGCCGGCCTGCTCGACCCGCGGATCGAGCAGGCGCGAGAGCTCGCCCATCGCGCGCGCTTGGATCTTCGGCGTGGCGGGGGGCGGCTCCGGGAGGTGCTCGACGAGTGAACCAGCAGGCGCGGTGCGAGCAGGCGCTCCACGAGGCCTTCGCAGAGGACGTCCTCGAACTCGTCGCGGATTACCCGGACCGGCGTCGGTTGGCGCTCGACTGGCAGCGGCTCGCGCGCTGGGAGCACGACGCGCTCGACACCGACGTCGAGGTCGAACTCGGGGATGTGCATGGGCTTGCGTCGGACGTGATCAGCCGACCGGCGTCCGTCCGTGGGACGTTCACTCAGGCGCTGAACGAGGTTGTGCCCGATCTCTCGGAGCGACAGCGGCCGGTCTCGCAGACGACGATCGCGTTCGAGAGCCTCCCCCCGGGCGCGACGTTCCTCGTCGGCGGCTATTCGCCGAGTGAGTGGTCGGATCACCTGATTGCGCTGGAGGGTCAGATCACGAAACGAACGGGCGTGAAGCCACGCGTCGACGAGGCCGTCTTCCAGTGCGGGATGTGCGATGAGGAAATGCGGATCTCGCAGCCGACGTTCGGCGAACTCCGCGAACCCTCAACGTGCGAGTTCTGCGAGCATCCGCATGCGTACTTCCGGTTGCAGACGGATCGCTCGGAGTTCGAGGACTACCAGAAACTCCGCCTCCAGCAACCTCCCGAGAGCGCGATGGGCGACACCGAGAACATCGACGTCCACCTCACGGACGACCTCACCGGGACGGATCGTGTTGAGTCCGGTGGCCGCGTCACCATCATCGGCCGGCATAAACCCGTCTACACGGGAAAGGTCGTCTTCGAGGAGACGATCATCGCCTCGCAGGTCGTGCAGGATGAGCCGACGATCGAGGACTTCGACGAGCCCCGCCACCAAGAGGCCGTCGCGGAGATCGGCGCCGCCGATGACCCCGTCGCCGAACTCGCGGGGTCGTTCGCGCCGAACTTCGAGGCGGCGGGCGACCGCGATCAACAGGTGATCGAGGCGCTCGTTCTCCAACTCATCGGCGGCTGGACGCGAACAACGGACGACGGCGCGCATCATCGTGGCGAGCCCCACATCTTCCTCCTTGGCGACCCTGGTGTCGGGAAGACGGTGCTCGCTCGCGCCGCGCACTCCGTCGCGCCCCGCGGCGCGTTCACCGACGGTACCGGGAGCAGTGCGGCGGGGTTGACGGCGGCGATCGAGAAGGATGACTTCTCCGATGGCCAGTGGTCGATCAGTGCGGGCACACTCGTCCGCGCGCATGAGGGGCTTGCGGTCGTCGACGAACTCGACAAGGGCGACACGAGCGACCTCGACGCGCTCCACACGGCCCTTGAGTCCCAGGAGGTCCACGTCGATAAGGCGGGGAAGAACGCGACGCTCCCCGCGCAGACGGCGCTCCTCGCCGCCGGCAACCCAAGTGGCGGACACTTCGATCCGACCGAAGAGTTCGCCGACCAAGTCGACTTCCAGAGCCCACTCCTCTCCCGCTTCGACCTGATCCTCCGGATGCAGGCGCGCGAAGAGCGCGAGTTGATCCTCCAGGTCGCCGACCAGATGATCGACGCCCGAAAGGCCGCAGGGAAACTCGCGCGTGGCGAAGAGCTCACAGACGACGAGCGCGTCGACGTCGAGGGCGCGTGGGACGCCGATCAGATCGCGGCCTACATCGCGCACGCCCGCGAGTACCAGCCCGTGTGGCGCGACGACGCGGTGAAAGCGGCGATGAAAGAGTGGTTCGCGGACCTGAAAACGTCGGTTCCGGAACGCTATCGGGACGCGATGGGCGAGTCGGAGTACGACGGCCCACCGCTGCCGGTCACCGCACGGAAGCTGGACGCGATGCAGCGGTTCGCCGAAGCGTCAGCACGAGCCCGGCAGAGCGAGGAAATCATCATGGCGGACGTCGAGCGCGTGAAGCCATTGATCGAGCGGACGCTCGCCGACATCGGGATCGCACCCGCCGACTCCTCAGCGTTCGGCACGGTAGATGACTCGGTCGCAGCGTCGAGTCTCGGCGTCTGACTTCGAGGTGTCTCTTTGGTCTTGAACGAACTCGATTGTTTGGAGAATTACGCTGTACATCGTTACTGCGTCGATTACTGTTACCTCCATGCATGTCTAGCGTACTGACGAGTGATTCGTCGAGGTCTGGAAGGTCCGGAAGCCCCACCCTTCCGCTTATCACCTCACCGTTTGAACAGGTGATTGATGATTACCGATGCGCGAGTGCTCTCCTCGGAGCACCTCCCCGATCCACAGATCGTCGTGCATCGCCACGACGAGCTCGACCGGCTCGCCGACGCACTCCAACCAATCGCGAACGGCCAACACTCGGGGACGACGACCCACCTCTACGGACCATCGGGGTCGGGCAAGTCGACGGTGGCGCGGCTCGCGCTCTCGAAGCTCCGCGAGCAGACACTCGCCGTCGAGACTGCGCACATCGATTGCTGGGACGAGCACACTGGCTCGAAACTCCTCCGGGCGCTCGTTCGACGCGTCTCCCACGAGCTCGTCCATCAATCCTCAAGCCGGGACGAACTCCTCGATATCCTCCGGGACGTCGAGGACCCGCTCGTCGTCGTCCTTGACGAGGCTGACCAGATCGATGACCCGGGCGTCCTCCGCGACCTCTACGAGATTCGTGGGCTAACGCTCGTCTTAATTGCGAATCGGGAAGTCGACCTCATGGGACACTTGGAGGAGTCGGTCGCGTCCCGTCTCCGCTCGGGAGTCCGAGTCAATTTCGGGGCGTACTCGGACTCCGAGCTCGTCGACATCCTTGAACCACGAGCGCAGCATGGGCTTGAACCCAAATCAGTCTCGGAGCGCATGCTACGGCGGATCGCTCGTGAAGCGGATGGTGACGCTCGGCTCGCGATCGGCATTCTCCGCACTGCTGCGAAGCTCGCGGAAGTGGAGGGCGACGACGAGATCACGTCGACGCTGGTTGAGCGTGCCGCGCCCGAAGCGCGTGACGATCTTCGACAGAAGCACTATGACCGGTTGACGAGCGACCAGCAGACGCTGCTCGATATTGTCCTTGAGGCGGGCGACATCCGTCCTGGTGAGCTCTATGCTCGCTATCGCCGTCAGGTTGAGAATCCGAAGTCGGATCGGACGCTTCGGAAGTACGTAAGCAAGCTTGAGCACTACAATCTGATTGAGACATCGGGAAAGAGTCAAGGACGGGTGATCGAGCCACGCCACCCGTCATCGACGTTGGCTGAGGTGTAGCAGGCTCGGAAGGCGCGCCCTCCACCTATCCCGTTTGGTGGCGTCGGTGCTGGTATGGTTCGCACGGTCTTTCCGTTCCCTGGTGGGAAGTCGCGGCTCGCATCGTGGATACTCGACGTCGTTCCCGAGCACACGTGTTTCGTTGAGGTGTTCGGTGGCGCGGCGGGTGTTCTGATGAACAAGGACGCGTCGACGTCGCGTGTGGAGGTCTACAACGATCGGGATCGTGATCTGGTGCAGTTCTTCGAGGTACTGCGTGAGCGGCCCGAGGAGTTGATCGCGTGGATCGATCATGTGCCGTACGCGCGTGAGGTGCATGAGCGATGGGCGGAGCTCTTCTACGATGGGTATCGGCCGAGTGACGAGATCGCGCGTGCCGGTCGGTTCTTCTTCCTGCGCTACTCGCAGTTCGGGGCGACGTACGATTCACCGGGCGGGTTTGGGGCGTCGAAACTCAGCTCGAAAGCGCTCTCGTTTGCGAACAAGACGGAGGTCCTTGATGAGTTCGCGGCGCGGTTCCGTGATGTCGTCATTGAGAATCTCGACTGGGCTGAGGTCTTGGAGAAGTATGATGGGCCGGAGACGGTATTCTATCTTGACCCGCCCTACGTTGGAACCGAGGATTACTATCGGGTTGACGATATCGTTCACGATGAGCTTATCCCGCGTCTTGGTAGTCTCGAGGGCGACGCGATCGTCTCCTATCAGGATCTCCCGCCGCAGGTTGCTGACGTCGAGGGGCTTACGGTACTCTCGAAGGCGGGTGAGAAGAACTATATCGATGGTCGGCACGGCGGTGCGAAGGAGACGACCGAGCGGCTCGTGTTGAACTTCGAGCCGTGAGGGTCGCGTTGACCTGCTAGTCGAAGCCGAAGGGGACGTTGCCGCCGTTATCCTTGAGGAATTGGATGGCGGTGTCGGCGTCGCCGAGGCGGATGTTTTCGCGTGCGCCGCCGCCGTAGGCTTCGATGGAGGCTTCGTTCTGCGGAATCATCTCGTCCTTGATGAGTTGGCGGCCGCGGCCCTCCGCGTGACTTGGGAGGGCGTGGTCGACTGCACGGTCGATTGACCACTTGTGGTTGCCGAAGACTCGGTTTCGGAGAAGCTTCTCGACAATTCGGCATTTCAATTCAGTATCATTCATTTATAGAGATTCGTCGGCATACGTACCTACGAGCGCCTAGTACTTAAACCTGTTTGATGTAGCTAACATCTGTGTTGTGTCTACACAACGTTTTTACCCCCTCATCTCGTTCACTGGGATATGTCCGAAGCCACACCGGCACACGAGACCGAAGGCGGCGGGTCGGAGCTAAACGCCAGAAGCCCACTTATCACACTGCTCAGTAGCCCAGCACGCGTGAAGATCATCGAAGCGTTCGTCCAAGAACGCGGCCGCGACCTCTCAGTTAGCGACATCGCCCGACTCGCAGACACCGCGCGCAGCACGGTCTACCAGCACCTCGACGACCTCGAAGAGCTGGGCGTCGTCGAGTTCGCACGCAGCACGGGCGACGGGCACAGCAAGCGCTACCAGCTGAACGAAGACAGCCAGATCGCCGAACTCCTGTACAAGCTCGAGGGCGTGACGCTTCGCCGCCTCCTCGAACTCGACGGCGAACTCGAGAACTAACCCCCACTCGCTTTTCCAAGTCGACTTGCAGTACTCGAAATCATACCTGACCCCAGCCACATCTACAGCTTCATATCCGAGTATGAACTGTCTCGGTGCCTCTCGCCCGTTCCATAATCGGCCACGTGGTCCGGTAGAGTGGTTCTCTCTAGCTGATTAGGATGGTGTACGGGAAGACGAGGCCGTGTGGAGGCGGAGTGTTTCCTCGTTTACGGAGTCTCCTCTTGGTGGTGGAGCTCAAGGAAGATCCTCAGGAGTTGATGCACGATCAGTAGGATGAGTGCGGTCGCGTGAAGGTCGGTCATAGTGATATAGCCCAGCTGCAGCGGTAGCTGGGCTAATCCAGGACGTCTCGGCCAGGAGGCAACCTCCGATATTCTCTATAATGTCGGACTTCGTATTAGTGGTTGTGCTCACCTGGAGGGTTGGGCCCGGAAGAGCGGAATCTCCGTGGCGGACGTGCATTTTCAGTAGTTGCTTGCTAACCCATACCTACTGGCACGGTGAAAACTTCTATCCACTATCGATTCCTATTTTGATCTATGTCTGACGAATCTGATTTTCGAGCTGAGTGTCCACAGTGCGGTGTCTCCAAGGCTGCCGACGATTTAGGTGTTGTTTCTGCATTCAGCGCGAAACACAAGGAGCATACGGGACATGCGATGGAATGGACTCAGTACGAGGCGGAGTTCAGCTTTGATGCGCTGACCGAGTGGGTCGTTTCTTGTCTGGAATGTGGTGATGAGTGGACGTTTCCTCACGAGAGCGAAGCCGAAACGTTCCGTGAAGAACATGCGGAGTATACTGATCACCGGATTGATCAGGGGCCGGTTGAGCGTACACTCTCCCCAGAGGAACTCAGTAACATGCGGCTTCGGAACCTCATAGAAATAGTCGAGGAGCACTACGATAGGGGAGCTCCGGTTGCGCAGATATACGAGGTTATGGTAGGCGGTTCGTCGGAATCTCACTCACGTGTCGAGAACGAGATTGAGAAGTTGAAGAAACAGGGTGAGGTCTACGAGCCCTCGAACGGCTACCTTCGAACTACGTAGCGTGGTTCAAGTAGGACCGAGTCTGAATGTGGAAGAACGCATGGTAGTTTCTAACTACTTTGCTGTGACCTGATCGACTGGGTTACACTCGAAGCGGTGGCGTGTGGTGCCGATAAGGCCTGTTCCGTTTGCTGTGCGTGCGCTCGCTCCGCTGGCTTGGGTCTTCGTCTGCCCCAGTCTTGATATGGGGATCTGTTGATTATCTGTGTGATGAGCACTACTTCGACGGCGAGAGATCGCCTCCGGAACATCGATCCCTACGAGTTCGAGGAGTTCGTCGCAGACCTCTGGGAGGTTCAGGGCTGGGACGCTGAGGTCACGCAGGCGTCGAACGACATGGGCGTCGATGTCGTTGCGACGAAGCACGACGGGATCGTCGACCAGAAGCTCGCGATCCAGGTGAAGCGGTATAGCGAGGGGAACAAGATCGGGCGCGACGACGTCCAGCAGTATCACTCGATGAAGGTCCAGGACGCGAGCGCGGACGCGGCCGTAATCGTGACGACGAGCTCGTTCACTTCGCCGGCGGAGGACTGGGCGGCCGAACACAACATCAAACTCGTCGACGTCGAGGACATCATCGAGACGCTGGAGTCGAATGACGCGATGGGCCTGCTTGAGGAGTACGCGCCGCGTCTCGGGAGTGGGTCGGCGGTCGACCCGGCGGACACGACGTCGTCGGAATCGGTGGAGACGCCGTCGGTGGAGAACGATACGACGTTCGAGTCGAGTCCGCCGATGCCTGCTGTGCTCGCTGATGAGGATAATCAGCAGTATCTCGGGGGTGGCGGGATCGTGGTCGGGCTCTTCTTGATTCTGAACCCGACTGGGTTGCCGAGTGTGGTGAGCGCGGTGGGGATGCTCGTCGTGCTCGCGGGCGTGATCGTTTGGCAGTTCCCCGAGCAGGCGTGGGAGCGTGTTTCGCCGACGCGGATCGTCCATCACGAGTACGCGAACGGCGCGCAGATCGTGGAGACTGACGACGATGTCCGCTATGAGCCTGCTAACGAGGATCGGGTGTCGAAGACGTTCGCCGGGACTGATCAGGAGGCGCGGCAGCGTGCGGCGGTGTATGGGGCGCTCGACACGAACTATTCGGGGATCCTTCCGGAGACGGATCCGGGGTCGCTGCCGACGACGATCGCTTCACAGGGGCCGGTGTCGATCACGGCGTACCGGTACGCTGTGCATGGGGAGGCACCGGCGCAGATCGCGAGCGAGATGGGGATCGGCCAAGACGAGGTCGTCGACCACATCCAGTCGGTGGTGAAGTAGGTCTATACGCGAGCGCGACTCGGGGAGTTAGATGCTTTGCTGACGGCTAGTTCTGTCGTGTCTCGAACCCCCTGGGGGAGGGGGAGGGCAGGGGGTAGAGGTCCTGCGTCATGGGCAGATGGAACCAATCATCACGCAGGTGGCAGCCTACTGCTGCCAATTATTCCCATGCTCGCTATTCGTATAAAAGTTCGCAGTCCTGTGCATTCGGGATGACAGAGGAGGAGATGGAGCTGTGGCTTCCGGGTGGGGTAGGAGCGTGGATGGAGAACGCGCACCACCCACGTGATGATTGGTTCCACCATCTCCTTTCACATCCAGCCACACAAAGTTTCCTGCCCGCTCGGGGTTGTTGATTGGGGCTGTGGCGATCTCCCGTCGGTCGTGCGGTGGGTTTCATACGCGAGCGCGCGTATTGGATTTGCATGGATCGACGCCGGTTCTTAGCTGGGTCAGGTGCAGCGGCGAGTCTGCTACTCGCGGGATGTAGCAGTACTTCGGATGAAGAGACGTCGACGTCGGTGACGACTTCGACGACATCGGGTGAGTCGAAGTCGTCTGATGGGTCGCAGGAGTTGGTTTCGGAGAACCGTACTGGTCCGGTTTCGGTGACCTATGCGAGCCTGAGTTTCGATGAGTCGGTTCGGTACTATGATCCGAAGGCGGAGTCGCTCCGGCAGGCGCGACCGAATAACGGTTGGTGGGCGAGTGTCTCAGTACGCTTCCAGAATTTGCTCGGCGATTCGGTGCCGTATCCGGAACCGTCTTCGCTACAGCTCATCGTTGACGGTGAGACGTACCAGCCCCAGTATGGGATTCGGGGGCTTACAGAGGAGATGCTGCGGCCGACGGGATCGAGCAGTTTCTCGTGGCCGAGTCAATGGTCGGAGTATCTTGCTGACGAGTTCCAGCCCGGTGCGACCGCGACCTTACAACCACTGTATGATGTTCCGTCCGGGTCGCAGCTTCTGGTCTCATGGTCATATCAGGGAGAGACGGGCAAAGTTGAGTTCCGGGACTCTGAGTTGTTCGGGTACAGCTACACGTCGTAGGATCGGAACCCGGCCCGGAAGAACGTGAGATGTCTCTTAACTGCTTTGCTGTGGCCTGAAAGTCGGAGTTACACTTCGAGTCCGGGGGGTGTGGAAGGAGTGGAAGCAGCGCTCCCTCAATCAAGCTGAAAGTAGGCACGAACCTCTCTTTCGCCAACCAACACCGACTAATGGAAGGTGTACGCAAGGAGGGGGATACAGCGCCGTAGAGCTCTCATTTCATCCCGTTTCGAGACCGTACCAAAGGGATAGGTTCTTGTGAGTGAGTGCGTATTGTACAAGTGAGCGCGTTTGGTGCCGCGTGGAGCCTGTATGACCATGACCCGCAAGCCTTGCGGCGTAAGCCAATAGGCGTCGACGACGGACGTGGGTGCAGGAATTGCACCATTCCTTCGATCACTAAATCTCCGCTAGTCGCTCGGCTAGCTCGTCGTAGCCCTGCCGTCGTGCATATTCCACGACTGGGCGTACTGATCGGTTGAACTCGTCTGGTTCGCCACCTCCCATCCAGCCGTGGAACCAGCAGTGGACACGACTGCGGACTGTCGCCGCTCGCCGTTGCTTCACCGGCGCAACCGTGACGTCGGTCTTCTGGTTCATGAGCGCGTTATACGCTGCACCCCACTGGCCGCTATATTTCTGCTTCGTAACAGGAGACTTGGGGGTGACTTCGTTACAGTGGCGTGGATGATCGATTTGGTGGGCGAGATGGCTTGCACACATGTCTGCGAGAAGCGCGGCTGGATAGTAGTACTCTGACTGAATGCAGGTCGCTACGCTCGGCGCCGAGTGACTGATCCCGGAGATCGCACGCCCAAACCGTTTGGCCTTATCTTCTGCTCCGTCGAGGATGACGAGGGAGTCTTCAATCGGAAGCTTTTGTGCTAGAACTGCGGACTGGACCGCTTCAACCCGTTCTGACCCGGAGTTGTCTTGGCCGAGGTGGGTTGTCGCCACGAGCCTGTCTGCGTGTTCTTGGGTTACAGCTTCGAAGAGCCCGCGACTCTCTGCGTACGTGAGATCGTGGGATTTGTCGCGGAACGGGTAGAAATCATAGCTTTCAGCGACACGATATATCGTATCGAGGATTTCGAGTTCGGCCTTCCGATCTGTCGCAACGGCGACCGTGACGGTGATATCTCCAATCGTGCTTGCGTCGATCGCGATTGAGCGATCATACGTGAGATCAGCAGCTTGGAACGGCTCCACGGAGTATCACTCTCAAGTCCTCGCGGTATATTGAGGATTGTGCTCGTGACGCGCCGGCTATTCCACCTGTAGCTGGTGTGGAACCCGGTTCGGAAGCACACGGGATAGCTCCTAACTGCTCCGTTGTGGCCTGACAGTCGGGGTTACACTCGAAACGGTGGGGGTGCGGAAGGATCGGAGGAAGCGCTCCCTCGCTTACGTATTCGGGCGTCGCGTACTCGTGTATGCGCGAAAAAACGAGGCGACTGGGTGTTACGAACAGTCGTGCGCGGCGATCCGTTCCGGAAGGCCGACGCGCCCACAGACCGAGCACTCCTCGAGGCCGGTCGGCGGGAGATCGCGTTCGAGCGCGAGCGCACGCTCGATCCTCCATGGAAGTGCTCGAGGAGCCAAGCGCCGTCGTGACGTAGGTCTATACGCGAGCGTGCGTATGTTTGTGTATGGATCGACGTGAGTTTATGGCGGGTGCGGGTGTGGTCGCGGGTTCGCTCCTTGCGGGGTGTACGGGTGGGTCGAGTGAGGGGTCGGACTCGACGCCGAGGACGAACGCGACCTCTTCCTCGTCAACGTCGACGTCGACAGCGACGTCCGCTGAACTGCCGCCAGGAACGCAGCGGGTGGGGATGCTTGAGGCGTCGGCTGGTGATTTCGTGGCGAAAGAGTCGCTCCGGTATTATTCGGAGTCTGATGGGGGGCTTGCGGAGTTGTCGCCGGAGAATGACTGGTGGGTGGTCTTAGCCACGAGGTTCTCGAATCTCGGTGGTGATCCCGTGCCCGCGCCGTCCCAGTCGTCGGTTTCGCTTAAGATGGCTGGCGGGACGTACGAGCCACTCCCGGAACTTCCGGGGGTCTCGTGGGAGTCGCTGCGCCTCCGCGATCAGTATCGTAGTTACATCATGGAGCCGGGGTATCTTGGTCACGATCCGGATAAGCCAGTTAAGCCGGGCGATGATCCACTGCTCTATTCGCTCTATGACGTGCCAGCTGCCCAGTCGCCTGTGGTCGTGTGGACGTCTGAGTCGGAGACAGTTCGGATGTCGCCGCGACCGTTGTTGCTCCCCTCGGGTCCGGTCTACCAGCGGTAGGTTCGGAACCGGGTTCGGAAGAACGAGAATCCGCCCTTAGTCGCTTCATTATGCGCTGAGAAGTCGGGTTACACTTCGAGCCCGGGGGTGTGGAAGGAGTGGAAACGGCGCTCCCTCGCTTACCTATCCGGACGTCGCGTACTCGTGTATGCGCGAAAGAACGAGACGACTGGGTGTTACGGACAGTCGTGCGCAGCGATCCGTTCCGGAAGGCCGACGCGCCCACAGACCGAGCACTCCTCGAGGCCGGTCGGTGGGAGGTCGCGTTCGAGCGCGAGCGCACGCTCGATCTGCTTGCGCGCGTGGCCGTCTACGGTGGCGTCGCGCGCTTGCTCTAAGCACGCGCGGAGGCGCTCACGCACAGTTCTCCGCGCGTCCGTGTTCGCACTCCTGCTCATGCGTTCGTGAGCGCGCACTGGGCGCATTCGCGGTCGTCCCCGGGCGTGCAGAGCATGCGCGCCCCACACGACGTGCAGGTCGCGCCCACCAGGCGCGCGCTCATAGCGAGGGCCCTCCCTGGAAGTGTTCGAAGCACCCGAGGTCCGTCGTCGCACACAGACACTCGTCGTCGTTGGCGTCCTGGGACTGGTCGTCGGTACCGTTTTCTAGCTGCGGTTGCGTAGTCGACATTGGTCTTTCCTCCGACAGAGACCAACTCCCGTGTTCCAAGCACGGGGGTGACTTCTACGCGAAATCACCCGATGAGTTGGGGCTCTGTCCATCTGGAGTATCGACCTGCACCGGCATAAAACCTTTTGTTATAGCAAAAGGTATACTGTGGTATGGCTCAGGGAAAGCGGACGGTCGCCGACGACGACATTATTCGGGCGATGCGCGACGCCGAGGGACCAGCGTACACTACTGGAGAAATCGCCACAAGAGTGGATATGACGCCAGAAGGGGCCCGTGGCCGGCTCGAGGACCTTGTCGAGAAAGGGCGAGTGATGCGCAAGAAACCCTCTCCGAGAACTGTCGTCTGGTGGCTACCCGAAGATCAGTCTCCCCCAGTTTCTTCGAAGAAGTAGGTCTGCCCGTCCTCTGTAATCCAGTAGAGGACCGTACGCCTACCCGGCTTCTTCTTCTCGAGGAGTCCTCGATCTACGAGATTATTCATCTGGTGGCGTGCTCCCTCCGTTGTCACGTCCAATTTGTCGGCAATTTCGGAGGCGACAAACGCCGGATCAGCCGAAGACAGGAAGATTCGGAGTATCTGCACGTCTTCTATATCGGGATCAGGGCCGGGCACAGTACTTGCTGTTTCGTTGCTCCGCATCAAGTAATCTGGCCACTCCTATCCTCTGTCTATGGCAAACGGTTAAGTGGCCATGCGGGTACAGTTGGAGGTATGACTCAGGATGGTGGGGTTCGCGCCAGCGAGAATTGGCGTCCGCGTGTGGAGCGCGGCCGCCATGCTGGGTCCCGAAACGACATGAGTAGAAACGATGACGGTACGGATAGCGGTTTTGAAGCATCGGCTGACACGACGACGGAGCCGCGGTCGGGGCATCCGGATGCGCGCGTGACGCTGGGGACGTTCCGCGGGGCGACGACGCGCGACGACCACGTGCTTGAGCTGCATGGGTCGGAGGGGGCGGCGACGATCACGGTGCCGCCGCAGTACGCGGAGAAACTCGTCGCGGTCGCGGACGCGCTCCCGAGCACGCTCGTGGCGGATGGGGGGCGGCGATCCTGTCGGAACTGTTCAACGCCGGCGAGCGAAATCGACTCCGAGGCGGCCGTCGAGTTCGACGGCGAACTGTACTGTAACGAGTTCTGCGCCGAGGTCGCGTCGGGCTACCTCTCACAGGGAGCCAATGAATCCGAGCGCGACGTCGTCACAGATGGTGGTCGAAGTCCGCTCGGCGTGTGGAGTGAGTTGACGGCCTTCCAGCGCGATCTCCTCCGCGTCCTTGGCGACGAGGCGCGGTATGGGCTCGCGATCAAGGAGCAACTGGAGGCGTGGTGGGGTGTGGAGATCCATCACGGCCGGCTCTACCCGAATCTCGACACGCTCGTCGGGGACGGGCTCGTTGTGAAGGCCGAGCTTGACGCGCGGACGAACGAGTACGCGCTCACCGACTGGGGGGAGACGGTGCTCGGGGTTGCGCTTAGTCGTGACGCCGACCTCGACGTCGTCCAGGACGCCCAGGATGGTCGGCGGCTCGTCGCGGATGGAGGTGATGCGTGATGCCGCACGAGCTCTCCCCCACTGTCTTCGAGGATGTCTCCTTCCAAGTGCATCCGCACTACGTTGAGAGCCTCGGCACACCCTCCTATACGACCGGGCAAGACGCTGGCCCGCTCGTCCGGTGGACGGTCCGCATCGCGCCCCGTGATGACCCCGCGGACGTCGAGCGGGAGTGGATCGTCGTCGAGCTGGACGGGGAGACGCAACACGATCTCCTTGCGACGACGAACACGACGACCCGCGAGTATCCCGAGGTGGGGGTTACGGTCGCGGTCTCGGGCGAACTTGTTGAAACCGAATCTGGTTACGGAACCGAAACCGAAACTGGAACCGAAACCAAACCTGTGGGGAACGGCGGACGGGATGGGGGTGGCGAGTGATGGCGGCGAGTCGCCCCGAACCCGAACCCACACAGACCACACGGCTGTCCGTCCGTCTCGATCCCGTTCTCCACGACGCGATCCGCGTGCTCGTTGCGGAGGGGCGGTTCTTCCGCACGAGCGATGTCCTACGCGCCGGCCTAAGAGCGGCCGTCTACCAGCCCATTCGACCCGGACTTGCACTCGCGGCTGCCGCAAGCGGCCGCTGCTCAACGCGCGAATCCGTCCGCTTCGCCGCAGGCGTTCGGCGCGACCTCCAAGACGCCGTCGAGGCCGGCGTCTATGAGAGCGAGGCCGACGCGATCCGCAGTGGCGTCCACCAAGTTCTCGCCCGCCACCAAGACGTCCTCCCCAAGGAGGTGACCACGGGTGAGTGACGACCAACTACCACCCGTTTCCGAGACGGAACGCCAGCGACGCGCCGAACAAGCCACGCATCTCGAGCCCACTCCTGACGCCGACACCGACACGGAGGACGAGTCGTGACGTACCACGTCACCTGCCCGTGCGGACGCGTCGGTGAACCCCAGCATTATCTCCGCTCGAGCGCGGAGGCTGCGCGCGATCTGCATAATGGCCTCTGCCATACTGGGGACGGAGCAGCCGCGGAGGTGAGTGAGTCGTGAGCAATCCTGAACGCGGCCACGTCGACGCGGAACCCGTCGCAGCTGAGCGCGTGGACGACGGCACGTGCTCCTACGCGGACTGCGAGCACGACGCCGACTATCGCGTCGAGTGGGAGGCCGCCCCCGACATCCGAGAGACAGCGCTGATCTGTGAGGACTGCTCGCGGACGAAGCGCGTCTGGGTCGTCGAGAACGACCTGCTTGACGCGGAGGTGCGCGAGTGATGTCGTCGAGCGAAACAGAACGCGAGGAACCACTTTGGTGGGGTGCTCCGGTCAACTCTCGACGGTTCCACGTCTTCGAGGGAGACGGACGTCTCTCTCGCTCCCTCTGCGGCTCGTGGTCACTCACGCGGCAAGCCGGGGACCCCGAAGTCGCGGAGGACGATGAGTTCACGGAGGGAGAGGACTGCAAAGCGTGCGCTCGGAAAGCGGGCGTTCTCCGTGAGACCATTGCGGAAACTGAACGCGCTGGGGAGGCTGATCAGTGATGTCGACTGGCGACGTCTTCCTCAGTGAGTCCGACTGGACGCTTGACGACGTCGGGTATATCGGAGAGTCCGCCGCCGCGGACCGCTTCGACGCCCACCACGTCGCGAACGATGCATCCACGCCCGACTGGGTGGACGTCGTTCTCGACTCGGACCTCGTCGTCGACGGCGAGTATGTCGCCAGTTCGGGAACGCCCGTTCAGGTCAAACTCTGCCAGTGGCGCGTGCGCGACGGGCAGAGTCGACGGCAGGGCCGCTGGCTCCTCTACCAGGACAGCCTCAAGGCGCTCGTCGACGCCCGTGGGCTGCTCGCACTCGGCGTGCATGATCCCCAGCTCGACGAGCCGATCGTCCTCGACGTCTTCTACCCTAGGGCGATCCGCGCGCTCGGCCTCACGTGGGTCGAGAACCGCGTCGGCGGCCGCGAGGTCGCGCGCCTCCGCTGGGGGCGCGTGTTCGCTGACGAGCTCGTCGACGGGACGCGCGACTCCTGCCTCGAGTCCCTAGAGGGCGGGTCGGCATGACGGGGGCGCGTGTTGGTCACGCGTCAGCCGCATCTTTAAGGCAAACGCGCGACGACGTAGGAGGTAAGCAAAGCACAGGCTACCTAAGTGAAAAAGCGCCGGGCACGGCGGGAGTGGCCGCGGACGTGGTGGCACACGTCCTCCCCGCCGTGGAGAAGTCTCGTACTTCCTCATTCCTGGCCCACGAACTTAGCGTTTGCGCCCCACGACGAGCGACGGCTCTCTCCAGCTCGTCACGCGCAAACCGTGGGCACGTCGGCTTCGAGGCCGATAGCGCTGCATCCCTCGCCTAGACGAGCATGCAGGCACCGCACATATCGCGCACGCCCTCGGAGAGTCGACCGGCCGGCCACGACGCCCACACGGACGCCGCGGTCGGACACCAGTCCCGACTCTCCCCCACGGGGTGGTCGCCGTGACCTATGCCGTCATCGGCTGCTCAGAGTGCGCCGCGCTCTGGATCGTCGACATCGACGAGGGCGGCGAAACGACTGAGTGCCCCGCCTGCCGCACGCGAACCCCGCTCTCGAAGCGCAAACAGTTCGCCACCGTCGACGACCGCGCGACCGCTGCCGAAGTCCGCGGCTCGATGCTCGCCAGCCGACAGGGCCACGACGACCAGTACGCCAGCCTCGACGACTACCGGACGCTCGGCGAGCTCGCAACGGACGGCGTCATCGACGACGATGCCCTCCTCAACGAATACGACATCACACTCGACAAAGAGACATCCACCGCGCCGACATCGACCACCTCAACGACCGGGATCGACCGGCCCGACGTCGAGCACGACATCGAACCCACGATCTCGCCGCGCGCCCAACTCGCACACGGCGCCGACACCGAGCCCGGCGTGTCGATCGTCGAGCCGTTCGGCCAACGCGCACTCGACGACGGGATCGTCCTCGACGACGTCGCCCCGCAGCGCTCCACGTGGCTGCCCGAACTCTTGGACGCGCTCCTCCCGGCGACCGGCCGGCTCGTCCAAGACCTCGCCGCCGACCGCCACCCTGACGCGCTTGAAGGCTACCTCGAGGCGTTCGTCGACGAACTCGCCACCGACGTCGGCGAGATCGACACGGCCGACAGTACAGCCGCGGGCGAAGAAGCGCGCGCGTACATCGATGCAGCCGCGCGGTACGCGCTCGACTGGGCGCGCCCGGAGTACCGCGAGGCACGCGCCTACCAGGCGCGCGAGCGCTATGAGCGCGTCCGCTGGACGCTCACAACCACGGGCACGTCCGAAGGCCAGTTCAACGCCGGCCTCGACGCACTCAAACACTCCCTCGTCGCCCTCCATCAGGAACGCAAGGGCGCGCTTACCGTCACGCTCCGCCTCGACTCAACGGCGTGGCAGGACGCCCGCGCGGACACAGTCCGCCGCTCCCTTGAGGCGCTCGCGCTCCTCGCCCAAGCGTTCGACCTCCAACTCCGCGCGGCGCCCCAGGTGCTAAAGCGCCTCCAACGAATCGCCCGGACTGGCGACGCCTTAGAGTGCTTCCTGGATCTTACTGACGGACGGGATGCCTCGGGGGTGCCTGCCCCCGTTGGAGACGCCGCGACCGACGAGGACCTCGCCCGGGACGCATGGGATGCAGTCCTCGATCTCGCCGACTCCCCCGGCCGGCTGCGGCTGCTGAATAGCCTGCGCGCGCGAGAAACGCGTGCGCACGGTGACCTTGCGGCCGACGTCGACGTTGAGCTGTCTCGCGGCACTGTTGACCGGTACGTCGGCAACCTCGAAGAGCAGGGGCTCGTCGCTGTTGACCGCTCCTCGCGCCCTCACGGCGTGTCGCTGACGTCACTCGGCCGTGCCGCCCGCGACTACGTGGCCGAAGACGGCCGCATCGTCTGGCCGGACCAGTCCACTCTCGATGTCGGTCTTACCGACACCCCCAACTCCCCCACAAGTACAGTGTATCCCGCCAGCCAGCAGGAGGAAGGGGGGGACGGCCACCCCGGCGCCGAGGAGTGGCTGGCGATGACCGGCGACGCTCCCGACGCGGGCTTCGTGCAGTGGCTCGACGGACCGAGCGGGCCGTTCGGCCGCCTCGACGCGTGGGGAATGCATCAGCGCTACGCCGCGCAGCGCCGGACCGACGGCATCACCCTCGTCGACGACGAGATCGCGGAGTTCGAGGACGGGCGCGTCGCCTACGCGAGCGTGTTCGAGGACGAACTCCTCGTCATGACGGAGTGGGGTGGCCCGCTCGCAACGCTGGGACGTCTCGCGACGACGCTTACTGCGCCGAAGGTGCTCAGTAAGATTCTCTCCCCAAGCGCGGTCGGCGACGGGTTCCGCGAGGTCGTCCCGAACGATCTTGAGGAGGACGTCGAGCGCATCCTCCGACTTGGGAAGCAGGTCGGCTGGATCAGCAACGACGACGTCGACGACTACGATGCGTGGCGGGATCGATGGGCGGAGGTCCGCTGGGAACTTCTCGGCGATCTCGGCGAGGCGACGCGCTCACAGAACGAGGGCGCGCGCGCGAAGCTCTTCGAGGCGTTCCACGGACTGCTCGCGAGCGCGACCGCGCTCCTGGACGGCGCCGATGTCGACGTGACGATCAACCTCCGCATCCCGGACACGGAGATGCTGCGTCGGCTCGACGAGTCGCGGAACCGCTACCAGCAGTTCCTCACGTTCCTCGCGAAGACCGTCCCGAAACAGAGCCAGTACGGTGTCCACTCGTGGTACCGGATGGCGGTCGAAGAGCGCCCGGAGAAACTTGAGACCCGACTCCCGTACGAGGTCGACCCCGAAGACGCGGCTGCGGACCTCACCGCGTCCTGGGTCGTCACGGGCCCATCGACTTCCCTGATGCAGGAGGATATCGAGGATACGCTGGAGGGCGAGCACGTGCGTGAGCGCATTGAGGAGGGGGTTGAGGACGCCGCGCATCTCGATATCCCAGTCGTCCAGGGGAACGGGCGGCGTGCCCTCTTGGAGTTGATTGACGAGTGGACGGAGCGGAAGGGGTACGGCACCGCGTACGGCGACCGGGAGGCGATGCTCCGCCTCCTTGAGGCGACGCTCTCTACCGAGGAGCGCGCGGCGTCGCCTGCGGACGTCGCGGAGGTCTTCCTCAGCATCGCGCAGCGTGATGGCCCGCGTGATCGGCTTACGACGGAGGACTTGAAGTATGGCCTCTCGTGTCTTGGGGAGCGGCTCTTCCCGAGCTTGAAGCCGACGATGCGGAAGATGATCGCGGCGCTGCTGGCGAGCGACGAACCGCTCGGCCGGAGTGACCTCATTGAGGCGGCCGGGATCTCGGGGACGAGCTACGACAAGAACTGGCGGGAGCTCGCCGCGCTCGGCTTCTTGGAGAAGGACGCGGACGCTCAGTGGCATGCGTTCCTTGAGCCGTGGTGGGTGCCGACGACGTCGATGTCGGCGCCGCGGTATGATGATCCCGCGACGCCCGACGCCGGTGGGGAGGGGACGCCGGGGCTCGTTGAGTGGCTCTACGAGCTCTCCCTCCACGTCGATCACGATGCCGACGGCTACGAGCTCTTCCTCCAGCCGGTGGACGTAGGTGAGGTCTTCGACGAGCTCGGGCTCGCGCGGTACCGGCCGATCATCGAGGCGTTCGTCGACGACGTCGAGACTGGGCCGCCACCAGTGGCGACACTTGGACGGCCGCCCGGGGCGCGCTCGCCGGGTCAGACGACGCTCGCGGACTAATCGCCCGACTGCGGGCATGTGGGGGTCCGCGTAAGATTCAGTAGTAGTCGTGAGTGTCCTTCGAGGCCCCCGATGCAGACTTCAACCACCCTAGCGTTCATCTGAAGACCTCCGCAAGATCATCTATCGACGGGTCTACGAGTGACTTCAACCGCATTGGCGTTTGTCTGAAACCGTCCTCACCACCGGCGAGACGGTCGGGCGTGATGGCGTCCTGCCTTCAACCGCACTAGCGTTCGTCTGAAACCCTCACGCGGGCCAGCGCCAAGTGCCTGGGCGACGATGCTTCAACCGCACTAGCGTTCGTCTGAAACCCGGACCCCTGCACCGCCAGCTTCCCGAGTTGCTCCTGGCTTCAACCGCACTAGCGTTCGTCTGAAACGGTTTCCTGGTCGTGGCGACGCCAGAGGATCTTGTCCGTGCTTCAACCGCACTAGCGTTCGTCTGAAACGCGATTCCGAGCCCCGCGAGAAGCGCGAGCCCGATTGGTTCGGTGAGGCTTCAACCGCACTAGCGTTCGTCTGAAACTTCGGGATCGTCTTCGACGTCCGGCACGCGCTAGTCGGGCTTCAACCGCACTAGCGTTCGTCTGAAACCCGAGTCCACGACGTCGGACCCGCTCATTGGCCCATGCTTCAACCGCACTAGCGTTCGTCTGAAACGCCGTATGTTTTGTATAATCTGGCTCGTCAAAATGCCTTCAACCGCACTAGCGTTCGTCTGAAACACGACCACGATCAACGCGATCAGCATCAACGCGAGCCTTCAACCGCACTAGCGTTCGTCTGAAACACGACCACGATCAAC
>Ga0207754_100170_pt1 | contig 37932 bp, 36 predicted proteins | sample A23E1SouthBayCA_FD_187728 | JGI IMG/M metagenome (GOLD analysis project Ga0207754, IMG submission 187728) | Aerobic enrichment media microbial communities from Eden Landing Ponds, California, USA - A23 E1 (SPAdes) | ecosystem: Environmental > Aquatic > Marine > Unclassified | place: Emeryville...
GTCGACCTTGTCGATGATTGTTTGCGTCCATTCCTTGATTTCACCAGTATCAGAATCACGACAGTTATCGAGGTCGATACCGACGATGGTGACGTCGTCACTGAAGACGAACCCCAGACCATCGGCGTTCACGCGAGAGTCGTTGAGTGAATCCCAGGCGGTGTCGAAGTCTCGGCGATGTTCGGGGTTGGTAACGTCGGCATTAATGTCACCACTCGTCCGATATGGTTTAGTCGGAATCTTGGTAGATTTTCCGTCACGCATACCTTCACGCCAGCAAATCCAATTCCTGATAGTGCGGATTTTGTCCGGGATCCCGTCTTTAGCTACGTCTACTTTTGGCATGGATATTACCTATTGTCAGTCCGCCTCGTCGCCTCGTTTCGTCGGGCGAGACAAACCGATTTCGTCGATTTTCCCCGACTCAGGGCGAAAACCAACAGACAGCACACGAATTGTGAGCGAATGATCCCCCTCCCGTATCCAATACTATGTAAAATCACTCCGGAGGTGTCGAATGGAGCGATCTGGTTGGTTGATAGCCTGTCTAAAGCGCTTTGCGCACGTGCGCTAAGTGCTGACGCTGAAGGGGTGTTAGAAAAGGCGGATTCTGACGATAGAGCTCCCATACTGCCGATGCGCGTCACACGCGAATTTTGCGCGAAGTTGCGAGCATTCGAAACCCCCGCAAACCCGGTGATTTCGCTTTGAGCCTCGAAATACCGTTTTAGAGCCTCTAAAGTGCCTTGAACGCGCGCGCTAAGTGCTGACACTGAATAGGTGTTAGAAAAGGCGGATTTGCGGGGTACAGCGTCCGTACTGCTCGTGCGCGTCGTGCGCGGACTTTGTGCGAATGCGTGGATGTGACTAGTCGAGATCATCGAGGAGATTTGGAGCGCCGACGAACGTCCACTCACCATCTTCACCCCAGATGGCTTCGGTGAGCTTCTCGTAGGTCCGCTTACTTCTCTTGGGGGGCAGTTCGTCGATCCGGCCAGCATTTGCGAGGGCTCGAGTGATATCCCATGCGACTGATAGATTGGGCACAATCCAGATTTTCATCTCGACGTCGAACCTGTTGAAGTCGTCATAGTGCTTGACCATCAGCGAGGGATGGACGTTTGAGATGACCTCTCCAATAATGACGGGATCTTTGCCATCGTAGCCGACCACGTCTGGCTTCACATCAGTCCCGTGAAGTGGCGTATATTTTTTAACAAAATAGTGATTGTTCGGGTCACGGGCGAGTGAGCGAGCGAACGCCTCTACCATCACCTTGTGGTAGGTCTTCTCGTTCACATCGCCCTGATCTTCGCCGGTAGCGACCTTCGCTCCACACGCTCGCTGGCCGTCGCGAGTCACAGTGTAGTAGACCCGCAGATTTTCGGTCCGCTTCTCGAGGTAGCCGAGTTCGATGAGCTTCTCTTCGTCTACCTCATCAAACTGATTCTTTATCCTCTCCATCGAGTTCACAACGTCGTAGGCAGGGTGGTTGCCGTTGACTGTGGTGACAATCGCGGTCAGGAAATGGCGTTCTTCAACTGTCAGACTCTTATCTATACCTTCTCGAGTCTCTCTATCCTTTTTGTCGGCACTCTCAGTGGCGTTCTCGTTGGGGGCATCAGACGCACTCTGATCGTCTGTATTGTCGGCACTTGTTCCCCTCTCCTCGTCGGTGTCTGCATCGTCGGTTTTGGACGGATCCTCGGAGCTAGGGTCAACTCCACCGTAGAGAAAGCCGTCAACTCGATCTCCCAGATTACTGTCTCCTTCATCAGCTGATCGTGGAACCCCGCCATCGGTCTCGTTTTCATCGTTCGTCTCTCGCGGCGGGCGGCGTGAACCGAGATCGTCTGTGAGGTCGTCTGCGGGAACTCGACTAGCTCCTGATTCGGCCTGTTCGCCGTGCTCGTTCGATCGGGGTTGTCCCTCTGTGCTGGGGGTGTTTGGACTCCCCGTGCCGAGTTGCGTCTGAGGGTTGGACCCAGTCTTCTTGCCTTCGCCGTTTGCGTCTCGGTTCTCGCCGGACACGCCAATCTCGAAGTCACGATTCTGGCTATTTTCACTACCGTTGATGCCGCGTCTGTGTTCGGCTGAGAGCTGCTCGTCGGAAGCGTCGGTGTTGCTTCCGGGTAGCAGGCAGTGGTCACGCCGCGTTGTACGGGTAATTTCTGCGTTGATGTCGCTGAAGACATGACCCTGCGTCGACACGGTCTTGTTGATCACGGGGTTGTCAGAATCGCTGTGACCGTCGGGGATATCGACGGGGAGCATCGTCACGATTTCGGGGATATCGGTCATGAACCCGGTGTCAGGGAGTTGAGCGACCCATTCTCCACGCGGGAGCGACGTGATCCGGTCGACGAGTTCCTCGTCCTCGATGCCTTCGTGGAACAGCGTCATCACGAGCTCGTCGTCGACGGCGAGTTTCCCGATGAGTTTCGTATTAATGTTCCGCAGAATTTCCTTGTACGAGGAGACGTCGAGGGCATCGGCCTTGACCTGCTCTGCGAAGTGGACGATGACTTCGAGGGAGAGACCGAATTCACGCCCGTCAGGAATCATGTCGTCGCGTACCAGTTCGGACTGGAGCATCGCCGCAGCTTCGTCGATGATGAGGTTGATAACGTATCCATCCTCGACCGGCGGGGTGTTCCTGAGTCGATGACGGAGACGAGCGCCCGACCAGATGTAGTCGAGCAGCATGAAGGTAAACAGATTGCTCGAGGCGGGCCGGAGGTCACCCGTATCGACGAGGACGACCTTCTTCGAGGCGAGGACGTCCTGGATGTCGAACATCGGCGATTGGTTGGCGTAGCAGCCCTTCTCGCCGTTCCACTCGGGAACGAAATTGAGGACACGCCAGACAAAGCTCCGCTCAGCGAGCTTCGTGATGCGGTTCATCACAGCATCGATCGACGTTTGGAACCGCTGCTCGTCGGCGTGGAGATGCCGCGTGAGAGCGAGGCGAAGCGTCCGGTCGCTCACTTCGGGGAGTTGCCCCTGCTGCATCTCGTAGGCAACCTGGAACAGGTCTTGGATGGGCCATGCGTCCCGGCCGTACACGGGGTCGAACATCGCCTTGATGAGGTTGTTGAGGATCTCTTGGGCGACGAACGCCTGCTGGGTCATTTCTCGGCCCAGCACGTACACGAGGAGTTCGTTGTAGCGGTCAACTTTCTCTTGGACGGCGACCGTGCGTGAGACGCCGGCAGCGAGTTGCGGTCGAATGTCGAAGTACGGGAAAGCAAGCACCTCGTCGTTCGGCCCCGGGACGGGGACGTGGAGGACGTCATCGAGGTTGCCGAATTGCTTGAAGTGTGCTTTCTTGTACTCGTCGGCCATCGTCCCACCTTTCCGGTCGAAGACGAAGATGGGACCGTCGAACGATTGATAGGCCGACAGCGCATCGTTGACCATTGCGGTTGTCTTCCCGCCGCCCGTCGTCGCTGCGCGGAGAATGTGGTGCGTCAGCTGCTCTGCACTGAGACGGATGGGAATGTCTCGCCGGTTGTCGACGGCGGTCTCGGCGTATCCAATGTGCATTCCGTAATCGTACTGCGAGAGCAGGTCTTCATCTGTTGCCGTGAGTGGCGATCGAGCGTCGGGTGACCCGCCCGATGACCCACGCGAGGCTCGCGGGAGGGCGTCCGTGTGCGGGACGACGACGAAGTTCGCGAGTTCGTCGGGAGAGGCACAGATGAGTGGGTCACCTTTACTGAAGCGCCCGGTAAAACCGCTGATGCTGGCCTGACGGGCGTGGCACAGGCGGGCGAACTCTTTATTGTTGAACCCGAGGAGTTCCCCCTCGATGCCATAATATGGCCCCGAGAGCGACGTGAACGCGTTTGAGATACTCTGGACAGTCTGTTCGTCGCAAGCAGCTCGGAGTGTGAGGTCGAACGTTGTGGTGGGTTGTTTGCGGTCGATCTGTTCCATCCGCGACCCCGTGATCTTGTCATCATCGCCGGCGCTGACGGACCCTCCGACCTGCTCGGAGATGTCTCCACGGTGGATGTTTCGGCGTTCCTGGTCGGATGTTCCAAACATCTGCCGGGCAAACTCGTTTTTAAACGCGGAGAGCGTCCCGTGGTTGCCCATTTTGAGGTTCCGCTTGTGGGTTTCAGCCTCACTAGTCCAGTTAGAGCGTGGCCTGAAGGTGGCCTGGAAGATGAACGGATCGTCGGTGTGGACGGCCTGCTCAAGCAGCACACTGAGCGGCGAGCGATACTGGTCGTCGCTATCGATAGCCAAATCGCTGAACGGCCGAAGCAGCGTCATCCAGTCGTCTTTTTTTGAGGCAATGCCTTTCCACCGGACGAGCGAGGGACGCTTCTCTTCACGGACTTCCTCGGGACGGAGCGGAACGCCTTCCCTGACGAGCTGTTCTTCAGCCTGCTCGGAAGAAAGATCATGCCCGCTTCCAATACTATGATCCACAAAAACCTCGGGGTCCTCGAAGCCAGCGAGGTTCTCGAGGTCGATAATGTCGTCGAGCGAGGCGATACGTCGCCCGCCAACGCGGGCGTTCCCGTCTTCTGAGTCAAACGCCGCGACGGGGTTGAACGGGACGATCTCGAACTCGAAGGACTCGGGATACATCGCGGCGACGTTTGCGGCGAGCGTCTTGAACGCAGTCGCCTCGTAGGGCGTCACGGAGATATAGAAGTCGAATCGCTTCGTGTTCCGCGGCTTGTGGATGATAAACTCAAAGGTCTTCTTGTAGTCCTTGATGCCGAGGCTGGCTTTGAGATTGAACCGCGAAGTGCTCGTCACGCCCGCCCGGTACAAGCCAAAAAGCCCCGCGATGACGTTCCCGGGCGTGACTTGCTCACGGGCGGGTGAGATGTGGATATACGGCCGGGCTTCGATCGGATCACTGAGTTTCTTTCCCGGCCCAGTCGTGCCCTTGACCTCGTAGGAAGTGAGTTGATCCTCACGCTCTTTGTTCTCCTGATCGACCCCGTTCTCGGTCGGAGGGACGCGGTCAAAGTTGGTCGATTCTTCCTGGTTCTGAGTGGGGTGGTCCCGTCCCGATTTGGTCGAGTCTTCTCCGCGCGTTGACGACAAAGAGTTGATGCGATCGTGGAGGGTGTCCTGTTCATGATCGTCTCGATTGGGCCCCGTGGATGGGGTAGTCATTGGCCCACCGTCTTCTTGCGCGTAGACACACTCCTCCGCCGACACTGTGTAACGGTCGAGTGCGTCCCAACCCATCGGGCGATTCGGTTAGATAGGCACACTATTGGACTGTTTGTTGTCATTTTGGATTGTGTTGTGTCGTTTGATTCAGCCGCTACTGGATTGTGACCTAATCCACCCACAATTGGAAATTCGGACACGAGCGGCGACGGGTTCGGCGTCCGTACCGTCTAGCCCATCTAGACGGTTTACGGGGTGGCGATCCACTCCAAGACAGCCACGAAGATCGTGACGCCGAAGTAGAAAATCGTCATGCTCATTCCACCAATCATGAGCCACATCCCGTTCTCAGCGCGGTCGGAGTTTTTCCGGGCAGTGAACCACACGATCGCGCCAAAGGCGAGAGCCACGAGGCCAGCGTACTTCAGAACGAGCAGGACGGTGTCGTATAGATTGGTCATGATACCCTCGAAATCGGCTGGGGGCCCACTCTGCGCGGCGACTGGATCCACGAAAACGACTAGGACGAGGATTCCCAAGACGAGGGATGTGCTGTGCTTTCTCAGGAGTTTCTTTGTTCGGAGGGTGCTCATGTTACCCACCGGGAAGAGGTGAGAATCTATTATAAAGAAGAGTAGACTACATCTAATGTGGCAGATGTAGAACGGCGGTCTCAGGGTGTCAACGGGCGGGATTACGGGGGTTTTCACCGGAACAGTTATGTGGTTACCAATAGCACACCTAATTGTTGGACTTGGAACACCCTCTAGTGCCTCCTTGTCCATAGGTGATTGCAGTGCCAACAAACAGCTCCAAGCCCACCTCGAGTGATAACACCGACCGCGACCCCGAGACGACGATCAACGTCTGCCTCCACCGGGATACGCATACGCGGTTGACCGCCTACAAGAACGACAACCCCCTGATAGAGAAGTCGTACGACGAAGCGATCAACGAAATCCTTGAAAAAATCAACTTCCCACAGGCTGAAATGATCGAGAACAAGTACCTTCCGTCAATGTCCGACGCACATCCTAGCGACTCAGACTGAGACGAACGACCCACCTACAACATGTTCTTTTTCACGCTGGTTTCCTTTCCCCACTGACGTAGCACGGTATTACGGAGAGCTGGCCGTCGGGCGGCGTTTCGAATTGATCGGGACATCGTTGTGAGGGCCGCTACTGGAGGCTATCGATATCCCACCTGTTTCGGTGCGCGGGGGGCCCCACCGGAACTCGACGGTATCACCGACGTCGATGCCGTTCTCGGTGGTCCAGTAGTAGGGGACTTCGAGGACGTATTTCGACTGGCCCCGGTACTCTGTGAGGGGATCCCTGTTTTTGAGTTCAGCGTGGTGGATCACGGTGATCCGCCCCTCCTTGTCGATAAAGATGATATCGATGGGGAAGGCCATGTCCCGCATCACGTAGGTGCGTTCTCGTTCTGTGTCGTGGAGAAAAATCATCCCGTGACCATCTTCGAGGGAGTCAGTATTCGAGAGGCCGGTGTATTGTTCTCGCCATGTGGCGGCGACATTTCCCTCGACGGACGCGAGGTAGTCGCCGCTCTCGTCGTAGATGGTCGCAGTCCCGTAATCGGGAGAAGTCAGGTCTGCGTGAACAGTATAGCCGACCCATACGACCATCGGTACGAAAACGACGATGAGGATAGCGATGACCCAGGGGTTCTTGAGACGGTCAACAATTCGCCGAGCGATTGTGTCTTCAGGGAGCAACGGTTGGTTCGTGGGGCCGTACTCTTCTTGCTCCTGATCAAGTCCCTGTTCTTGCCTGCGGTCGAGATTTCCATCACAATCTCTTCCGGCGTCCGGGCGTTGGCCGTTGCCGGTCATAGCAAAATCCACGCGAAAACGCTGAACACGTTGCCTCCGATGCTTCCACCGATGAGAGTAAGCCCCATTACGATCCCACGACGGCCGCGAGACTCGGCACGCGAATCGCGGCTGCCGAACGCCCACCACGTCACACCGATGATGAATAAGACGAGGCCAAGGCTGTGGAGGACGATGCTGAGAGCGGTGGCGAGCTGGGAGAGGTTGCTTTCGTGAACGCCGGTCACGGCGCCGTAGGGCCACCCATCCGGGAGGAACTTGCTTCCGAGGATGAACACGAGAACCTCGTAGATGACGTCGATAGCGACGATCGCTATGTAGCCGGCTCCGCCACCGACGGCCATCCCCCGGAAGCGGGCCATCGCTCGAGGACTTTTCGCGTAACCCCACCAGCCGATGATACCGATGACGAGCGCAATGAGTGTTCCGTAGCGCCCGATAATGGTCGCGATTTCGAGGAGTTCGATTGCGGGCTCAGTAAATTCACTAACCTTGCTCATCCTGATTCCCCCTTGCTGGTGCGACGACGCATCCGCACCCACCACACGGCGAAGATCCCGAGGGCGAGCCACTCGACGAAGATGAGAACATTGCTGATTGATGCCGAGATGTATTCCCCGACTGCGCCAACGGCCTCGAAATCGAGGGGTGAGGGTGGCAGGATATAGAGGAGTCGGTCACCCTTGTAGTAGGGGTCGCCGGGTGACCAAAACACGTCGCCGTCGTAGCGAGCGCGGAGAACCGATCCGTCCCACGCGATCTTGGCACGGCCATTATTGTCAGTCGTAACCGTCGATGTCGTTCCGTCATCTTGGGTGACAGTGATTTCCTTATTTTTGATGGAGTTGCCGTCAGTGTCCGTGAGAACGAGGACGCCATCGTGATCCGCGCCGGTAGATGAGACATTAACCTCTGTCATCTGGAGGACGGTTGACTCGTATGGTTGGCTATAGACTTCGAGCTGGTCTTCGCCGGAGACTGTCTTCCCGTCGAGTGGAGCACCGAACGGATTCGAGGCGTCGACGGTGACCGTCTCACCTGTGTCGAGATCACTCGATCTGACGTCGATGACGTGATGTGTGTAGAGGTCGGTCGGCTGATCGTTATCGGGATCGTTGACGTTGGCAGGAAGTGGTGCTCCCGGGAGCGTCGTCGAAACTTGGCTATCGACGGTTTTCGTGTATCCCCATACTTGGTTGTCTTCACCCTTCTGTGGGAAAGCGGCGGTGACGTTGGCGACGCCTGTCTCGTAGCGGTAGATGGCAGGCCAGCGGTCGTTGTGGGTGTGCGTCGCGTTGTGGGAAGTTGACCCGCCTCCGGTGAGGACTTCTACCTCGTCGTTGCGGGAGATACCGTAGAACCGCCACGGAGAGGTGAGGTGGATGGTTTTGTTGTCGATATTGACACTGATCCTTCTCCAGGGGTCGCTCGGGAAGTCTTGATTGCCCTTCCACCTCACGGCGAGGCGGTCGTGACCAGCGCCGTCGATGTGAGCGACATCGATCTCGAGATTCGGGGAATCCCAGTCCGTGATGGTGACGGGGACGCTGTATTTCGTCGTGTGAGTGTTCGTGCTCACACTCGTTCGCGACCATTCACTGCATTTCGAGCTGGTGACACCCCACCGAGTTTCGACTTCGCTGGTGACTTCGAGGGTCGCCGTCAGGGTGTATTCCCCTCGAGGATATTCGAGATTCTTACTCGATATAGATTCAATCGCGATCCAGGTTACCTTACCGAATCGGTTCCATTCGGACTCGCCCGTGAATCCGGGACGATCGAGTCGGACGGACGTGACGTTCGCCGTCGAATTGAGGAGATCGTATTCGGCCCACTCGGTCTTCGGGTAGGTGTGTGAGTGAGTACTGTTTCCGTGCGTGTGCGATCTCGTACACGTTGCACTTCGACTGAAATCCGCTGGGGCAACGGCTCGGTGATCATAGGGAACGTACGCACCTCGGGTTGGGGTCGACCCGGAAACGTATCTGTCACGATACCAGGCACCGCCAAAGAGGTCGTTGATGCCGACCCATGACTCGCGGACTGTATTGAAGTCACTCTGCCCCCATTTTCGGGACATACTCGCGCCGCTCGAGGTGGGGTAAAGCTCCCTGCCGTTCATTTTCGGGATGGCGATCCGATCTGAGTCCTGTGCGTACTTCGTGTATTGTTCGGCCGCGTGGAGGTTCCGTGAGATGATGCTCTCGTGCTTGGCCTGGTGAACGAGGGCGTCGTCAGGGTTTGAGACGTAGAGTTCTTCCGCGTCTGGATCCCATTTCACGTCGGCGTTATAGACGGGCCGCCACTCACCGTACTGGTTAGTAGCACGCACGAACCACTCACCGTCGTTACTTTTTGGCCCGTCGTAGGTGTTCTTCTCATGCACGTTGATGAATTGCGTTTCTGTATAGAACGGCATGCTGGAGTAGGGTTTCCACTCATCCTGGATGGGAATCGCGTTGTAATCGGAGAGGTCCGTGATGTAGACATCGCTTGTTGTGGAATACCGAAGCGATTGCGAGGGTGACAGTGTAGCCCGCCCGAGGTCGACTGGGTAGGCCGGGTAGTCGTTCTCGAAGTAGCCGGTGTAACTGACATCCGCGGGATCGACATCCACGTCGTTGTTCGCGAGGACACGATAGGTTTCGTCGTAGGTATTATCGACGCCAGGCTCGGGACTCGGAATGTCATAGATTGGGCCGATACCTGCAGCGTAGACAACGGTGACGGGTGCGATCACGAGGCTGGTCGCTAAAAGTACCGTCACGAGGATGCGGAATCCGTGTGACCAGCCCCGGAAAGCGTTCGCGGTGGCCTTCATCCCCACACTAGTTGTGGTAGTGAGTTTCGCTGCACACGCGGCGTAGAAGGCGTATATACGTCCTCTAAGCCTATCGGCCCAACTGTCCTCGTGTACCGATCCAGTCTCTCCGTCCCGACGTGAATCAGCCTGAGAGGACATAGTGAATCAGGCTGATGAAGATCGGGAAGGCGAACCCAATGATTGTGAGGACGAACCCGGTTGTTGCCATCGCGAACCCTCGACGGCGGTTGTTGATGGACGGGCTGATGAAGTACGCAATTATGCCGATGACAAGCGTGATAAGACCCGTCCACTTGAGTGCGCTCCCGACCCAACCAGGGAGTGTAACAGCGGCCTTTAGATCGGAAATAAGTGTGCTGAGGTCGGGGCCACTCTGGAGTGGGATAACCGATGCCTGCTGTGTGTGGGTGTCGGTATACAGGAGTACGCTCGCCGCAGTATCAACGACAGGATATAGGAGGGGACCGTGGCTGTACCCGACGAGTTCTGCTAGTATACGCGTGAACGTGGAGATGGCCCGATACCCTCCGAGTGGTACGAGTGGGCCGGTGATTCCTCGAATGTATGATCCTGTAAGATGGGCAACATCGGTACTTGCCGACAGTACTCCACCGACGGGAATGAGCCAGTTGATAAACAGTTCAAGCGCCTCTAGTTGGAGGGGGTTCATGAGATGGTGTTCTGTCATCGCCAGCGGTGCCGACGACGCTTGGAGTGGCTAATCTGAGGCTATCTGCGACTAAATATTCTCTTTACTCACACCCTCCACATACGCTACATTCACCACAGTTGTTGTAGATTTGAAAAGTCCTTAACTATCTGCTGCTTATGACGGCTGATGGCAAGTCCTGCAAAAATCCAGTCGCTCACCGTTACGTTGAGTGATGGCTCGTCCCTCCAGGACGAGCGCGAGTCGCCTGCACGTGACGATACGTGCGAGGGTGACTGCGTCTGTCCGGTGAGCTCCAAACAGGGCCCTTCCTCTAGCCTGGAAATGCGAGCACCCTCCCATGCCTGAAATTCAAGTCGACTGGTACTCTCGGGAAGAAGCTGACCGCCTACGCGATCTCCGTGATCGGCACGGGATGATATGGCGCGGCGTCCTCCTTGAGGGAGCCAAACACGCAGAAAGTATAGACCTCCTCAAAGCCCTCGTTGAGTTACACCCAGAACTCGCATACTCTCGACCGGGTGACCACGCTGGCGTTTCTGCCGAGAGAACAAATGTCACCGAGCAACTGCACGAGCAGATTCGCGAACGGCAACGTGCTCGCTCAACGACCGAAATCCCACTGTCTGGTTTCACAGATACAGATATGGACGCTAACGCGAACGGCAGTAGTGACGTCGATAGTGAGGGTGATCGTGACGATAAGGATGCCGAGCACTTTGACGTGAGTGCTGCCGTCGCTCAGGTGCAGGAGAATCGCACCCCCGCTCCCAACCATATGCAGCGGTCGGTTGCGGCCGAACGTACCCGGGAAAGAGAATACGAGCGTTGGGATGCTCAAGCGGCACAGGCCGCCGAAGGTGGTGGACCATTTCACCCCGCGGACGCACACGAGGATGTCGAAGATGTGCTTCGACACCCCGGCGACCGCGAAGAGTGGGATATGGTCGGCCCGCGCTATGATTACGAGGGCTATGCTGACGAATACGACGGTGATTTTCGATGAGTCGGCCGTCGAGTCCCTCGGACTACAATACGCGAATCAATATCCCCTCGCAAGAGGAGTATGAATGGTTAAATTCGGTTCGGAAAGGTCTCGGACTGACCTGGCGTGGGATGATGCTGAAAGCCGAACAGCGACTTCTCGCTGCTGAACGAACGTGGCCGCCGGCACTCCGAACCCAGCATGTGGTTTCGGCCCCTGATCAATCGGACGCCGATATCGAAGCGGAACGCGACGTTGAGGCCGATACCGAAGCCGAAGCAGAGAGTGACAGTGACTCCGAGATTGACGAGGTGGCGAAATGAGCCAGGACGTACCGGTGGCATCTAATCTTCTCGCCTCGAAGATGTTCGGTGTCTCGGCCCGCAAATTGGCCGAATCGATGGGGCCGCCCCTTATTCTCCCGCTTATACTCTACACTATCGGCCTCCCGCTGCTGGTGACGCTCCCGTTGGTGTTCGTCGGATTCCTCGTGGGACTGTTCATCTATAGCCGCACTCCGCCGGGACAGCGCCCTCTGCAATATGCAGCAGCGATAGCACGGCACCTGCGTGGGCGAACGGATTACGTCTGGAAGCCTCCGGAGCCTAACAAGGACGATCTCGCGTATCATGAACCCTTTGAGGCGTGGATCACGCGACGCCCCAAGCCAGTTGTCGCCGATGCTGACGGAGTTCGTGATGATGCTGACGAGATAGGTGCGGAGACGGAGACGGACGAACCAACGGACTCGGACGACGGCCTTGACACGGATTGGCCGATCGCGACGTATGGAGGACAAACAAATGACTGAATACGAAGACGCCGGTTCGACGCTGGACCTCATGGATTTCAAGAATGTCCGTGACGGCGGCGTCGTGGAAACGCCTACCACCTATGCGATGGTGATGCAGATACAGCCTCGAGACTGGCTAATCCTCTCTGAAGAACGCAAAGAAAGCCTCTATCTATCGTTCTTGACGTTCCTGCGCGGGGTTCAGTTCCCAACACAGATCCTCTCGATGACGACGGCATACGATCCCGAACCCTACCTCAAGCAGTTTGAGGGAGCCGAAAATATGCTCATCAACTCGGGCGACGACGAGGAAGATGTTGACCCGTTGGATGAGTCGCCGCTGCTCGACTACGGCCGAAAGTACCACACTGAGTGGCTCCGGGGCGTCGTCGATGTCGCGGAAATTCGTGACCGCGACTTCTACTTCGCGGTTGCAGTCGCTAAAGATGAGGAGGCTGACGATGGCCTCAAGGCCCAGATCCAGTCGTTGATGCCTAGCGGGAACGACGTTGAGGTCGATGACGAAGCTAAGTATATCGAGGAAGTGAAAGCCCGCGCCCAGCGTGTGGCGTCGAAGCTCCCCCAGACGCAGGTGGAAGCCGAGATTCTGGACACTCGCCCGGCTGTTCTTGAGGTCCTCTACGAAGTCTATCACGGAGAGAAGCCACCTATCTCGTTCGAACAAGGTAGCTTCTCACTCCCGGCCAATAAGGCACAGGAGGTCGCCAACGCAGCCTATACTCCCGAAGAAGCGGCACAGGCCGAGGCGAATGAGGATGGTGACTACGAGTTCGATCGCGCTTCCGACGAACATCCCGAAATCGAACCCGAACCAGATTCCGAATTTGATTCCGACCCGCTGGCGGCGGTTGGTGATGGTGGGTACGCACACCCGGACTCCGTTGAGCGCGTCGCAGAATCGCGTATCCTGAGCTGGTACGCTCGTAATATCGGGCCTATTGGACATGGATCACTCCCAGTCGTCCCGCGAGCGGTCTACGCGGGTGTGTTTCTGGGCCTCCTAAGCCTCATACTCAGTGTGGGGGCGCTCGGCACGTTCATCTGGTCGATGAATATCGCTGAACGCGGTACGGACATCTACTGGCTGGCTCGGACCGTTTCGTTCGCGACGGCTGCGGCGAGTCTGCCTGGATTCGTGCTGAGTCTTGTCGTATTGTTCCCTTCGGAGCGAAGAACGAAGGGACTCGCAGTGGCCGGCCTCGCAGCGGCAGGCTATGCACTCACTATGTTCCTTGGAGCGTATCCCCAAGACTGGGACTCAAATCCCGCTGTGACCACGTTCACGCTTGAGGTGTACGCGGTGGGCATCTTCGCGCTGCTCATCGCTGTCGTCCTCGCGGTACGTTCGCGACAAAAGGTGGACCTCTCGAACCTAGTAGTCGCTTCTGACCCCGACGCGTCTGATGTGGCGACCGACGGTGGGGGCGCAGGCATTCCTTCCATCCCCGTCGATGACACTGACGATGAAGACGCTGGCGTTGACCTCGATGAGTGTCGTGACACTGATATCGGTGTTGTCGAGGTCGACACCAACGGCGTCGAAATAGAGGGCCCAGATGCTGATACTGGCGCTGACACCACGGACCCCAGGACGACTGAAAATGAATCTGAGGTTACAAAATGAATCCCCTTGAGAAACTCCTCGGAAAGAACGAACCCGAGGAAGACGAGCCTGAACGTATTCCGATCGACGATCTCTCCGGCAAGGAAACCCAGGTCGCACTCGAATACCTAGAACTCCTCGATCGGGAAGCTACCCGGAAGAACATCGAGTGGGCGGCCTACCAGCTCCAGGCCGAAGAAGTTCCGCTTGTCTCTCCTACAGAATCCCTCGAAGAGCGAGAGACGCTTGATAAGAAGCTGGTCGCGCCGCGAGCAATGGAGCGCCACCCTGAGTTCCAAGTCCGTGAAGAGAAGGTCACGCAAATCATGACCGTCACGGCCTTCCCCCGGAAAGTCAACCTCGGGTGGCTCGTACCGCTTACTATCGCGGACGTAAACCTCCGCCTCTCGCTACACATTACACCACGAGACCCGGCAAAGACACGTAAACAGCTCCAGCGCCGCTACACGCAGACCACGACGGCGCTCACGCTCAAGTCCCGAAAGGGTCGGACGGACACCCACCAAGAGGAATTGGAGCGCGAGGACCTCCTACGGATTCTTCAAGACGTGATTCGCGGGACAACGAAGGTCTTTGACATCGCCATCTACATGGAACTTGCCGCGGACTCGCACGAGGAACTCGACGAGATGCGCGAGCGCGTTGACACCATTCTCGCGGAACAGGACGTCGAGACAACGGTACTGCACCACCAACAGATCGAGGGTAATGGGACTATTGTCCCTCTCGCGACGGACACAATCAAGAACGTCCACCCCATCCAGCTCGAGGCGCTTGGGACGCTGTTCAACCTCGTCGAGCCGCCGATCTACGACGAAGACGGCATCATGATGGGCTTCGACGACACATCGCGCCCAGTAATCCTCGACCGCTACGCCCACTCCGGATTCGGGATGACCATCTCGGGGAAAACTGGCTCTGGGAAGTCCTACGCTAGGAAACTCGAAATCTACCGCCGACTGCTGACCGACCCCACGGTGCAGTGCATCTTGTTCGACCCGGCGGGTGATGACTATCCACAGTTCGCGAAGAAACTGGGTGGTGAGGTCATCCGCTTTGGTGGGTCGCAGAAAGTCAATCCGATGGACATCTCAGCACCCACGGGTGAGATTGGAGCGTCCGAGGACACCTACCCTCTCACGGTGCGTTCCGTGGTAGAGATGCTGAACACCCACTACGAAGACCGTGGCGGGCTCCCTGCTGCGGAAGAGGGGATGCTCATCCAAGCGACGCACTACGCCTACCTCTCGAAGGGGATCATCCTTGGCGAGTACGACACCTACGCGAACGAATCACCCATCATCGACGATCTCATCAAGGGTGTGAAAATCATCACAGAAGGGGGTTTCATGGAGGCGCTCGAATCGGACCTCGTCGACGGGGCGGTGCTCGAGCACTTCCAAGAGTTGGACATTCTCGACAAGGACGGCAACCCAGTCACGGAGACGCACATTTCTGTACCGATGGCAGTAATCACGCCCTCGAAGAAGCACCAGGAGGTCGCGAAGGCGCTGGAACCAAAGTTCGAGTCGTTCAAACCAGGTGGTATCAACGCGAACCTGAACGGCCAAACAAACCTCGAGCTGAACTCGCGTCTCGTCGTGATGGACATGAGTTCGTTTGCCGATACAGGCGAGATGCCGCTGATCCTCCATGCGATGCTCCAGTGGGCGTACCTCGAGGCCAAACGGTCGCCAGATCGCTTCGACGTGACCTTCGATGAGGCCCACTACCTACTGAGGCGTGAATCGACGCGGGATCTCATCAATCTCTTCATCAGGCACGCACGCCACTACGACGCGGGCCTCACCCTGATGAGTCAGACGGCTCACGAGTTTATGCGGACGGACGCTCGCCGCGAAATCTATGAGAACTGCGACATCAAACTCCTGTTCTATGCACAGTCTGTGTCGGACGCGACGAAGGAGTACTTCGATCTTTCTCCGGCTGAGGTGAAGTACCTCCAATCGGCTCCACGTGGACAGGAGTCCGGATACTCCGGATGTTTGCTGTCGACGACAAAGCACGGGCGCCGCCGTCTCGAGATCCATTCCGGTGACTTCGAGCACTACATGATCGACGACAATCTCGACCCGTGGGACTACATTGAGGAAATCGAGGGACCGATGCGCCCCGGTGAAGCTGATCCCAATGCGGAGCCCGATTTCGAGACGTCCGAAATGCCTCCGGTGTCGAATCGGGAGCTGGACATGGAACTGTCGAGTGCGTTCGCAGAAGACAGAACGACGCAGGAACAGCCCGAGAGTATCGCTGACGACGACACGACGAACTCCTTGACATCCGGCTCTGGTGACCGTTAATGGCGATGGCGATACCGGTCGAGCCGCTCCTGCTGATGACGTTCGTCCCTCTCCAACTCGGGCTGGGTGACATCCCCGAGGCGATAGCGGAGGCGATTTTCGGGTTCTTTGCGGACTTGGCCGAAGCGATTGCGATCGAAGTGTCGACCGCACTGACGGACGAACTCATCAAGGGTCTGTTGAAGATCCCGAACCCATATGAATCAGCGACGGCGGCCAACGCGTGGACTGGAATATTCGAGATATCGCTCGTCTTGCTTCCGATAATGATCGCGCTCGCGCTCATCGCGTGGCCGTTCAGCGAAGATCGTGAATCCGGGTTGTTGGACCTCGTCGTCCGTGTCGTGATGATCTTGCTGTTTATTGGCATCTCCCAGCCGGCATGGGGGTTCGCGATTGATGCAACAAACGCTGTAACGGTCGCCATCCTAGATCTTGACCCAAGTGCTCCGGGTGTGAACTACGGATACGGGAACGGGCTTCTTGGAGGCTCCACTACAGCCGGCGTGTGGGCGCTGAAGTTCATTGTCTCGGTAGTCGCTGCGATTCTCGCAGTCCTGGCGCTAATACTGTCGATATTCTTTCTGCTCCTGCGCTGGTTCATGGTTTGGATGGCCTACATCGGGACGCCGTTCTTCGCGGTTGTCTGGTTTGCAGGACGAGGCCCGCTGAAGTCCGTCGGCAGCGTCGGCGCGACGTTCATGCGGATGGGTGTGTTTTCTCTGTTGGCTGGACCTGTAATCGCCATTATTGTGCTGACGTTCCAGGTCATCGAGGCCGGCGCGATTCTCCAGACCGCAAAGACTGGCCTTATTGGGAATGCCGGCCTTCTTTTTGCCGAACTTGCGCTAATGCTGATCTTCCCGGTTCTGCTCATCGTGACAATCTGGAAGCTCATTTCGTGGGCAGGCCAGCCCATCGGGGCTGGTGAAGCCGCTGCGGTCACGACGATGGCTGTCACGGCGGCTGTCGGTGGCGCCGTTGTCGGTGCAGCAGGCGGCGGTGCGTCCGCGGCCGGCAGTGCAGCAGGCGGTAGCGGCGGTAGTGGCGCGGCGGCCGGTGGAACTGCTGGAGGTGCATCGGGCGGTAGCGCGTCTGCGTCTGCCTCGAGTGCAGGTGCCGGAGGCGCCGGAAGTGCGAACGTGGGTGCAGGTGGGTCAGGCTTAGCAAGTCGGATGACGACCCGAGCGAAGGGTATGGTAGGGCAAGCGAAGAAGACCGCTGGTAAGAAGGCAGCCCAGAAATTCGATCACGTCGGGACGACACAGAAGCTTAGCGAGGCCAGATCCTCTCTGGACGAGGCGCAACAGGATGAACAGGCGGCCGCTTCGCAGGCCAAGTTCCTCCAGAACTCAATGGCGTCGCGCGACATGGATATGGCCGAGGCGAAAGAGCAGGGGATCCTCGACGCCGAGCCCGTCGAAGGACAAACGCCGAAGTTCAAGACCGACCCCCTCACGAATGACGTGAAGATGAGCTATATGGGAACGGACGGGGTTTCCCGCTCTGCCAACCTCACACAGAAGTTCAAGTCCGTGAAGACCGAGCAGCATGATGCCGGCCAAGAGGTCGAAGCGGCGCAGTCCCAGATCGACAGCATTCAGAAAAAGAAGGGACGCGTGGATACAGCCAGAAGCGTAGGCCGAGCTGGAAAGGCTGGGACTCGCCCCGTCTATAAGGGCGCGAAGTTCGCGACGAAGACCGGTGGAGCCGCAATGGTCGGTGGTGTCGGTGGGAACTCGTATCTCGCACACTCTATGGGTCGCCGGGCATCGCAGCCGATGATCGGCTCGGGCGGCCCCAATCAGAACCCGAACCACACACTCTCAGAGTTCGGCCGTGTAGCTGGTGGGCAGGCGTCCAAAACCGGCGAGATAGGTAAGACAGGCACAGGCAACAGCGACAACAGCGGAGGGATGTAGCGTTAGCACCCCCCTGGTCGTCGATCGGTCGTCCCTAGGCCCTGTGAGCGGCTCACTCGTACGCAGGCTTATATAACAACACGGAATATACTACCTAACTCACTCTGAACGACTGCGGATTTCGCGCGGTTCACAGGTATCTTCTCACGAAAAACGCTGAATCGACAATCGATCGCCTCATCTCAACAAATCAAGACAATACCGGAATCGACACATGTCCCTACTCGCTGCGACAATCGCCTACCTCGCTGCCGACCTTGTCTACGGATTCGTCCGAATGGACGACCGGTTCCCTACGTACGGTCGGCGTGGCCGCCTCATCGAAGCCTCGCTCGTCGCAGCTGTCGTGATGGCAGGGGGGTGGATGGTCGCACCAGCCGTCCTCGACCCTTTCTGGACGGGCCTCGGGGGACTCGCGGTGTACGGCCCGCTGTCCATCCCTATATTCGCAGCGTTCTGGTTCCTCGGGCGACCGCTGCTCCCCTCGATCGGGGTGAGTGGACTGCTGTTCATCATCACGGTATTCTTGCTCGGGGGTGTGAACGTTTTCCTCCTGAACATGCCGGTTTCTGACTTTTCGGACGCGCTCAATATTCCGTTTGCCGTGGGGAACGCACTCGCTATCTTCGTCGGGACGTACATTGTGATCACGGTGACAGACAAAGGGCGAAACAACCAAGAGAAAGAGCGTGAGCGAGAACGAATCCCCTCCGGCCCAACTACCTACTCCCTGACCCGGAACACGACCGTGAACGCGAATGGGGATCGGAGCCCGAGCAGTCACAACGCCAACGATGCTGTCGTCGCCGAGGATGTATCCATCGATGGGCCGCCGGGAACTCATTCCTCGACCGGGAGTAGCCTGTCCAAGGCCAAATTGCGGAACCTGACGTACGACTGGCAGCACCCGCCGCAGCGATTCACCGACATCGGAGGCTACGATGAGGTGAAGGCCGATCTCGAACGCCGTGTTCTCGATCCCCTCCTGGCGCATCGCGATGGGGATGACCGCTTCTCGCGGTTCAGTGTCGAACCTGAGAGCGGCATCATGTTGTATGGCCCGCCGGGAACGGGAAAGACGATGTTCGCGAGAGCGCTTGCTGGCGAACTCACTGTCCCGTTCGTCGAGCTCTCTCCAGCGGACGTGACGTCGATGTGGATCAACGAGAGCACTGACCGGGTCAAGACGCTGTTTGACGAGGCAAAACAGATTGGGCCGTGTGTCATCTTCCTCGACGAAGCCGAACACCTGTTCGGAGCGCGCGAATACTCAGGGAAGGGTTCGCATGCTGAGGACCGGAAGGTGACCAGCGAATTTCTCGCGCAGCTCACTCACGAGGACCGTGAGGCTATCGTGGTTGCGGCGACGAACCGACCGGGTGATATCGACCGGGCGATCCTTCGACCGGGACGGTTGGCTGCACACTTTGAGATTGGCCTCCCGGACGAGGAAGCCCGTACCGCCATCCTCCGGACGCACTTGACCGATGTGCCGTCGTCGCTCTCGGATGCAGAGTACGCGAATCTCGCGACGCATACGGCTGGGATGACGGGAGCGGATCTCGCTGACCTCGTCGACGAGGCCCGACGGAACGCGGCTGACCGCGATGCTCGCGTTTTGACTCGTGACGACTTCCCATCGACTGAGGACCTCCAAGTAATAGCGACAGAGTTGGAACCCGAGACGGACGATCTCCCGACCGTCGACGACGGGGATAACGACGAGGACGACCCTCGAGATCGGGATGTCGCCGTCCGTTCGAAGGCAGATGATGACGGCGGGTCCGACGACTCGGCCATCGGCTACCAGTAGAAGCGCTTCTTACCCATCGGTCCTCTCCACTTCATCCCGTACTGCCCGGACCTCACAGCGCGAACGTGACATCGCGAATTTCCCTACGTTACGCTTTGTATTGTAGTCGTACAGATTGTTACGTAGGACAGCAGTGACGCACTCATTCCCCCTCGCGGTGCTGTGTATCGAGCGGTTGCGGTAGAGGGTTGACCTGTTCTCGACTGCGAGACGGCAGTCGAAGGTGGGACACCCCGCTATTGGAGTGTATTTTGCATCTACATTCACACCTCCATCCGTGTCTGGACGTTGTTTCAGTTGGTGGCGACACGCCGGTAAGGTGACGTGTTGAAGAGTGGCGGGATTCCGGGGGTATCGGCCCAAAAAACAGCGCTGACACTCAAATTTGCTGGATTTCTTTATACTACCAGAAAGCGTAGTTCAGGCCGTAGATCACATGAGCACCCTCCGAGAAGACGCGCAGTCACTCCATGAGCAGTTGGCTCCCCATCTGCCGGATGACTGCGCTGATGAGTATGACATCGACGCGCTCGCGACGCTCTTCGACTCCTACGTCAACACGTATCGAGTGCCGAGGACCCAGGCGTTCGAGAGTGTTCGAGGCCACGTTCTCAAAGAGGTGGGCATCGACACTGACGCGTTCTGGGCGGCTCAACGCGATAGTGAACGGGGAACGACCGACGATCCTCTCCCTCTTGCTGAGTGTACCACCGATAACGAGTGGGTCACAATTCGCGCGAAGGTCGTCGAACTCTGGGAACCGCAGCACGAGTCTATCCACCAGGTCGGCCTCATCGGCGATGAGAGCGGACGGCTCAAGTTTACCGCGTGGGCAAAGTCGGACCCACCAGACATCGAGGAAGACACGACCTACACGTTCAAAGACGTCGTCGTTGAGGAGTACGAAGGCTCCTACTCGGTGAAAATCAACTCGCGTAGCGAGATCACCGAGCACGCGCACGATAGCGCGGAAGTCGTGACCGATGTCGGGACGATGATTACGACGCACGCGGGATTCTTTGTCGCGATCCAAGGTCTGTCTGGACTCATCAAGCGGTGCTCGGCTTCCGATTGCACTCGCGTCGTCACGGGCGGTGAGTGCAGCGAACACGGCGCCGTCGACGGCGAGTTCGATCTGCGTATCAAAGCGGTCATCGACGATGGGCACACGGCCCAGGAATGCCTGTTCACTCATGGCGTCACCGAGGAGGTCACGGGGATCGACTTGGAGGAGGCCAAGGAGCTCGCGGCCGACGCGCTGGATTTCACCGTCGTCTCCGACCGCTTCACTGACATTCTGATCGGGCGGCGTTTCACCGTCGAAGGGCCCCTGCTCGGGCGGTATCTCCTCATCGAAGAAGTCGAAGAGACTCCGGAGAGAGCGTTCTCGGATGGCTACGAAGAAGCAGTCGTGGAACTGCTCGCAGAATACAACTACGATGGGCCGGGGCTCACGGCTGCGTCTATCGAAGACCTCCCGCGCTCGTATGATGCACACGCGGGCGGTCTTGGAGGCGACTGAAAAGATGGCAACAAGCGACTCTCAATCACAGCAGGGGACGACTGTCCCAGACCGCGAGGTGGCGAAGCACGTCTTTGCCGCCGAGCTGAACGAAGCGACATACACGTTCAAGACCTCACAAGACGAGCGTGCCCCGGTTTACGTTGCACTCCCTACCGGAGTGCGAGCGAACCGAGTGTGTGTCATGGGAACGGTCACGGACGTCGAGGATGTCGGAACCGACGACCAGGAGTACCTTCGAGTGCGTGTCGTCGACCCGACTGGGACGTTCTGGGTGTACGCCGGGCAGTACCAGCATGAGGCACTCAAGAAATTAAAGAAGATTCAGCCACCCGAGTTCCTCGCGGTCATCGGCAAGCCCCGGACGTACAAGACCGACGACGGAACGATTAATGTCTCACTTGTCCCCGAGGACATCGGTGTCGTCGACATCAGTACGCGCGACATCTGGGTATTCGAGGCAGCGCGGCGAACACTCGAGCGTGTCGAGTCGGCGCGGGAGACCTCCCCGAAGGTAGCCGCACTCGCTCGCGAACAGTACGGCCATGATGGGTCGTACTTCGCGCATGTCGCGGCGTTCGCGCTCCAGAACCTCCTCGATGGTGACGAATCTGCGACGGAGCTCGATGCGGAGACGATCGAGGAGCGTCTCGAGGAAGCCGAAGCCAAGGGTGACGACGTCGACGGCGAAGAGCCGGAACAGGAAACATTGATCGAGGACTAACGAGTGATGTTTGGGCGTAGTTCCGGAATCAACTCGAAATACGACGATCCCAGCAGTCACGACGGGAAGTATCCGCCTGACTGGGACGCTCGCCGGCAGGCCGTCTACGAACGCGATAACTACACCTGCCAGGATTGTGGGTTGCGGAGTGGACCTCACGCCGGCGACGGCGGGGCGACTCTCCACGCGCACCACCTAATCTCACTCCGTGACGGCGGGGGGCATCATCTGGCGAACCTCGTGACGGTCTGTCAGTACTGTCACGACGGTATCCACGGCCATCTGACTGGTAGTCAGTACGATGAGGGCGAACACAATGCCCTGCGAGTCCTCCGAGTAGTTGGCAGAGTGGCTCTCCGCATTCTCAGGCGTGTGATTCGGTAGTCATGGGCGGATGAGTCTGTCTCCGCTCACCTACCCGGTCAAATCGGATTAATTGTGCCTGATCGCGCCGGGGATCGGCGCCGAGTACGGCCCCGGTTCTTCCATCACGAGGTCGTCGTGGGGAGCTGCACGGACGGCGAGTGTCGGACTGGAGACAGAGTCAATCGTATGCATGAATCCGGGTTCACTGCTGTAGATGCTGAAAGCGTCGATGACGACTCTAACGAGTTCAGCGCGAACGGCATCGGTGTCGATGCCAGCGATGAGCTTCTCCTCGGGCCCAGGTTCGGAGCCGGTGGGGACGACCTCGATTCGGATGTCTTCCACTGGTGGTTGCGACGGCTCGGCCCACGGTGTGAGTGTGTAACGGTCAATTGGCCCGACAAATTCGGGGACGGCGTATCCCAGTGCATTCTCGAGGAGCGTTCGCACGTACGGTCCGCTTAGGAAGAGAATGTCGTCGAAGTGGGCGGGGCCGCGACCGGCTGATAGATTGCCCACGTCGCCGTCGTCCACCGCGTCGAGTTTGGAGCCGACTGGTTCGTCACCGTCGCCATCACTCGGGCTGTAGCGTTGGACATCGAGATACTTCGAGCGGTCTGCCTGTTCGATGAGCCGGTGTGTGAGGAAGTTCCCCTTCTGCGCGGCTGAGAGCGCGAGCTGGAGTTCGTCAAGGGCACGGACAGAGAGCGGAAGGTATTCGGGCGGGAGGCCACGCTGCCCGACTGCGGCGTGGAGCGCGGAGACGGAGACCGGCGAGTACTTTGGTTCGCTGGAGGGTGCGTCTGGGGCGGTGTCGAATGGAGACCCGTTCCCATTGGAGGGTGCAGTCATTTTCGTTCTACACGCATCCCTTCCTTCGTACTTGTATATAAACCAGAGCACGGGGGCCTCGTACTCGTCAAATTCCCCAAATATACTGACTGCCGAGAGCAGTTGTGGGAATTTAGGTCTGCAGTCTTGCGGTTTTACCCATAATCACTCCAGAATTTTACCATAGATGTACGAAGTATATTTTTCTGGGGGGTCCCGACTGCTCTCCACCACTGAGGATATATCTATGATTTCAATAATATCGAACAATCGCACTCAATTCCGGTATCAGTCTCACTTCGCCAAGATTCACAGTCGTCACAATGAACCACCTCGAAAATTTTCTCGAAATCCTCTATGTTCGACTGTAGTTCATCCCTGGTGAACGACGCGACTTCGGGCTCGGAGTAGTGAACATTCTTATTCATTCCCCACAGGTTCTGATCGTCGATACAAAAGAACTCCACAAACATGGCGACCTACCGTTTCCGCGTCAAGTACGAGCACGATCCCCGGTCGCTGTGGCGGGACATCATCGTCGGGGCGGACCGAACCCTGGACGAGTTCCAGTCGGTGCTCAACTGCGCGGTCGGACTGAACCAGGACCACCTCTGGTTCTTCGGAACTGACCAAGACTACTGGGACAGCGACGTCCAGTACAAGCGCCCTGGAGAGATCGAACAATCCCCAGACGGAATGTTGCGCGGTGGTGAGGAGTATGACGCGGGCGAGACGACAGTCGGTCAGATGGCCCGTCAGTTGGACTTGGACGAACGCGACCGGATCTGCTACCTCTTCGACTACGGTGACGAATGGCGCTTCTATGCCATCCTCAAGGAGATCAACGAGGGCGGAACCAGCGATACAGAGCCGGAAGTCGCGAAAGAGAAAGGCGAGCCTGTCGAGCAGTATCCGCCACCCAGCGAAGGCTGGTAGTCATCCTGAGGAATATCTGGGGCGAAGCGGCCCCGGTCAGTGTCGGTGATCAGGGGCGCGTCCGTCGATGGCGTGCGCCTCTGCCAACTCCACCACATCGTAGACGTGAATCCCTGATTTGAACCAGAGAACGCGGTCACTCACCCCCTCAAAGTCGTCCGCTGAGCACTCTAATCGCTCCGAAACTGCGACAAGCAGGTGGTCGAGATCGGCCCCCCGAATTTTCGCCAGCTTCTCGTTGAGGTACTCGGGTGTCCAGAAGCCCACGATTTCGAAGATTGCTCGTCGTCCATCCGGATGTTCGATCGCGAAGTCGGGGATCATGACTTCGGCACCGAGATCGAAGACGTCGTCTTCTCGGACAAGTTCCCACTCCGTATTCGCTCGCTCCCACTTCCGGGCGAGCGTCCGCTCGACATCGCTATCGAACTGGTCGCCAGCACTGTAGTGCGAATCGAGGTCCTCCGTGTGGTCGAGCGCGAACTGTCGAGTCTCGCCGGTCGTCTCGTCGACGAGAATCGTCGCGGTCATCTCCCACCGATCACAGAGGGGCAACGCCGGCAGGAAGTTCGCCATGCGAATCCCGTACTTCTGCGATTGGGAGAACAGCGACGCGGGCCCGTCCAGCACGGCCTCGTAGCCGGCGGCCTGGTCGGTACTCGGGACGCGTTCACCGTCGGCGTCGATCGGATAGATCCGGTGCATCAACCCGAACAGCTTCACGTAGCTGAACACCGTCCCGAAGTGATCCCAGACGCGAATTCGCATCTCCGTCGCATCGTAGAGCACCGCTTGGGCCAGCGCGAGGTTGTACCGGGTCAACAACCAGTCCACGGTGAGATCCGTGTGTTCGTACTCCGCGTCGCTGCTGCCGGTCAGGTTGGTCGTCGACGTCGATGCATCATCATCACTGGCGCACTGGTCGGCCGTCCGCGTCCCGATTCGGACGAGTCGCTTGTTGTCCTCGAGATCGGCGTACATCCCGCGATAACACTCTTCGAGCGACAGTCCGAGGTCGTCGGCGACCGCGCTGTACACCTCCAGTTTCTGTGTGTCCTCGCCGAGGGTGGGCTGGCGGACGATCGGATAGCGCTCGTTAGCTTTCTCGAAGAGTTGCTGGCGGATCTCGCGCGGTTCGACGGAGGCCACGACCTCGAATTCGCACTCGTCTTTGAGGAGCTTTGCGAGGCCCTGAACGATCTTGTAGTCCGTATCCGCGACAGTCAACTCGTCAATCGCGTCCTCAAGATCGCCTTTTGGTTCGCCGAGATGGGCCTCGAACAACTGGAGCAATTCCCGAGCGGTCTTTCGGTAGCGCTCCTCATCAGGATCGATGAACAGCGGCGTAGTCATCTCGTCGGTCGTTCGCGAGCGTGCGAGGTCAGCCGTCAGCATTAGTTGTCACCCCCTCCCGGCGTCGCTGGGAGACGTAGGTCTCCATCGTCTCCTCGGTGATGATTTCGTAGAGACGGGCGGGCTGGCGGTCGTCCGTCGGTCGGAGGATCCGCCCGAGCCGTTGTGCGTACTGGCGTTTCGAGGCGCTCCCCGAGAGAATGATCCCGACGTTTGCCGCCGGGACGTCGATCCCCTCGTCGAGGACCTGGGAAGTCACGAGCATCGAGTACTCGCCCGTGCGGAACCGCTCAAGGATCTCGGTGCGTTCGTCCGTCTTCGTCTGGTGGGTGATGCATGGGACGATGAACTCCTGGGAGATGTCGTAGGCGAAGTCGTTGTTGGCGGTGAAAATGATGGCGCGGTCGTCGTGATGGCGCTTGATGAGATTGTCGAGCGTGTCGAGTTTCTTCTCGGCGGTGCGGGCGATTCGTTCGGCGCGTTGCTTGGCGATAAGTGCCCGCCGGCCTTGCGGGTCGTAGGACGTGCGCTTAAGAAACTCCGCATAACCTTCCTCTTTCCAGAGGTCGAACTCGTGACTGTCGACGTAGTCGCGATAGATCTGGTACTCCTCGTCGTACTGTTGGCGCTCATCAACAGTGAGCTCGACAGACATGTGGATCGTCTCGTACTCACTAAGGTATTCGCCGGCGAGTTCGTCGACGTCCTCACGGTAGACGACCGGGCCGAGGAGGTCCTCGAGGAGTTCGTGCTTGCCGTCGGGCCGCTCATACGTTGCAGTCAACCCGAGGCGATACGGCGCGATCATCATCTCGGGGATCTGCCGGTAGGTCGGGGCTGGCAAGTGGTGTTCCTCGTCGACGACGAGCAACCCAAACTGGTCGCCGTATTCGTTGACGTAGCGATAGGCGCTATCGTAGGTGGTGACTGTGATCGCGGTGACGTCGTGGCTACCGCCACCGAGGACGCCGACCGACTCTGTAAGTTGGTCGCCGAAGGCGTTGGTGAGCGTGGCGTGCCACTGGTTCATCAGGTCGATTGTCGGCGCCATGACGAGCGCACTCACGCCGGCGTCAGCGATGGCCTGCAGCCCGAGGAAGGTTTTCCCGCTGCCCGTGGGGAGCACGACGCTCCCTCGCCGGTCGTGGTCGATCCAGGCGTCGAGGGCGGCCTGTTGGTAGTCGCGCGGTTCGATGTGGAGCGCCGGCGTAAGCTCCAGGTCGGGGTAGGCCCGAGCAGCATCCTCGCAGGACCGACCGAATCCATCGCGGAGCGTGGCTTGGTCGTCGCTGCCCGTCCATGTGCCGGCCCATTCGAGGAGGGCTCGATATCGATATGCCTGTGTGCGATGCTCGTCGACGCGGTCGTCCCACTCCGCGTAGGGCACATTCTCGGGCGCGTCACGGAGCAGGAGGGTTCCGTCGTCGAATTCGATCCGCATTCGCTATGTAGATGCATGCGACCGGTCGGATTCAATCTGTGGGTCGCGTTTGAGTGGTTCCTGTGACTCGACGTGGCGGCTTCGGTGCTTCATACTCTTCGTTCGAAACTAGTGCTCTGTCAATCGCCAATTATCGAAGTTGCAAGGCTAAAAGTTCGCCTTCAGGACGGGGAGGATATCAAGATACTCTCGTATATACGTACGTGAACGGTTGGGCGAGCAACGCTCACCAGATTGATTTGACGACGACAATCTCTCAGACGGCAGGCTTTACCTCAAGTAGACTAACCTCTGCTTCCACTTTCACTTTGGTTCACTGAGGTATATGTGGGCCTGTCCCCTTAGAGAGAAGCAGAGGGAATTGCGTCCCTCAGTCACACGCTTCACACTCATATGAGCACTCAGGACCCGCACCTCGGCGACTGCCCGCATTGCGGTTGTGAGATTCTGTCCCGTCATACTCTGATAGAGTATGCGGGCGGTGTCTGGGCTGAATGTCCCGAGTGCCGGGATGTCGTTGACCCACAGTGAGTCTCTATGTTACGAGTCCTAAAGCGGCTGTCTCCGAGCTCACCTGATACAACAGTACTGTTCGAGTGTCGATCTTGCGGGACCAGTTTAGATGAGCTCCAGGACTCCTGTCCCGAATGCGATTGTAGTGATATCGCTCGGTACGAATTATAACTCGACGTACTGGCGTTCCCAGTCATGCCGGGCTTCGAGTACTCGCTGTCCGCGTTTGGTAACTGTATTGACGTTTGCCCGGCAGTCTTTGTCTCCTTTCTTGACCAGCTCCTTTTGAACCAGCGTATCGAGGTTGGGGTAGAGATGTCCGAGAAACTTCGTGCCTGTGTTGAGGACACCCACGCGCCGACTGATTTGGGCTCCTCAATCTGGAGATTCCCGTGATCTAGATAACACCGCCGATGACGAGTAGCCCGATAACAACTAGCAGCGCCGCAACCACGCTCGCCCCAGCCAAGAGTTTGTTCTCCATCGCTTTCTCGTGGATCGGCATCTCGGTGTACTCCTCACGGAAGGCCTCGAGATTGCCATCGTCGTAGAAGTACTTCGTCTTCAACGCGAACCGCTCAGTTACCGCACAGCCCGTACAGACCGGTTCCTGCTTCACCCGTTCGGTCTTGATGTGGCTGTCGCAGGCGATCGCTCCACAGTTGGGACAGTAGGTGTACGTCTTGTCGACACCGCTCGTGTCACAGTGGACGCAGCGATGGATCCCGTCCTCCGCGGTGACCCGAGAGGGGCCCGCCGCGTAGTAATCGTAGGGATAGGTGTACTCTTTGAGATCGGTCGTATGCCGCACCTCAGGCAGGTAGACTGGCTCGATCGACTGGACAGAGATGTCCGAGCGGTTCGGCTCGCAGGTCTTGTTGTACGTGACGTTGTTGTCGCCGGTGTAGGTCACCGTCGTCGTGTGGAAGTCCTGGAGGCGGTCGACGGCCCACTCCTTGTACGCGGTCTGCGTCTGTCCGAACCGGCGCTCCTCAACGTCGTCGAATACATTGCCGAATCGGTCGGTGTCTAGGTCGACCGTCGCGTGCAGGTTTTCGGTGACCAGCGTCGCGACGTCGTCGTCAGCTACCTGTGGATGTCCGCGGTCAGCGTGAACGACGAACCGCGTCCGTGCGTTGATTCGGTGGATGACGCCGACCGATGTCTCGAAGACCGCGTTAGTGTCAGCGGTGACTGCCACGACTGGCCGAAACGTCGCCTCCGAGTATGGCGCTGGCAGGTCGGCGGCCTCGATGTTCTCGATGTCGCGGAACGCCTCCGCGACGGCCGCCTCCACATCGGCTGCCGGGTCGTACGGGCGGAGCGTCTCGTCACAGAGGATTTCGATTCGACCGTTGTAGAGGTCGAGGCCGATCTCGTCGGCGATCTCACGGAGGTCCTCGCCGTCTAGCAACTCGATGGGATGCGGGTCGTCGTTCTGCTGAAGCCGGGTAGCGTACTCCTGAGCGGGGTTCGTGAACCGCCCGGTTGTGACGACCATCCCGTGTTTTGGCCCCTCGAAGTCGAACGTCGCGATGGCCGAATGTAATTTCTGTACGACCGGCCGTCCGACTGTATCCGTGTGCTTACACTCAACGATGATTGCACGACGGGTGCCGTCGACGACCTCTTCCATGATGACGTCACGCCCCTCGTCGGCCGTCCGCTCGGCCTGCCGGACATTCTCGTAGCCGAGGTTTCGAAAGACGTCTTCCACCACGTCCTCAAACTCGAATCCGGAGAGGTCGTCCAGTACAGCCATTCCGTTCCAAGTGGAGTATACGTTGCTACTATTATATACATTGTCGAGGCAGACGGTGAAAACACGGCGCCGTGACCACGGGTATTGTTTACTCTCCTCACAAAGTTCTCGACGCCGTCTGGCAGAAGAAGGAGCGTTGGATATCACTTCTGAAGGTCAGTAAGTTGCCCAGAATCAGCGTAACTCAGAGCGGGAGTGGAGCTTCCTCGCGGACATCCCGAAGTGAACCGGACCGCTACGGACTGGCACGGAACTCGCCGTGTTTCAGTCCGAAGAAGAACGCGACGACCGAGAAGACGATCATTGAGGGCAGAACCATCATGAAGACCGTTGAGGGAGCCATTACGGACGTGAGCGCGACTGTTGCGACGGCGACGATTGCGGCGAGCGGAACCACTGAGCGCGTGAAATCAAATTTCATATCCGTGATTGTAGCCGGACGAATAAAGCGTTTGAGAATGTACGTTATTAATCAGTAAGTTGAAAAGTATTGCTCTGAATAGGAGCGCGTGGAGATTTTGTCGGCTTTGGACTCGTACAGCCAGTTCACTGGGGGGCGCTTTTCTGTTCCTTGAGTTTGATGTCGAGGGGGTCTTCGATTTCACCCATCACTGCTTCGAGGGCGTCTGTCGCAGTGATCAGTCCCACGACGTTCTCCTCGTCCTCATCATACACAAGCGCGAGTTCTTGATGTTCGTCCTGAAACTGATCGACGGCATCGCTGATGAGCGTGTCTGCTCGGAGCGTCATCGGTGGAGCAGCGACATCCTCGAACGTCACCTCGCCATGCCGGAGCTCGTCGATCTGATCAACAACTGCAGGGACGTAGACAACCCCTCGATAGTCGGCTGGATCGTCACCAATCAAGGGAAATCGCGTGTGCGGGCTTGTTCCGATTCGATCGAAATTTTCCTGCGCAGAGACGGCTGTCGAGAGAAAAATAATGTCCTCACGATCGGTCATAATATCGCTGACGGGCTGTTCGCCGACAGTGAAGGCGTTCAGGATCTCTTCTTGCCGTTCCTCAGAAAGATTCCCTTGGTCAAGCAAAGTCCCGAGCCGATGGCGGAGGTCCGCCCGGGATTCGACCCGGTCGGTTTCGGTTTCCAGCCAGGCACCGGTCATCTCGACACCGAACAGCCCGAGCGTCCATTTGGCGACGCTGTCTCCGAGCACGATGACCGGATAGAGCAGCTTGGCAAACCAGTACAGCGGTGTCGCGCCGTACCGAGCGACGAACTTCGTCCGCTCAACCCCGAGATACGTGGGTGTCTGTTCGCCGTGGGTCAGGTGGAGCAGATTGATGATGACGAACGCAAGGATGCCACCCGCCCCAATCGACGTGAGCAGCGTGTTCTCGAACACTGGATCGATCAACGAAGCCAGGGCCGGTTCCGCGACGATGCCGACGGCGATACTCGTCGCAGAGATGCCGACCTGACAACTCGTGAGATAGATTTCGAGATCCTGTGTCATCTCCCAGGCTCGCTCGAGTCCCGGGACGTCGAACTCGGACTTAGGGTACTGTCGCACGCGAGTGAGTGCGAACTCGATCGCGACGAAGAATCCGTTTGCGAGGATAAGCAAAACACCGCTCAGTAGGCGGAGCGTTAGTTCGAGACCATTCATTTCGTAGGGCTATTCCCCGTGGTATCAAGAATTCCGTCATCTCGCTCACCGGTACGAGCTGAGCCTCGTCATTCGGTCTACTTGTCGGCAAATTCCCCAAGGAGATCGCCTTCGTCCTCGTCGAAATCATCCGGTGTGTACGTCGTCGGGCCCGGCTCATCGTCACCAAGATCGAAAATCGAATAGAGCGCTTCGACGAGATCATACGCAGTTTCAGCGGTGTATACGGCGGTTCCGCCATCTTCGTCAACCTTGCTGATCAGGCCTGCCTGCTCCAGTTTATCGAGATAGTCGAACACCGTCTTCTTCGAGTCAGTCGTTGACTCAACAAGTTCGGGGGCCGTGGCAGTCGCTGAGCGCCGAATCGATGTATAGAGACTAGCGAGGGACGGGTTCTCGAGTAATTCTGCGAACGTGGGGATCCGATGATCATCTTCGGAGTGTCACCCGCGTTTCCCACGTGTTCCGTATCGTAGCTCATTTTGTATAGGGTTACGGAACTAGAAACGATACACGTTTGCCACGGAAATGGGGTGCTGTAGTGTTCCCCGGTTTTCGAGGCGGTTCACTCACGATGGTGATAGCCACCGCAAGCACTTCGAGTGTCTAAAGCGTGGCTACCAGACGGCATTATCATCACAGGAGAGTTATACGAGATTCCAGAAAAGGAGGAACAGCAAGCATACGCAAGTATCGCGTCGAATGCAGAGTTCCCTCCTGACCTTGGGGTATGGGGAATCCCATTTGAAAACGTGGAGTTCCGCCTGTTCGGATTGGATAAAGGGGATTGTACGGGTCGTGAATTTTCTACGGAATACGAGAGGTGGGATATTGACGGATCCGAGTAAATCATAATGAAGAGCGTCTATGACTGAAGCCACATACAATACGTCTATAGCGGTTAGCCCGCTTTCGGAACTGTGACGCTGAAAACCGCCCCAGCGGGTTCGTTGTCATCTATCTCGATTACCCCGCCGTAAGATTCTACGAGCGTCTTGACCAGATACAAGCCGAGCCCGGTGCCGGAGCTGTCGAGGCCCGTTTCCCCCTTCCCAAAGATGGTCTCCTTCTCTGAATCCGGGATTCCCGGTCCGTTATCCGCAATCTGAACCAGGACAGAGTCTGTCCGTTCACGTGCCGAGATATCCACTTCCGGGACTTCCTTGTCGTTGTGCTGGATCGCGTTCTTCAGAAGATTGCGGAAGACCGCCTCGAGCATATCATTTGCCTGAACCGGTGTCTCCGGCGCGGCAGCAGTAGGCGTGACCAGGGCGTCCGGGTAGGTGTTCTGTACTTCTTCAATTGCGCTGGAAAGCGAAGGGCCAAGAGGAGTTGGAGCGACATTCTCAGTATCTGAGAGCATCACTTTTGCCATTTGTCGAGCAGTCGTCGTAATCTCGACAGCGTGTTCTGCGTTTTCTAAAACAATATCTAGGTGTTCTCGAATAGAGTCAGACCCCGATTGGTCGGCAGCCAACTCTGCATATGCCATTATCAATTGGATGTCGTTACGGATGTCGTGGCGAAGTACCTGATTCAGGATTTCGAGATTATCGCGTTGTTCCCGTATCTGTCGTTCGTACGCTTTCCGGTCAGAGATGTTCCGGACTAATGCGTGCAAACGTGGTTCTCCACGATGATCGAATCGGCTAAGCTTGACCTCCGCGGGGAACTCAGTCCCGTCGGGGCGACGATGTACCCACTCGAACAAGGCGGTTCCTGTCTCGAAAGCGGTCTCGATGTGCTCTTGGGCTGCTTCCTCCGAGTCTCTCCCGTCCGGTTGCGTTGGCGGTGCTAGGTCCCACGGGGTACATTCAGCAAACGTATCTATGGACTCAATGCGGAATAGGTCCAAGGTGTGTTCGTTGCAATCAAAAAATCCCTGCCTGTCCAGTAACATAAGAGCGTCCTGGGTGCTCTCGAAGAGGTTCCGGTATTTGGCCTCGCTTTCTGTGAGTTCGCGTTCTCGTTCTTTCCGCTCGGTGATGTCTCTGACTAGGGAGTGCAGGACTGGCCGGCCGTCGTCTTCAAACCGGGTCAACTTCACCTCCGCTGGAAATGTTGTCCCGCCTACGGTCTGATGGGTGTATTCGAAGAACGCGCCGCCCTGCTGAAATGCCGTCTCGATGTGTGCCTGTGCGACCTCTTTCGAGTTGGCGCCATCAGGTTGGGTTGGCGGTGCAAGATCCCACGGTGTATACGTGAGCGCCTCTTCCCTTGCATTGAGGCCGAAGAGTTCGACTGCGCGTGTATTGCAGTCAAAATACCCGTCACGGTCGAACAACAACAGCGCATCACGACTGTTCTCAAACAGAGCACGATACCTCGATTGATTGGGTTTGTCATTACTGCTCATATACGATCTTGATGAGTGGTAATCGTAGTCGTGGTATACTCAATCAATAAACGAAGGTACATTCTAATAATTTGTACGACTCGGCCCGTCCACGGACATCAATACAATTGGGTTAGGGCCTGGGAGAGAGAAGCCCTATATATGATCCGTTCGCTGTCGTATTTCTTTTCCAATACCAGCATTGGGCGAGCAGGACGGGCACGCGAGAACGACGCCGTCCTTGTCGCCGAACACTCGTGCGAACTGAGCCGAAATATGTCCGCCACAGGTAGCGCATTCAGGCATAGGGATCAGTAGAACTCCCGAACGAGATCCGTTGCATTGTCCGGCGCTCCGTCAGGTATGACCGCCATATTCTCTGAGAGCCCTTCACGCTCTTCGTAGGCAACCGAGTGCTCGTCCCGATAGAGTACACCCTGGTACTCTTTATCGCCGTCCATAATCGCGTCCGTAGCGTCGTCGTAATCCGTCGGATCGTGGTCAGTCTCGGCGAGATCGACAATCGTGTCTCGGAAGTAGTCGTAGGTATCGACGTCGTTGAACGTCACACAGGGGCTGTAGACGTTGACGAAGCCGAACCCGTCGTGTTCGACGGCTTTCTGAACGATCTCGGTGTGCCGCTGGCTATCTGAACTGAACGACTGCGCAATGAACGTCCCGCCGGCAGCTAGCGCGAGCGCGAGTGGGTTGACCGGCGGCTGTTTCGGCCCCTTGGGCGTCGTCGAGGTTTCGAAGTCATCACGCGAGGTTGGCGAGGCTTGTCCCTTCGTGAGGCCGTAGATGCGGTTGTCCATCACGATATATGTTATGTCGACGTTGCGGCGGACGGCGTGGACGAAGTGGCCCGCACCGATCGAGTAGCCATCTCCGTCGCCGCCGGCGACCATCACTTCGAGGTTCGGATTCGCCAGCTTCGCCCCGATACCCACTGGGAGTGCGCGGCCGTGAACACCGTGGAGCGCGTAGCTGTGCATGTAGGTCCCGATCTTCCCGGAACAGCCGATACCGGCGACAACGAACGTGTTGTCCGGATCGTTCCCGGTGTTCGCCAGCGCTTTCATCATCCCGTTCATTGTCCCGAAATCACCGCAGCCGGGACACCATGTGGGTTGCTTGTCGGATTTGAAGTCGGTGAATCTGATGTCGGTGCTCATCTTTTTACTGGCCCCCTTCCGACCGTACGCCAGAGTTCATCCTTCGAGCCGATGCTCGCTGATGTCGGTCGTTGCGTAATCTGGCTTGGTATCATGCTTTCGAGTTCGTGATTGTCGCAATCTCGATGTCTGTTATTCCCTGTGCTTCGATTTTGGCCCTCACTGCCGGTGGGAGCGTTTCCAGTGTCTTGTCAATCTGTGGGTTAATCGACACGCCGTCAACTTTGATCGCAACTAATTTGCCACGGCGACCGTGTGCAGCGACTTCGAATTCGAACGGTCGGTCACGTTCATCGACGCTGTGGACCCAGACTTTCGCGAGCCCGTTTGCACTCTCCCAGTGAACGCTGTTGACGACGGTGAGACAGCCAGCCGGCGGGACGCACGACGATCCACACGCCGGGCACTGAGCGGGATGTGGACTCTCACCGAGATAGGTATACTCTGTCCCGCACCGGTAGCACTGGAGTGGTAGGGTCATAAGCGAGTCCTCAATCACCCCTCACAGGCGCCCCGCTCTCCCGGGATCAACGTCGATGGCGTCGACGGGACACACGTCGACACAAAGCATGCAGTCGATACACTGTGTCTCGTTGATCGGATCAGCTTTGATGTCGCTCTCGGGATGGCCCGGTGTATCCGTCCATTCGAACACGTCGACGGGACAGTCCTCGAGGCAAGCACCGTCGGCGATGCAGATGTCGAAGTCGACAGCCACGTGTGTGCCGTGGATTCCGAGTTTCTCCGGTTCGTCGACCGGCCCCCAGACTCGGTGCCCCTCGTGGTGCTCGGCGACATCGCGGTTCTCTTCGAAGTGTGGATCGATAGCCATGAGATATCCTCGATAAGAGTGGCGTAGTCCAGATGAACTACTATCCGAGCGAGCCCTCCATCTCGAGTTCGACGAGTCGGTTGAGTTCAACCGCGTACTCGATGGGCAATTCTTCGGTGATCGGCTCGATGAAGCCCGAGACGATCATCTGCTTTGCGTCGTCGTCGTCCAGACCGCGCGACTGGAGGTAGAAGACGTCCTCGTCGCCGATTTTCCCGACAGTCGCCTCGTGAGCGACGTCGACCGTCGACTCGTTGATCTCCATATACGGCATCGTATCGGAAGTGGACTCGTTGTCGAACATCAGCGCGTCACACTCGACCGATGTCGAGGAGTTCTCCGCGCCGTCGGCGATGTGGACCAGCCCGCGGTAGTTCGTACGGCCGCCGTCCTTCGAGATGGACTTCGACTCGATCGTCGATTTCGTGTCCGGCGCGTTGTGGTACACCTTCGCGCCGGTGTCGATGTTCTGGCCCTCACCGGCGAACGCGATGGTGATGTGGTTGTCAGTCGCGCCCGGCCCCTTCAGGATCGTCGATGGATACAGCATCGTCGCCTTCGAGCCCATCGACCCCGAAATCCACTCCATAGTCGCATCTTTCTCGGCGATCGCACGCTTTGTGTTGAGGTTGTAGGTGTTCTTCGACCAGTTTTGCACCGTCGAGTACTGGACGTGGGCATTCTCCTTCACGATCACCTCAACGCCACCCGAGTGCAGGTTGAACGCCGAGTACTTCGGGGCCGAGCAACCCTCGATATAGTGAACCTCAGAGTTTGGCTCCGCAATGATGAGCGTGTGTTCGAACTGCCCCATCCCCTCGGAGTTCATCCTGAAATACGCCTGGACGGGCATCTCGACGGTGACGTCTTCGGGAACGTAGACGAACGAGCCGCCGGACCAGATGGCGCCGTGCAGCGCCGCGAACTTGTTGTCGCTCGGCGGCACGCACTTCGTCATAAAGTATTCGCGGACGAGGTCTTCGTGTTCCTGAACAGCCTCATCCATATTACAGAAGATGACGCCTTTCTCTTCCCAGCGCTCCTGCATATTCTGATAGACGACCTCGGACTCGTACTGGGCACCCACGCCGGAGAGCGCATTCTTTTCGGCTTCCGGGATACCGAGCTTGTCGAATGTATCCTTGATGTCCTCGGGCAACTCTTCCCAGTCGTCGACGCCGGCGCGGACGTCGACGTCGGGGCGGATGTACGGCACGATCTCGTTGACGTCGACCTCCGAGAGGTCCGGCTGTCCCGGCCAATCAGTCGGCATCGGCATCTCTTGCCAGAGGTTCAACGCACGTAGTCGTCGCTTCAACATCCACTCAGGCTCGTCTTTATCCTCAGAAATGAGCCGTATCGTCTCCTCTGTCAGCCCTTGGTCAGCCTTGAACGCAGCTGCTTCCTCTTTTTTGAAATCGAATCGGTCTTCAGTGTCGGTCTCGCGGAGGTGCTCTTGATCGGAACTCATCAATCGAGGTTTGTAGTATGAGAGAATAAAGCTAGGGTACTCAAACTACAATTTGTAACTATAATAGGTTTCTTTCACAGTTTATAGGAACTATTGGTGGTCACAAAAGTTTACTGTTGATGAGATGAAAGGGGAGATATGACCAACCAGACTCGCGAGACGACTGCCCCACCCGCAGAGTCAAAAACAGAGCAAGCACAGGAGCAGCGATGTCCCGAGTGTGGCGAGGACGTACTCGCAGAGAGTGATACGTCGGAGAAGGTGTGTACTGCCTGCGGATTGGTCCTTGATGAGCAACGTATCGACCGCGGTCCGGAGTGGCGAGCCTTCGATTCGGCTGAAAAGGCAGCGAAATCACGCGTTGGTGCGCCGACGACACAATTGATGCACGACAAAGGGCTTTCGACCAATATTGGCTGGCAGAACAAAGACACATACGGAAATCCAGTGTCGCCACGAAAGCGCCAGCGACTCCAGCGACTACGGACGTGGAACGAACGCTTCCGTACACGGGATTCGAAAGAGCGCAACCTCAAGCAGGCACTCGGCGAGATCGAGCGGATGGCCTCTGCGTTGGGGGTACACAAGCCGACACGCGAGACTGCAAGCGTGATGTATCGGCGCGCGTTAGAGGAAGGTCTCTTGCCAGGGCGCTCGATCGAGGGGGTTGCAACCGCGGCTCTGTATGCCGCGACACGGCTCGATGGCGTTGCGCGGACGGTCGACGAAATCGCTGTCGTCAGCCGTGTCGACTCGCTGGAGATCAAACGCACCTACAGATACGTCGTTCGGGAACTCGACGTGCAGATTCCGCCGACGGATCCAATAGAATACGTCGGGCGTATCGTCTCCGAACTGGACTGTAGCGATGACACGACGCGACAAGCCCGCCAACTGGTCGAAGCGGCCACAGCTAACGGCGTCCACAGCGGGAAACACCCGGTTGGTATTGCTGCGAGTGCCGTCTATGCGGCGGGGAAGCTCTGTGGTGAAAATATCACTCAAGACGACGTGTCCGAGGTTGCTGACGTCAGTAACGTCACTATTCGAAACCGGTATCGTGAGGTTCTCA
>Ga0207754_100171_pt1 | contig 37852 bp, 37 predicted proteins | sample A23E1SouthBayCA_FD_187728 | JGI IMG/M metagenome (GOLD analysis project Ga0207754, IMG submission 187728) | Aerobic enrichment media microbial communities from Eden Landing Ponds, California, USA - A23 E1 (SPAdes) | ecosystem: Environmental > Aquatic > Marine > Unclassified | place: Emeryville...
TCGCCTACGGTGGGATTCCGTTCCTCCAGATGGCGGTCCCGGAACTGAAAGACCGGGCACCGGGGATGATGACGCTCATCTCGATGGCTATCTCGGTCGCGTTCGTCTACAGTCTCGCGAGCGTGGTCTTCCCCACGCAGTCGGCGTTCTTCTGGGAGCTCGTGACGCTCATCGACATCATGCTGCTAGGGCACTGGATCGAGATGCGGTCGGTGCGGCGGGCTTCGAGCGCCGTCGACGAGCTGGCGAAACTGATGCTGGACACCGCGGAACGACTCACCGAGGACGGCGAGACCGAAGAAGTCCCTGTCAGTGAACTCTCCGAGGGCGACCTCGTGCTCGTCCGGCCGGGCGCGAGCGTGCCCGCTGACGGCGTCGTCGATGAGGGCGATTCTGACGTCAACGAGTCGATGATCACGGGTGAATCCAAGCCCGTCTCGAAGGAGCCTGGCGACGAGGTCATCGGCGGCACCATCAACGGCGACGGCAGTCTCCGCGTCCGTGTTGGCGCGACGGGCGAGGAGACGACGCTCGCGGGCATCATGCGGCTCGTCGAGGAAGCCCAGCAGAGCAAATCGAAGACCCAGGTGCTGGCCGACCGCGCGGCCGGCTGGCTGTTCTACGTCGCGCTCGGGGCGGCAGTCGTGACCGCAATCGCGTGGACGGTCGCCGTCTCGTTCGACGCGACCGTCATCGAACGCGTCGTGACGGTGCTCGTCATCGCCTGCCCACACGCCCTCGGGCTTGCCATCCCCCTCGTCGTCGCGATCAACACCTCCCTGGCGGCGCGCAACGGGATGCTCGTCCGCGACCGGATCGCGATGGAGGACGCACGGAAGCTGGACGCGATCATCTTCGACAAGACGGGGACGCTCACCGAAGGCGAGCACAGCGTCGTGGATATGGCGACCGTCGAGGGCGTCGACGAGGACGACGCCCTCGCACTGGCGGCCGCTGTCGAGAGCGACTCCGAACACATGATCGCGCGAGCCATCCGCGAAGCAGCTGACGAGCGCGATCTCAGCGCCCCTGATGCGACCGACTTCGAGGCGATCAAAGGACGCGGGGTTCGCGCAAACGTCGACGGAAGCGAGGTGTACGTCGGCGGTCCGAATCTGCTCTCACAGCTCGATAGCGAGGTTCCGGGCCACCTCCAGCGGTTCGCTGACGATGCGGGAGAGAACGCACAGCCGGTGGTGTATCTCGTCCGTGATGGGGAGTTGATCGCCGCGTTCGCGATGGCCGACGTGATTCGCGAGGAGAGTTTCCGCGTCGTCGACGCGCTCCACGAGCTAGGCATCGAAGTGGCGATGCTGACTGGGGACTCCCAGGACGTCGCCAACGCCGTCGCCGACGAACTGGGCATCGACACGGTGTTCGCGGAAGTCCTCCCCGAAGACAAGGACAAGAAAGTCCAGGAGCTCCAGGACCAGGGCAAGCTCGTGGGGATGGTCGGCGACGGCGTCAACGACGCGCCGGCGCTGACACGAGCCGACGTCGGCATCGCGATCGGGAGCGGCACCGACGTCGCAGTCCAGTCGGCCGACGTCATCCTCGTCCAGAACAACCCCATGGACGTCGTTCGGCTGGTGAAGCTCAGTAAGGCGAGCTATCGGAAGATGCAGGAGAACATCGTCTGGGCCGCCGGGTACAACGTGTTCGCGATTCCGCTCGCAGCAGACGTCTTGGCACCGATCGGGATTCTGCTCTCCCCCGCTGTGGGTGCGCTCCTGATGTCGCTGAGTACGGTGATCGTCGCGATCAACGCCCAGCTGCTCCGCCGCGTGGACCTGTCCATCCCCGAGCTTCCAGGCGGGACACCAGCGACTGACGCACAACCTGCAGACTGAAACGCGCCCGATCGCTTCGGAGCTTCTTTCAATTGAGTTCGGTTGGTGGTCAGCAACTGGCGGCACTGCGTAATTTCGGTGAGTATCGCTATGCGGTCACCGATTCCACAGTTTTCCCGAGGGGTACGAAGTTCGGTATACACAGACGCTTCCTCTGATGGGCCACATAGCTACGCCAGCACTAGGTTTATACCGCTTGACGGACTTCTTTCCAATATGAGCCTCGAAGAGACGGTTGACTACCTCGCCGAGGAACTCGACCTCGAGCGAAGTGAACACGTTCGCGAGGTCGGACAGTCGGTCGCCGAGCTTCGCGACTGATCAGAACATTTCTCTGAAGTCCCGTTCGACGAGTCCGTCCTCCAGATACGTAATGAACTCTTGTTTCGTGGGTCCTTGACGGTCGAGCAAATCGTCCCGTTCTGCTCGTTCGAGAACTGCCTGTCCGAAGTCCGTACAGTGAGATTCATGCTGCTCAGCGTACTTCGACAGGGCTTCTCGCCAGTGCATATCCAACTCGAACTCGGCTAATCGGATTTGGATCCCGTCTTTCCGTTCGACGAGGTCGACGTCCAGCTCTTCGAGCTGCTTGAAACGGAGGTTGTTTCGGCGGACCGTGATGAGCCGCTTGGAATCGACGATATAGGGATCGACCCACTCTCGCCAGGAATCGTCGTCGACGTGCGTTCGTGGCATCTCAAAATCCGGGTCCACACTCTCAATACAGAACTGCAGCATCGCGATGCCAGTTCGATGATTCGCATTCGGGAGGGAATGTCGGAGAATCAAATTCGACATCACCTCTCCAGCGACGGTCGGAAGTGGTGCTCCCCAGGAGACGTGATCGAGTGCCTGCTGGATCTTTTGCGGTTCGAACTCCTTGTAGAGCCGGAACTCATCCTCATCTCGAACATCGACCGCGGCTTCGAGCAACTCCACTAATCGGAATGCGACAACCTGCCCAGCACGGGGGAGGTCACGAATACGGTCGCTCAGCCATTGCTGATCGAAGTCGATGTCTTGGGCAGATTCGATCTCTGAATCGCCTTCGTAGAGCACATAGACCGGTGTTTCAAAGGGGTACCCGATGAGCTTTGTCGACTCGTCGGATTGCTCTCGCTGAGACAGTATTTCTGCCACCGATGCCGAGCTAAATTTGAGGGAGAAATTCTCGGCCTGTGGGTGGTGATAGAAGACGAGCCGAGCCATCTTACTGTGGATTCGTGGGAGTGGATAAAGCAGTCCCGCTTTTATAATGATTCTACGACGTAGTGGGTGCGTTCACGTCTTCTAAATACTGACTTTCCCACTCACGTCGCGCCTCGATTTCCCGCAATCCGCGCTGTGTGACCGTGTACACGTTCGTCCGTTTGTCGAGTTCACCCTTCTCCAGCAGTCCTTTGTTGACGAGATCGTCGAGATTCGGATAGAGGCGGCCGTGGTTGATCTCCTGCTCGTAATAGTCGTCGAGTTCGTCCTTGATTGCGAGCCCATGTGGTTCCTCGAGCCCGGTGGTTACGTACAAGATATCCCGCTGGAACCCAGTTAGATCGTGCATCTGCCTGTTCCCTATTTTTCAGGGGTGGCATATGTTCTCTCTGGTACTCAGAGGCGAATTCGGCGTGACTGGTCAGGAAGACTACGTGAGAACTTCGAACCTTTATATGGTAGACAAGAGAAATCCGCGATGGAATGTCTGACCTAATCGTCAAAGCAGCCGTGAAGGACGCACTTTCGGACCACAACGTCTCGGCAGATTTCTACGACGCCCTCAACGAAGAGGTCGCCGAACTGCTCGACGACGCCGCAGAGCGTGCTGAGGCCAACGACCGGAAGACGGTCCAGCCCCGCGACCTGTAGGCCTGCGTAACGCAGCCAACCCAGGCACTCGAACGTAGCTTTTTGAGGTTCCTGTTCAGAAGTTAGGCAACGGAGATGGCGGACGCACCGGATACCGAACGGCAGGCGGACGAACCCGATGCGAGAGAGGTCCTTAGCGTGTCACAGTTGAACGACCAAATTGCATCTGTCGTCCAGGACACGCCTGCCCTCAACGGTGTCCGCTGTATCGGCGAAGTCACCGACCTTCACCAGAACAGTACGGCGCTCTACTTCACGCTCACCGACGGCGACGCCGAGCTCCCCTGTATGATCTGGGCAAACCGGTACCGGGAGATGGACGCCGACCTCGAGGACGGGACTGAAGTCGTCCTCGAGGGCGATATCGACTACTGGGTCGAAGGTGGGAAGATCGACCTCAAACCGTGGGAGGTGATCGTCGTCGGTGACGGCGACCAAGCGGCTGCCGTCGAGCGACTGCGAAGCGAACTCGAAGAGCGTGGCTGGTTCGACGACGAGCAGAAACAGCAACCGCCAGCGTTCCCGGAGCGGGTCGGCGTCGTTACGTCCTTCCGAGGAGACGCCCGGTACGACATCCAGAACGCGATCCACGAGCAGGACCCCACCGTCGACATCCTGGTGACAGACGCGACCGTCCAGGGGTCGAACGCGCCGACATCCATCGCGAACGGCATCCACCATCTCGACCGCTCCGAGGACGTCGACGCAATCATCGTCGGCCGCGGCGGTGGAAGCGATTCGAACCTCCAGGCCTTCAACACCGAACGGGTCGCGGAGGCGATCTTCACCGCCAATACCCCGGTGGTCACCGCGATCGGACACACCGATGACCGGCTCATCGCGGATCAGGTGGCGGACGTCGCGACGATCACACCGACCGCCGCCGGCGAGTATATCGTAAACTCCCGCCAAGAGTTCCTTGTGGGCGAGATCGAGCCGCTGGAGCAACAGCTCCACGCCGCGTACGAGACTTTCCAGCAGGAGCACGAACACGAACAGGAGCTCGCCGAAGCAGTCGATGAAGCGACCGCACCCGAGGGCATTCCACCGATTTACTACAAAGTCGCGATCGGTGTGCTTCTGGTGCTGTTATTGGTCATCACCGGGCTGTGGCTGGAGGTGATCTAGCCGTGGCAAACGACGCCGAAATCCACGATCGGCTGAGTCGCGTCGAGGAAATCATTGAACAGCTTGATGCGGACGAGTGTGACCTCGAGGAAGGCACACGACTCCACGAGGAAGGACAGAAGCTCTTGGCCGAGGTACGAGAGATCCTTGACGAGGGGAGCGGAGACATCGTGGAACTCGAGTAACAGAGCGTTCGTCTTCTCTTAACCAACAACCTCTACTATTCGGCGCGATGTGTTGGTTAATATTTCTATATCGGATAAACTAGGGGATTAATTATAGTTTTCACAATATCTTTTTATTTATTCTATCTCGAAAAATATTTATCACCTATCCTGCTATTGGATCAACATGTGCCGGGGTTCAGCCGGGACATGGCCACACTCACACGTATGATTAGTAGATCAGTCACCATCGAAGAGATCGATGACCTGTACCTGATGTGGAACGAGCACATCAACGCCTCCGCGCTCTATCGGCGTGCCCTCCGCGAGGAAATGAAGGTCCGCGGTGTCGACCGCGATGAATTCCGCACGCTCCTGGACCGGGCACGCGAGCAGGGCTACACGCTCGACACGATCGCAGAGGAGACGAACCGACTCGACGACCTCCGGTCGCTCGTTGAAGACCAGCAGCGCCAGCCACCGGCTGGAGATGCGACTGATAACTGACTCACTATGTCACAGGACAAGACGCCGTCCGAGGATGAGCATCGCACCGAATCACGCCTCACAGATAGAATCACTCGACGGGCCGTCCTCACAATCGTCTTTGTGGGCCTGTTCGCTGCCGAACCCGCTGCAGCCCAGAACGCCGTCTGTGATGCGGACAAGCTCCCCGGCATGATCGAGGGGTTCTTTCAGCTGACGACAGGCCTGGGTATCGCAGGACTCGCTGTCGTCTGGCAAGCGGACTCACTCATCGAGATGTTCACACTCAATCCGGAGCAAAAGAAGGGTCTCAAGCGACACAAACGCTCTGCGACCAAATCCGCTGTCATACTCGTTGCACTGGGGCCGCTGTACACGGTCGCCGGTTCGATGATGAGTCTCCCGCTGGCGGATTGTGTCGATCTCGTCCCCTGGTGAGCAACCACAGTTCCAGCCACCAGCATGTCCGATCGTACCCTCCCGTCGCTGCTTGTCGTCCTCTGTCTGACCGGTCTCGTTACCGGTCTGAGTGCAGCTGCCCCACCGCCTGTCGGGACCGAACGGAACGGGCTCACGGCTACAGAGGTCGCGACGCTGTGGTCCCACGATCGAGACACCACCAGCGGCTCTGAGAGTCTGCGATCGACGAACACAACATCGGCAACTGCAATGCGCCAGCTCGCGAACGGAACGGATATCACGTTCAAACGGCCGCCGGCGACGGCTGCAACGTGGACGCGCAACGACTTCGATGATCTCGATGCGGGCGGTGGAGGCACGAGCGTTCACCCACCTGATGCAACACTCAAGGACGGCCAGTATATCCAGGACGCCCACGCGAGCATCTTCGGGATTCACCCAGCGACACAGGGACATCTCGAGCCTGGTGAAACCCCGTTTTACGTCGCGCCATCAGGGACGATGCGGGGATTTGTCGACTATCGGGTTCGTGTTCCTGACGACGATACGACCGGGAACGTGACGACCGATTGGTCACTGGATTCCCACGAGGTCGAGACAGTCCGTCTCCTGGCAGACAGCGAGCCGATCACCACGACTGATGGCTCGCACACGCCCGCGCTCGACTACGATCTTGCGGATGACGAGCAGGTACAGCTCACCTTCGAAGCGACGATCAGCGTCGCGTTGACGAAGACGATCCGGATCGAGCGCGGGAACATCACGACTATCGATCACGTCGACCAGACCGAGACGCTGACCGTCTCGGAGTCGACCACAGTCGAAGTGTACAACCTCTCGGCGACGTCGTACTACGCCGACTACCCAAACGGCGATACCGGCGTCGCCATCTTCCAGTCCCAGCCCTGGCAGGGGTACACGCTGACGGGAGCTGGCACCGAACGAGTCCGTGGTGTCTGGCGGTTCTACACGGCTCGGGACCGATCCTGGGATACGCTTGAGGAGTCGACGACGAGCGGAACAACATCGACCTCGTCAGATGCGATTCCCGTGTACGTCCACGCGTATCCGTCGCAGATCGGACCACGGGCAGAGCCGGTTCGGGATGGCCCGCAGATCGTCGACACGTGGGGTCGCGATCGGATCATGCCGGCAGACCGACTGGGGTCGAATATCAACGTCGACGTCGTCGACGAGGGCTACGAAACGACATACGGTGTCGCCGTCCGCGCTGAGAGGGTTGACCGCGAGTCGCTCCGTGTTGGTGGGATCGTCCGCGGCGAGGATGCAACGCTGACGAAAGCGGACACCAGTGCAGAGCGCGAAATCAGGCGAAGCAATCTCACCGCGGAGGTTCTCGAATACAACCAGACACACGCGACCGTCCGGCTCACACTCCGCGACAACAGCACAGGAACGCCGATAGCGCTCACCAGTAACGAACGCTGGAGTCGCCTCCGAGAATCGCCACGGACAGGGTATCTCACGGTCGGTGATCAGCGTGTCGAGACGAATATGACCGGCGTCGCGGTCGTCACTGTCGAAAAGCGGGGGAGCATCACAGCAAAATACCATCCCGACTCGTGGCTCGGGAAAAATCCAGCCTACGTCAGTGACACGGCCACTGTCCGCTGGCATCCGCTGGGGACGATCGACGGCTGGTTCACGCTCCTCGTCGAGATCGGATGGCGACTCCTGCCGTTTTTCCTTGCGTGGTACGCCGGGAGCCGTCTCCTCCGCTTGCTCTTGCCGGACACGAATACATACAGACAGCCATGACTGAACGCACACCTTCACTGAGTCGACGCACCGCACTCCGAACAGCTGCTGGCACCGCACTCACCGCGATGGCTGGCTGTCTCAGTGACAGCAGCAATGGTGGAGATGAGGATGGAGATTCGCTTGCCAGTGGTGGTCCTCTTCAACGGATTGCCGTGGAGGGGACCGAACTCATCGTCGAAATTTCAGCAGATACGACACTCGACCAGGTTTTAGTGATCCAGCCGAACGGTGAACAATTCGGAGTACGGGAGGTACTGGCCGAGGTACAGCAGGTTTCGTTTGACCTGGGAATCGCATACGATCCGGGAGAGTACCATGTTGTCGGCCTTGACGACGGCGAAGAGTCGATCGAACACTCGCTGACGATTGAACCGAACCTCGAGATCCGTGAGGTCGGACTCTACCGCAATCACCCCGACAAGCCGTGGGACGAGGTCTACGGTGAATCAGATACGAACCTTCGAAAAATGGGAGAAGCGTTCGTCACCGTCGAAAATACTGGGACCGGTCCGAATACGGTCACCAAACTAGTTTTTTCCGGAGATGTGCCGAATCCCGTGGAAAACCCCCAGAGCGATGGTCTCTACGAAACTAATCAGGTAGTCGTCCCGCCGGGAGAAACAGTCGACCTGTTCAGCTACTCGTTCCCATTCGGTTCGGCGTCGGAAGAGGGGATGAGATGTGCTCCCGATGGCAATCAGGGACGTTTCACGGTCTCTATCGGGACCTCAGTAAGGACCAAGCCAATTTCGAACAATTTCGATGTAAAGTACACGGGAGCGACGGAGATGCATGAGTGTGAGATCACGATCACGGAGGCCAGTGATGGTTGATCTCATCGACGCTTTCTTTGAAGGGTTCAAGGAGATCATCAGTTGGGTTACCACGCTGTTCAAGGATGGACTCCAGACGGGATACGAGGATCTGAGTGAGGTGCTGTTTGGAACGCCAACCCCACAGACAGATGGAGCCTTCATTTTCGGTGAACCGACAAACGCTCCGTGGCAAGAGATACGAGAGGCCCTCGTTGGTGGCGAGATTATGCTGATCGCTCTGTTGCTCCTCGCGATGAGTGTTCAGGGACGACATACGATTCGAATCTTCAATATTGGGACTGCCTACGAAGCTCGCAAGACGAGAAAGACTGCCTGGGCAGGGGCGTTCTTGATTGTCACCTGGTACTGGATTGGCGCACTTGTCCTATATCTCATCAACGGCTTCACACTCGCTCTGATGCCCGAACTGTCCTCACTGAGATTTGCAATGGTACAGTTTATCGGTGGTTCTATTCCAAATCCAGCACTGGGGCTGCTCTTCGCGCTTCTTGGCGGTATCGCTATGTGGGCACTGGAAGCGCTCCTCTACATCCGCCGAATCCTCCTCTACGTGTACCTGTATGGGATGCCGATCGCATTTGCTCTGGCCTATGGAAACGTTCCGGTCATCTCTAACGTCGCGATGGAACTGAGCAAACGCTTCGTGCCACTGGCAATTCTCCCGCTGCCGGCAGCGATGGTACTCAAGGGATACGATCTGGTGTATACTGGCAGTGGCGGACTGACGCCGGGCACACTCTTCCTCAAATATCTGGTTGCCGTTTCGCTGCCGCTGATATCGCTCTACGTCACCTGGAAGACGTTCAAATACGCGACCCCCCTGACTGCAAAAGTCATCGGCGGTGCGACGAAAGGCGCCGCCCTGATCGGTGGCGTTGCTGCCGGTGCCTACATCGGCGGTGCTGGTGTCGCGACGACAGCTGCACGCTGGGGTCCGAAGGCAGCTGCTGGACAGGCCATTGCACAGAAAGCGATAGGTCAGAACGGGAGCGAGCGTGAGGGTGGGAAACCGTCCTACCGGCGTACCGAGAACGACCCCTCTCCCACAGAGAGTACAGCAACTGACGAACGTGGCATGGCGTTCGATCGAGGGATCCAGTAACCATGGCGCCCGATCGCGCTGCTGCGCGCCGGATCATGGATCAGTTCGGCGAAAAGAGCCGGATTCCCTATCTCAACATCGAAGAAGGTGACGTGGGCGTATTGATCGGATTGCCGATCATCGGGTTATTCGCTGCTAGTCTCACCGGCATCGATTTCCTCGCGCTGCCGTTCATCACTGGTGGCCTCGGCATTGGTGTCGCGATCGTGCACGTGGCGCCCGAGCACCTGACGGCCTGGACCTGGCTCTCGGATCTGTATCGCTATCTCAAGCGCCCCCAAATCACGTTCAGCGCTCCCGAAGAGGCTGATAGCAGTACCAACGAGACGGAGCACAACAGGGGCGGGCTCGCGAACTACACGCCCTTTTCGCCTGACGAACGAACGCAGGACCTCACGAATATCCAGCGGGCATGGCCGGGGGCTGGCGCGATCCAACGTGGCGACGGGACGATGGAGGCTTTCATCGAGATTAACCCCGGCAACATGGACTTCGCGATGTCTGACGACTGGAAGCAACTTCAGGACGCCGGCGAAGAGTTCGCCAACAAGGAACTGGACTCGAAGCTCAAACTCCACGCGACGACCCGCTCGTTCCCGGTCGAACAGATTACCGAGAACATCGAAGATCGGCTGAATGACGAGGACGTCAAAGCAAACCCGATCTTCCGAGAACTTCTCGAGGAGTATCGAGAGACCCGGCCGAAAGAGATGCGCGAACGGGGTATCCAGCAGGTACGGTACTACATCGGTGTCGAGGTCACGCCGCTGGAGGTCTACGACCGCTTCCGCGACGAGGGGACGCCGGCGGAGAAGCTGACGCAGTTCCCCGTCATCGGGTTCCTGTTCAACCCATTCGTGACCCGCCGCGAAGACCTCACCGACGTCGAGCGGCGCGCACAGATGTTCGAGAAGCTGGACAGCCGTGTCAACGACGTGCGGTCGGAGTTCATCCAACAGGCCTCGGGCTGGTCCGCTCGGCGGCTCAGCACGGTCGAACTCTTCGTGTTGAATATGGACTTCTGGAACGGTCGCGAACACGACTACGACGACGCGGAGCGAGTCGTTCGCGAACAACCCATCATCGGCCACTCGCGCCGGGAGGATGCCAACGATGCGTAACCTCGTCCTCCAGTCGGGAAGTGGCGCTGTCGGTCAGATGGGGGGATCGCTCCCGAGTCTAACGTCGGCCGAAGGCGTGATACTCTCCCTCCTTGGCGCTGTCCTACTCGGGATCGGCGGGAAACTCCTCTGGGACTGGTACACCGGAGACGACGAGGAAGAGGTCGAGTTCTCCGATGTTCTCGACGAGGAGACCCTCGAACAGGGCGAAGCCGAACGCCAGCTCCTCAACGACATCGCCGAGTCGCACAAGACGGTGACGGCGCCGGCGGCGATCGAGTGGGAAACGCGTGCGGCATGGGTCGGCGAACAGTGGACGACGACGCTGTACATTGCTGACTACCCGGACTATCCCAACGACGGCTACCTCTCCGAGCTCTTCGAGATGACGGATGTCCAGTTCGATCTGACGGCCCACATCACGCCGAAGAACCAGGAGCGAGCCCGGACCGAACTGCAGGACATCGCTGACGATCTCCAGGTCGACGCCGATCTCGAACAGAGCGTGCGGAGTGCCTACCTGCAGGAACGCGCCAACGAGGCCGCAGCGACGTACAAGGCCGTCGAGAACGGTGCACGAGTCTTCGACCAGGGGCTGTTCATCACGGTCAGAGCCGACGAGAAGGAGGAACTTCGGGACGCTATCCAGACGGTCAAGAGCGCGCTCCGTGACGACCCGGCGAACCTCACGCCGAAGACGGCGATCTGCCGGCAGGATCTCGCCCTCCAGTCCGCCGCACCCATCGGTAACAACAAGTTCGGGCGGACGTCGATTGCGCTCGGCGGCGCCGTCGGCGCATTACTCTCCTCGCCGCACAACGCGACAATCCTTGAGGAAGGCGGCGTTGAGTTCGGGATTCACAAAGACAACCAGAGCCCCGTGGTCATCGACCCGTTCGCCCGGGACAACGGGTACGCGATGTTCACCGTCGGCGACACCGGGTCGGGGAAATCGTTCAGTTCGAAGCAGAACTTCATCCGGTCGATCGAGCAGAGCAAGGACCGGATCGGCATCATTCTCGAACCACTGAACAACTGGGCTGGTGTCTCAGAGGCACTAGATGCGAAGCGAATCACGGTTGGGGGAACACTCGGCCTGAATCCCCTGGAGATTCGGGAGACGCCCGATCACGTCCAGCGAGCGATGGGGGAGGACGCCAGCCCGTACAACGAAAAACTCGACGACGCGATGAGCTTCCTCACCAATTTCTTCGCGCTCCGCGGGATTTCGTTGGGTGACCGCCGAACGACGCTCGAACTCGGGCTCAAGCGGGCGTACAAGCGTAACGGGATTACCGACGACATCTCGACGCACGGCAACCGGAGCCCGACCATCCAGGACATGATGGACGTCTTCGAGGATATGATCGACGAGCCCGAGGAGTTCGTCGTCCGGTCCGACGAGGAGGCGGGGAAGATCAAAGAGGACGCGACGTGGCTCCTCGACCAGCTCCGCCCCTTCGAGGACGACGGTCGGCACGGCAACCTCGGCCAGGAGTCCGACTTCGATATCCGCGACGAGAAGGTCATCTACCTCGACCTCGCCCAGCAGGAAGGGAGCGTTGACAGCAGCACGGCGCTGACGATGCAGCTACTCATATCGCTGGTGTACGAGCGGGCGAAAGTCTCGGAGAAGGAGGTCGTATTCTACATCGACGAGGCCCGCTACATCATGCAGGACGCCGCGAGCCTGGCGTTCCTCGAGACAGTATTCCGGCACCATCGCCACCACGATCTCTCGATTCGGCTCGTGACTCAGACCGTCGACGAATTCTTCGAGCACACGGAGTCCGAGGCGATCCTCGATCAGTGTGCAGTCAAGCAGTTCCACCGCCTCGACGGGATGGACGAGGCGTGGGCCGACGAGTTCGGGTTGAACTACGCACAGATGCGGTTCGTCCAGGATGCCGTGCCCGGCAACGAGGACGCCGGCTTCTCCGAGGCACTGGTCGGCGTCGACGGAGAGTGGCGCGGGATCAAGGTCAAAGCGATGCCCAAGGAGAAGCGGATCATCGACTTCGACCCAACTTCTCAACAACGCTCCTCCTTGCCCGGCGCCGGCGACGACCCAGTCGATACCGCGGTACAGGGAGAGTTCGAGAACCGAGTAACGAACAGAACGAACGGAACGAATGAAACGAACAGAGGCCCCGGCACAGTCGCTGCTGAACCAGATGGCGGTTCTTCGGGGGAGACCAACGATGACTGAATACCTGCGCGTCACGCCGACTTCCGAGCGGCTTGACCCGGAGAGCATCCCCCGAGTCCTCGACAGCCTCCACAAACTGACCACGCCCGGTTCGTCGGGCCTCGCGGCGAAGCTGAACCCGCTCCACAGTGAGACGCCACCCCGATTCGAGTTCCTCGCGATCAGTGATGGTCCGGACGACCCGGTGGAGTTCTTCTACGGGGCCGATGCGCACCTGGATACGCTCGAGGAGCGCCTCCGCTCCATCTATCCAGCCACGTTCGATATCGAACGCGTCAACGTCGACGTCGCCGCCCGGCTCATTCAGCCGGTCGAGTTCACACCGCAGGAGTTTGTCGACCACTACGAGGCCGGGCGGCTGCAGTACGAGTTTGGGCCGGCAGAACAGTACGACATCGTTGACGAGGAATCAGCGGACTCCGAGCCAGCTGAAACGGACCCCGTTGTCGACGGCGGTACGGCATCCACGAGCGTCCCCGATCATCACGTTACTGTCGGGGACTCAGCCCTCGAACTAGCGCCGCCCGATGCACTTCCAGATGACGGGAAAGAGCGACGGGCCATCGAGAAGCCGACGATGACACCGGCGGGAACGATTCTGGCCCGCCCAGCCCAAGACGCCGTCTCACCACTCGGTGTCCGGTGGTGTGGCTCCGCGTCACGGAAGCAGGACTGGATGACTTCGCTGACGCCGTTCACAGCGGCGGAATCGAACGGCGACCTTTCGTCCGTCGACGACCCCGGCGCGGCACTGGCGTCGCTGATCGACCACCTGATGGAGGCGACAGCGCCGACCGCGTTCCAGGTTGTGTTCCAACGGCGTACCAGCTGGCAGTCCGACGCGGAGGTGCGGAAAGAGGACCTCGTCGACGGTCGCGACACGTTCTTCCAGGAGGTCGTCGGGTCGTTGCTCGAGGTCGAGGACCAGCGGAGCGACCAGGACGACCGGCAGCTCAGCGAGGCCGTCGAGAAGCGCATCGAGTACATCGACGCGAAGAACGCCAAACGGTCATTCACGGTCAACATCCGGGCCGTCGGCGTTCCCACCGACGACACCCGCGACGACTTCGATGGCCGGATGGACTCGCTCCTGCCCGTGTTCGACCCGCTTGATGGGCCGTTCTACGAGGTCGATGGGCAACGCCTCCGGGACAGCGGCTTCCGTGAGAAAACAAAGGTGAAGGAGGCACGGGCTGCTCTCCAGCGCCTCATCAATCGCGAGTTGACAACGAGCCGAGGGAAAACCCGCTCCGAACTGACTCTCTGTGGAACGGAGCTCGCGAACTTCCTTCTCGTCCCATCGGCCGAGCAACTCAGTGTCGAAGGGACGAGAGGGACACGTGCGGAACAGCAGAGTCGGAATCCGTTGCCCCGTCCGCACCAGGACCTCATGGGTGAGTTCCGAGACGGGATGGCAATCGGGTACGCCCTCCACGATAATGGCGAGGCCGAAGACGTCCCGACACACATTCCACCCGGACTGCTGCCCACCCATTACGGCCGGTTCGGAACAACCGGCTCTGGGAAGTCGAAAGCCCTGATCAACGATATGCTATCGCTGTACGAGAACACCGAGGGGCCGACGATCCTCATTATCCCGAAGAACGACGACATGGCACAGAACTACATGCGGGCTCACGCTCGGCGATTCGGGATGTCTGACCTCGAGGAAAACGTGCGTCACTTCCCGGTGCCAGATGTTCTCCCTGGCTTCTCCTTTTTCGATCTGGAACCGTCGATGGAATCCGGCCGGCGCCGCGAAGACGCCGTCCAACGGAAGGCCGACCACTACGAGGAGATTCTGAAGCTCGTGATGGGAACCGATCGCTACGAACGGGCGACTGTGGCCCCGACGCTCATCAAGACACTCATCAAGGCACTGTTTGACGAGGAATACGGGCGTGAGAACGGACTGTACCGAGAATCGACGGACTACTTCGCCCACCGGCAGCTGGAACACGCCGTCGACCAGCTCTGGGAGGCCGGACCACCGAACGAGAACATCGGCGACGCGCCACAGTCGAGCGACGAGGAAGTCACTCGGACGATTCGACGGCAGCTTCAGTTAGATTCGAACACCTTCGGGAACGTGATGGGGGGTGTCGGAAACCGTCTCGCCTACATCTCACAGGACACGCACCTGCGCCAGATTTTCAACAATACCGAGAACCAGTTCGACTTTCGGGATGTCCTCGACGATGATACGGTCATCCTCTTCGACCTCGGTGACCTTCGCGACGAGGCGGCCAGAATCATGACCGGCCTGATCCTGACCAACCTCGATGCAGCCCTCAAGGATCGCAAACAAGATCTCGAACGGTACTCCGACGAATACGTGGTAAATCTGCTCGTCGACGAGGCAGCGTCGGTCGTGGTCTCCGATATCATGAACGATCTTCTCGAGAAAGGGCGGGGCTTTCGCCTCTCTGTCGGGCTGTCGATGCAGTTTCCCGAGCAGATGGAGGCCGAGGGCGGGCGGAAGATCTACCTGAACGCGCTGAACAACATCGGCAGTTCGCTCATCGGGAAAATCAACGTCGACCGGGAGCTAGCGCGAGCGATGGCCCACGAAGAGATGGATCCCGCGGATTTCGCCAATCGGATTCGTTCGTTACCGCGTGGTGAGTGGATCGCCAGCCTCCCAAGCCCGACATTCGGTGAAACCGGGCCATACCCATTCAGTCTCGAACCACTTCCGATTCCACCCGGCCATCCCGAGAGTGACCATCCACTCACTGAGCGTGAAGAGGAGCAGTTCACTGAGACGCTCACCTCGATGCACGAGCACATTAATGACGAACACGGTGTGCCGGCTACAACAGACGCCGCAACAACGAGAATGCCGACCGACGGACCCGAAGCTCTCGATATCGCGAGCGAAGACCTGGACGTCGCGATTGCGAAGGTGGTTCGGAGTCTCCAGCTGCGGGAGGAATGCCGTGAGGAGAACGGCTGGGTAGCCGTTGAAGCAGTTGATGACGAACTCAGACGACTCTTCAATGACGTCGACACCGAGCCCCCATCGTATGATGCACTAGCGGACATTCGAGAACGATCACGATACCTCGATACGACCATCGATATCGACGCCGACGAGCTCCGCATCCGGCTCACTGATGCCGGAGAAGAGGTCTCGACACCAGATACTGGGAGCGTGCAGGCCGCCGGTGGGAGTGCCCACGACGCAGCACTCCGCCAGATCGAAGAAGAGCTCACCGCACTCGGCTTCACTGTCTCGATCCTCGCACAGGATGGTAGCGAGAAACCTGATGCGAGGGCGAGTCATCCCGACGTTGACGACCGATTCGCCATCGAAGTCGAAACGACGACACCTGAGAATCCCGCGAAGGTACTTACAAACCTCCGGAAAGCCCACGTGGCTGGGGATATCCCGCTATTTGTCGTTCGGCCAGGAAACGACGAAGTTGAGTGGGCCGAGCGTGTCGACGGCATTCTCAGGCCACCAGTTCGCACCCTCCAGGCTGGTGAGACACGGTTCTACACGACCGACTCGAATCTCACGTTCAACGGCGGGGCAACCGAAGAGGGTGGAGTGACGGCCGTGCGGCCGGTGACCGACGAAGAGAACAGGACCCGGAACATCTGGCAGCGTGATGGCGACGAGATCATCCTTCGTGATGCCAGCGGGACGGAACACATCCACGTCCCGTCGCTTAGAAAACTCTCGAAAGATCGTGTTCCAGCTATCTACAGCTACGATCACGCTGCCGACGAGTATGTCGTACACGAACACGGTGAGCAACACATCTACGAGACAAAATCGGCGCTCGAGGACGACTGGGTGCGTATCAAGAAGCCATTCGTCCCCGAAGCCGAACTCCCCGTACCAGATTACACACGGTCGACGTACGGCATCGTCATCCTTCACGATGAGGCGGAATCGGTGGTGTATGAAGACGGTGAGAAGCGGCCACTCCGGGCAATCACTGACGTGGAACTCCGTCCCGTATCGCCCAAAGTATCGGCGGCTGAAGAACCATCTAGCCAAGCCCAGCAGGCAGGTGAGACAGTCGAGAAAGACCAAAAAGACCCATCGCCACCGTCGTTCGAATCGTTCGTCGACGAATATCTAGTCGAAGACGCTGATGAAGCCGTGCCGAAAGATGACGTATTCGACCTCTACAACGACTGGGCAGAGGCACATGGCATCGACGATCCGCTGAATAAGAGTTGGTTCACACGGAAGCTTAACACCCACATCGAGGTAGATTCCACGAAGAAGCGAATCGACGGGGAACCCGTCCGGCATTACACTGGTGTCCGTCTCCGCAGTGAGGAGGATTCTCAACCATGAAATGGAAGTACACGGTTCAGATCCCAGTTTCATCGCAAGATTTCGGGAACTGTTCCACCCAGACAGAATCATGACTCTATCCAATCAAACTTGCAGGCTGGGAATCACCCGACGGCGGCATGTTCCACCCAAATCCTCAATGGGTAGAACACCAACGAACCGAGCGAAATGGGTGGAACGCGCTCACGTCCAGCGATTTTCAACTAGTCATACTGAATGTTCCACCCAACAACCAACTAGGATAGAACGGGGGGTCCCCGTTGGGACCAAGGGATTGGATCGAGCAGCGAGGCGAGGGGATGTCTCTGCGGACGCGATCCTGGCGCGAGCCATGCGAGGTGAGAGAATCAATGAGTGATGGGCTGGATGACGAGTACGAGAGCATTCCAGACGCACTTCGAGAGCGCGACCAGTGGGTCTGCTGGCGAGAAACAGAGCGGGACGGCAAACCAACGAAGATTCCGGTGACGCCCGGGACAGGAGCCGTCGCTTCGGCAACGGATCCGGAAACGTGGGCGAGCTTTGGAACAGCGTTTGCATATAGTGACACAGCAAACGCTGACGGGATCGGGTTCGTGTTTACGGACGACGATCCAATCGTCGGGGTGGATCTCGATGACTGTCGGGCACCCGAAAGTGGCGACGTCGACGACGCAGCACTGGACATCATCGAGCGGCTGGACTCCTACACGGAAGTGTCGCCATCTGGGACCGGATTCCACGTGCTCATCAACGGTGATCTGCCGGACGGTCGGAACCGCCGTGGAAGCGTCGAGCTGTACGACACGGCTCGGTTTTTCACCGTCACCGGGAATCATGTCGAGCGAACACCGCTCCGCGTTGCACGCCGGCAGGACGCGCTCGTGGCAATCCACCAGGAATACGTCCAGCGCCCCGACGATGATGGAGGGACCGAGACACAACACCAGCACACTGAAACTCCCCAGTCGGACCCAGCCAATGTCGGCAACAGCGACGTCGATTTCGACGATGAGGAACTACTGGAGAAGGCGCGAAATGCGTCGAACGGGGAGAAGTTCGAACGGCTCTGGAACGGGACCACGAGCGGGTACGATAGCCAGTCCGAAGCTGACATGGCACTGTGCTGTTTGCTGGCGTTCTGGACTGGCGGTGATCGAGCGCAGATGGATCGGCTCTTCCGCCAGTCGGGATTGGTGCGGGAGAAATGGGACGAGGTCCACTACGCCGATGGGTCAACGTACGGTGAGAAGACGATCGAGCGAGCGATTGCAACTACTTCTGAGTACTACGACCCAGATGCTAGCGATGACACCACTCACGCAGACTCCGATTCGTCGGCTGCCACCATTGACAGTGATGACGAGGATCCAGAGCGCTCTCGGGCGTATCTGATCGAGAAGAACCGGCTGTTAACTGAACGCGTCGACGAACTCGAAACACTGCTTGCACAGAAAGACGAGCGGATCGAGACGCTCGAAACCGCGCTTGCCGAACTGGCGGACGACCACGCTGTTCGTAATCAAACGGCCGAGCAGAGCCAGGACGCACAGACTGACACGACAAGCGACAGCAATGGGGAGACTGCACCAGCATCGTTGTGGGAACGGATCCTCAGCCGTCGCTCCGAGTGACAGGGCCACGAGACCGTAGTGTCTGTCCTCCCCCGGAGGGGTGCGGGGCTCTCACAAGCCCGACCATCAACACATGCACTCTGAGCGACAGCGCAACGGAGACCAGTGTACCGACCCGCAAGCAACCGACCCCAGCACAGGATCATCAGCATGGGCAGACCTCGAAGTGACAGTCCCGAACGACCGCGATCAGACATCGATCGTCACGCTGGTCGAGTGTGTCCTCGTCGAACTCACCCACGAGACTGTCGGTGCCGAGTATCGATCCGAGCACGTCTGGGGAACGCAGCGCACACAGTACGTCGCTGCCGACGGCCTCGGTGCGACGTTCCAGAAACGACACTTCGACGCCCGCCTTGGATGGCACGAGACAACAATCAGCCGAGCGGCTGTTCGTGAGGAGTTGCTCACCAGACTCACCCGACCGTCGTCTCTCGCTTCTGAGCGAACTCACGAGAGCGTCAGTGATCGCTCAGATCGATGCTACGTCACGCACGTCGACGAGCTCAGGAGGAACGAAGAATATTAACCAACACTAGTCGCTCTACACCGGTTTTTGTTGGTTAACACTACCGCGGCCGGAGAAGCGATACCAGGTACCACCCATTCAGGAAATTATTCCTCAAAGTAAGAACTATATCTTTTGCCCTGCAATGCCAAGTATGTCCGAGACAGACGCCGCCGATGGTCCGCCCCCCTTCGAGGAGACGTTCGCCGGTGACGACGTCGAGCAGCGCGTCTACGGCACCATCCTGCAGACCCGGGAGCCGACGACGGCGAGCGCGATCGCCGATAGCGCCGACTGTGACCCCAAGACCGCCCGGAAATACCTCGGCTGGTTCGACGACCTGGGAATCGTCACCCGACACGACGGTCATCCGGCGACCTACGAACGGAATGACGCGTATTTTGCGTGGCGACGCATCAACCAGCTCGCAGCCGACCATTCCGTCGAGGACCTGCAAGGTCGCGTTCGCGAACTCACGGAACGCATTACTGCATACGAAGAGCGATATGATGCTGCATCACCGGCCGCAGTCGACGCCGTTGCCGCTGCAGAAGGCAGCGACGAGTGGACCATCGACGAGGTGTACAGTGACCTCGCTGACTGGGCGACCGCCCGCGAGGAGCGTGACCGCTACGAACGCGCACGCCAGCAACGCACAGGCGGCGAGCGCGAACAGGCATCCGGGTAGCCCGCTCCATGGTGCCACCGACGGGCGATGGTGGGAGCCCTGCCCCCATCGATCGCCCCATCCTCGAGTTCCTCCAGTCGCGGCTCCACGCGACGGAGCAGGTCTCCCGAGCGACCGTTACGGACGCCAGCGGCCATCTGGTGCTCCGAGTCGACTTTGCTCAGTCGTACTATCCCGCGGTCGTCGACGAGGCGCAGTTGACGGTTCGGTGGTATACGAACGACGACTTCAAACTCCACTATCGAGAGGACCACGCCGACCGGACCTGGGAGTGCCGATGGGACCGACACCCGAATCCGCATAATACACGAGATCACTTCCATCCCCCGCCCGCTGCCCCGACGCCCGGCAAGGACGCAACGTGGCCAGACGACCATCGCGACGTCGTTGCACTGGTCCTCGACGAGATCGAAGACCGGATCGCAGAGTTGTGGGTGGAGTGAGGGCTCTGGTCTCACACGGAGTGTTTCTCGCGTCCGCTGGGAGGCCTACAGCACACGATAGTAATAATGCGGATCTCGGTTCGTATCCGGACTGTAGTACGCAAATTCCCACCATATGGCTCCTGATTGAGGATGAAACAGACGACAGCACCGAAAGCGTGTGGGCAGAGTGTCCAGAATGCGAGGATGCCGTCTCGCCGGAATATTCGCGGACAAAGAGTCAAGTGGTCTACGTCGCGTCAATGACGTAGGAACGACTGATGCATATCCCGACCCAACTCCAGTGTTTGTTTTCAGCGACCGTCGAAGAGCGCGATGGCACGTTCATGATCGAGGTTCCTGAAGATGAGATCCGCTTTGGCGATCTCCAGGACAAGGAGACCTACCGTGTTGCACTCCTCCCGTCATCGTCGAAGCGTGAATCCGAACAACCGACAATCGACCCACCAAGCGACTCTGCCCAAGCAAGAACCACGAGCGACTCCGATGCACCGACCCCACCAGTCGAAGAAGGCGAAACTCGGAACGTCGAGATTGAAGACATTGGCGATCAGGGAGACGGTCTTGCCCGCGTTGAGCGGGGCTTCATCGTCGTCGTGCCAGATACCGAGGTCGGTGAGAAAGTGACCATCGAGATAACGGATGTACGCAAAACCGTCGCTTTCGCGGATGTTGTCGAGCGACTGAGCTACTACGACTGAGTGCTCTTGCTTCCCCTGCTCGGAGAGCAATCAGTGTTGCTATCCGGGATTAGATTGCCACATCTTCTAAAATTCTCCCAGCAGGTCGGGCGGTCGACACGGACGTAGTACGTTGCCGTCGACGACGTTGACGAGCAGTTCCAGAAACAGCGCTTCGATGGCCGGCTAAGCTGGCACAGGACTACTGTCCCTCGACGAACTGTTCGCGAGGAGCTCATTGCCCAGTTCAGCCGATTGGTATCGGCGCGGCAAAGCAGTCACGTCCCCATGCCGTTGTCAACAATACTCATATTGAAGAGGCAATGACGTTCTGGTGTACAAGATAGTATTCATAGCAAACACTTTTCCATTCGATTCTGAGGTCCCCACCGATGGGAATCAGTCGAAGGTCCTATATCGGCGCATCGTCCGCAGCCATCCTCGGTGGACTCGCAGGTTGTCTGTCAAGTGGTTCAGGCGGGTCGAATGACGCCAGCGGTGCAGAGACCTACACAGTCGGATACGGTGACTTCGAGACGGAGATCAGCGCCTCTGCGTTCCCCGATATGCTGTACTTCTACTGTGTCCAGTCGGGGTGGATGAACTGGCCGACGGTCATGGAGAACTTCGAGTCAGAATACGGTCCCGCGGTCCACGATGACGACCGCTCGTCGGGTGAGGCGTTGCAGCACATGCGGTCGCACTCCGGAGACATGACCCACTCGGGCTACAACGGCGGCTACACGTACGGGATCGTCGCCAAGAACGACGGTTTCACACAGGCCTACAAACCGAACGGGTGGGACAAGGTGCCAGATTCCCTCAAGACCGACGACGGCCACGTCACGGCCACTCGCCGAGTCACGACGGCCGTCACCTACCGGCAGGACATCTACGAGGAGCGCGGGCTCGACGCGCCCGAGACGTGGGCGGACCTCCTCCAGCCCGAGATAATGCAGGACCTCGCACTCCAGACACCACAGGCTGCAGTGGGACTCGCCGCTGCGCTCTCGGTCAACAACGCCCGTGGTGGCTCGATGGACGATCTCCAGCCGGTCATCGACTACTACCAGCAGATTCAGGAGGGCGGCGCGGAGTTCACGGATAACTTCCTCGCGCAGTTTTCCAGCGGCGAGTACTCGACATTCATTCGGTACGACTACTCGGGACTCGACCTGAAGTACAACAACGACGAGATCGCCGAAGAAAACGTCGGGGTTGCACTACTTGGCGGCGAGAACGGAAACCAGGGCGCACTGAACATGCCTTACGGCTACGCCTTACTGGAAGACGCCCCGAACCCGGAGGCAGGGAAACTGTTCATGGACTACGTCCTCTCGCTGGAGGGACAACAGCACTTCCTCGACGCCTACGTCAGGCCGATTCGTTCCTCGGAGATGGATCTGCCCGACGAGTTCATCGACAGCGAGGAGTACGACCGAACGGAGTTCCAGGTCGACTACGATCAACTGGTCGAACAGCAGGACGCCATCATCCAGGAGATCACCCGCGGCGCCAACATCTGATGGCGACCCCTGGTGACCACCTGGCAGATACCAGATCACGGCTGCAAGCCAGCCTCGACGTGGTCAGTACGCTGTTCACCTCGCTCGTCGATCCCACGACAGAGCGTGACCGGGAACTGCGACGGATCGCAGTCCTGTGTGCGCCATTCGCCACGCTGCTTGTAATCGCGGGGGTCTACCCGCTGGTGGAGGTCGTCCGTATCAGTGTCTCCACCGAGCAGTATCAGTCGGTTGGCTTCTCGTTGCAGGCCTACGAGACGCTCGTGTCGGACCCGTACTACCGAGGCATCGCGTTCAATTCGCTGTGGCTGGCCGGCGGGACGACGCTCGCGTCGGTGGGGCTGGCGATCCCCATCGCACACTCGCTCGAGAAGTACGAACTCCCCGGAGAGGACATCCTCGTCACGCTGGTTTCGTTCCCGATCAGCCTCCCGGGTATCGTCGCTGCGTTCATGATTCTCGTGTTGCTCGGGAACAACGGACTGGTGACGAATCTTGTCGCGATACTCACCGGAGGGGACGCGATCGACATGGCCATCGCGGTCAGCGCGCCGGGGCTGTTCGTCGCGTTCTGTTACTCGATGATCCCCCGAGCGACGCTCATCCTGCGAGGGACCTACGCCAAGGTCGATCACGCTGCCGAAGAGGCGGCACAATCGCTGGGTGCAACACCATGGCAGACGTTCAGACACGTCACGCTCCCCCAGATCAGACCGGGCATCATCGGTGCACTGATCCTCACGTTCCGGACTGGGCTCGCGATTTTCGGGACGCTGATCGTCATTCAGGCGGTCGTGGTCTGGACACTCCAGATCTCTCGGGAACTCGGGCCCGGCTACAACATCCAGATTGCGGGAGCGATGGCGACGGTATACTTCCTGTTCACGTTCGCGTTCACCGCACTCGGGCTCCGCTACACCGATGCCGAGGTGGGACTGTGAGCACTGCGCCATCACGCCGGTTCGGCCGCGGACTGGTGACAGCGACGCTCCTGCTGGTCGTCGGGTTCCTGATGGTGCCCATCGGGCTCACGTTCGTCGGGTCGTTCGCGGGGGAGTGGAGCGGCGTCTTCCCGTCCGAGTTCGTCACGCTGCAAAACTGGCGGGAGGTCCTCGGACTGGCGGACACGATCGGGTCCCAGCGTAGCATGGGTTGGGACACGCTCTTCACCGTCGGTGGCTACACGCTTGCTGTCCCCTCGGAATTGCTCTTCAGTGTGGGGCTCGCTCTGGGCGGCGTGTTGATCAACCTCGTCGTCGGCGTCCCGATCGCCTACGGCGTCGCACGCTATGACTTCCGCGGTGACGAGTGGCTGAACGCGATTTCGGTCCTCCCGCTAGTCCCAGGGGTCATCCTCGGGGTTGCGTTCCTCCGGGCCTACCCGAACCTCTCGGGGACGAGCTTCGGTCTCATCGTCGGGTACTCGCTGCTGAAGGCGCCATTCATGGTGATGGCCGTGCGAAGTGAGTTCGAGTCGATGCCGCTCCGACGGCTGGAGGAGTCGGCCCGGTCGCTGGGGGCATCCTGGCCACGGACGTTCCTCACCGTCATCGTTCCGAACGCACGCTCGGGCATCGTCTCCGGGGCGATCATTTGCTGGACGCTCGCGGCCGCGGAGTTCAATTTCTCCTACATCGTCTGGGCAAAGGGAACACAACCCCTCGCGCTGTTCTTGCAACGCCACATCTCGAATAGCTCGTTCACCAAGGCCGCCGCGGCGGTGTCGATGTTCTTCTGTATCATCGTTGCCATCACCGTCCTCCTCCAACAGGTCGGCTCGCGCGGTTTCGACGCCAGAAGCTAACCAATGGCACGTGTGACACTCAACTCGATCCAGAAACGCTACGGTGAAACGACCGCCGTCGACGACGTCTCGTTCACAGTCGACGACGGCGAGATCGTCGGTGTCCTCGGCCCCTCGGGCTGTGGGAAGACCACGACCCTGCGAACCGTGGCCGGTTTCGAGACGCCGACCGCTGGAACGGTGTCGTTCGACGACCGGGACGTGACACACGTCCCGCCGGAGAACCGCAACGTCGGGCTCGTATTCCAAGAGTACGCCCTCTTCGACAACATGACCGTTCGCGAGAACGTCGGATTCGGACCGAAGATGCGCGGTGTTGAACGCTCAGAACGCAGAGAGCGTGCCACCACGCTCCTCGAGATGCTCGACATCGGCGACATGGCCGACCGAGACCCGACCACGCTCTCGGGCGGCCAACAACAGCGCGTGGGCCTCGCTCGAGCCCTCGCCATCGAGCCAGCGATTCTCTGTCTCGACGAACCGATGACGGGACTCGATGCGAAGCTCAAAGCGAGACTCCGCGACGAGGTCGGCGACCTTCTATCGGAACTCGACGTGACCGGGCTCTACGTCACCCACGATCAGGAAGAGGCGATGCTGATGTGTGACCGCATCGCAGTCATGAACGACGGTCGTCTCGAACAGGTCGGGACGCCACGGGAAGTGTACGAATCGCCAGCGACGGAGTTCGTTTCGGAGTTCGTCGCACTGGATGCCCCCGAACTTCCCTTCATCCAGTGGTGACGCAAACGACACAGGGCCTGCGTCACACCGCTTGCCACCGGGCTTTGCTGGGTGCCTCTGGGAGCTGACTACGCTGGTTTGGAGCTCTGAATCTCGGTTAGGATTCCATTTCAACCTCTTCAACACAGCCTGTTTCTCGTGCACGCCGTGAGGCGTGCAGCGCGCGACAGCGTGCGCTGCGTGACTCACCATGCCTGGTCCCGATCCGCACGACGACACGAGTGACGACCACGAACAGTTCGAGAAAATACTGCTCGCCCAAGACCGCGACGCCGCCAGTGTCGACACGGCGGATGTCGACGACGTGACGGCCCAGCGACTGGTCAGCGACCTCGTCGACGAGGACGTCGTCACTCCGGTTCCCGAGGACCAAGTTCTGGTTCACGAGCCGAGCGGCACCACGTTCAACTCATCGACGCAGCTGGCCGTCTTCCATCGCGGCTGGACGGCCGGCTGCGACGCTGACGCGGAGGGCGAGTGATGCAGCAAACTCTCGTCGGCTGCGCGTTCTGCGACGCGCCGCCCGGTACCGAGACTGGCAAAGCGCACACTTGGGGACAGGACGAGCGGGTCACCCACCCGATCTGCGTCGACTGCGCGATTCAGACGCGGCCGGATCCCGACGAGCGCGATCACGTCGCCTGTGACGGCTGTGGGCTGGTCGTCGACACGCTCGCGGCGCTCACCCGGTTCCGCGTCGAACTGGGGCATCTGGAAGGCCCGCTACAGCTGTGCGAGCGCTGTAGCCCGGGTGGTCTCGCGACGTACTGGACGCGCGACCTCGAGGCGCATCTCGTCTCGGACTGACGCACCGAGCAACCGTCGTCACGAGTAGAACTCGGCCACCGTGGTAGTGTCGTGGACCTACCCGCTGCTCTCAACAGCGCTGTTTGTGTGTCTGTCCCGTTGCTCCGCTATCTTCAACAGACGGGCACTCCTCGAGATACCTATGGACTGTCCCGCCTGCGGCGCACCCCTCACCATTGAGGTCGGCCCGGAGCAGCCGCTTTCGACGTCGCTTCGGGGCGCAGTTCTCGCGGCCGAGGCCGACGAGCGCCTCGAGATTTCGCGGGCCTGTTGGGACTGCGGGTGGCAGGAAGTGCGTCAAGTACGGGTCGAGTCGATCGACACGACCTCCGGCGACGAGACCGCTGTTGAGCGTGCCGCACTCCTCCACAAGATCAACGATGAACTCGCGGGGATCGAGAGTGTGGACACCCTTGAAGAGGCTCTCGCTACGATCCGTCGGCACCGAGACACCGAACCGGCGACGACTGGTACGGACGACGCCACGGAGTGACTCGCAATGCCTAATGCTGAGCCCCGCTATAACGTTCGTGAGCAAACCGAGAATCCCGAGCACGCATCGGTCGACGATGTGGTCGCCCTCGTGATCCACCGGGCACAGAACCCGCGAACCGAGCACGAGGATGCGCATTTCGATACGACGGTCGCGGCTCTCGTCGACAGGTACGGAACGGAGTCGATTCGCACAGTCATCCACCGCATCCTCGTCGACGACGAGCCGTTTCGGACCGCCACGAACGGGCTTGAGATGCGCAACGTCGACGGCGTTCGGATCGGGACGGCAGCCAGCTGGTTCCTCGAGGAGCTGAACGCCCAGGACGACGGCTGAGACTGGCGGGATGGTTCCGTCAGGGCCCGATGTGCAAGCTCTGTGCATACGCCGAAACGGTTATCACTCTATGTGCAGAACGTGCACATAGAATGAGCGCAAGCGACGATCCGCGACGGGTCCATTTCCAGTCGCCGGAGTATCTCGTTGACCGGCTGGATGCGATCGCGGAGCTCTTCGACAAGGATCGGACGGATCTGCTTGTCGAGGCGATTCGTGAGTACATCGAAGACACGGCCGACAGCGAGACGTTCCAAGAACTCGTCGCGACGAAGTACTATGACGGTCAGCTCGAGTTCGAGACGGTCAAGCAGTTGGTCGGCGCCGAGACCGCCCAACGCCTCCGTCTTCTCAAAGCGGATCTCGAGGATGAACCACTCGATCTCGCTGCTCCCGACGACGTGGACGTCTACGATGGCGACGCGACCGCGGTCGAGCCCGCAGCCGACGACGAGCAATGAGCGGCCGGCGACTGCGGACGGTCGTCGCCGACACCAGCGCGCTCGTCAGTCTCGCAGTTCCCAGAGCCGATGCGGCCGTCGACACTGACACCACGGACCCGTTTCAGTATCTACTCACGTCGTGTGACGTGTTCGTGCCGTCGGAAGTCGTTTCAGAGCTCCGTGACATCACGCAGTATCAAGATATCCACGGGGCAGCCGCGAGTAACGTCCTCGCAGCCCGCAGCTACTACACGGTCACGGACCCGTACGAGCGCGAGGATACACCAGACTCGCGGCCAACGTTCGGGCTCGACGACGGCGAAACCGACGGTATCGTCCTTGCGAACGCGCTCGACGTCGATGGGTTTCTCACCGACGAGTTCGGCGGAACGAACTTCCCGCTCATCCACGCCGTGCTGCAAGGGCCACGGATCGTCCCGACACCACGGCTCATCGTCGACTACGCTCGGAACGGACATCTCAACCCCGAAGAGGCTCGGACGCTGATCACGACGATTAGCCCGCATCGGAGCTGGGAGAACAGTCCGTACGTCACACAATTGCTCCGCCGTCTCGAAGAGTAACCGGCCTCCGAGTAACGATGCCAAACACCCAGCGCCGGCGACGACACCCGAAAGCCCTCGGCCGCTCAACGTCCCGCGACCACCGCTGCGCGCCTCGTGCCTGCGGTGCTTGCGGGGTCGGGGGACGACCGAGGCGGCCTCGCCCTTTCTGAGTCCACCAAGACGGTGCCTGGCTGGCCGAGCGACGTGGCCGGTTGAATAGGTACATACGAGATGGCTCGCCCCGCTCACAACCGACTATCGAGTTTCCAAGTCGTACGGTCGAGACATCATACGGATAAGTGCACAGCCCACAATCGCGTCGTTTTCCCGGTGTGTGTATCGCGTCCGTTCGGGGGATACTCCTCGGGTTGCGCGCGCTCCGGCCGGCAGGGGCCGTTCCTGCCGGGCCCGGGCTTTCGCGCTGCCGTTGCGTCTCCGACGGACGGGGCACGGTCACGGGACCGGGTCGGGCCGGGTGCAGTCGCCCGATACCGGTCGCACCCGCAAGCGGGCCTGCGAGCGCTCGGCCCGCAACCGGGCTTGACCGGCGCCGGGCCGACTGCATCTTCACCGTCCGTTGCGTCGGCGCTCCCACAGCGGGGTCGCGCCGACGAACGGCGGTTCAGACGTGGCCTCCTGCGCGGTCCGGGACGGGCTGCTCGCCGCTCGGGCTCACGCCCTCGTCCCGAGTGACCGCCGGGCTGCCGCGGCTAACGGGGTTCGCCGTGCTCACCCCGTTATGCCCCGGGTCCAGGCGTTCCTCGAGAATGGCTGCGCTGCCGGCCGGGCGTCCGCTCGAACTCAGTCGCGACGGGGGCGGCTGCCGCGGGCGTGCCGTCCGCGCCCGGCGTGCCGCGCGAGGCGTTGCCGTTGCGTCTGCGACGGACGGGACAGGCTCGCGCGGGTCCGGCCCCGCACGGGTCCGGCGGGGCCGCCCCCTCTGCGTCCCTCGCTGCGGCCGTATGCGGGGCCGTTCACCACCGTATACCCACCGGCCGTGCCGTCTCGTCGCCGCGGCCGCTTCCGTTGCGTCTCGCGACGGACGGATGTCGTCGCGGCGCCGACCCGCGGTGACCGGCTGGGTATACGGCGGTGACCGCGCGCTCACCGCGAGCTTCTCCCCCTCGCTCGTTTGTGTGGGAGCCATCGGTGCCGCGCCGCGCCAGACAAGTCCGGCGTGAAGGCGCGGCGCGGGCACCTCGGTGACGGCGTCAATCAGTCAGTCGTTCGTTGTCGCCGTGGCTGGTCGGTTCAGTGCTGTCGAAAATCCGCGATGTTGCAGCATCGCGGTGTCAGCGCGTCAGCGCCTTCGGTACAAGTTGAGTACCCATGTCTAGTAACAACTCGAGTCAGAAGGTCGTTTCGGTCGATGAACAGGCATTCGAAAACGCGGGCGGTCAGGCGGTCGATGAGGACGGCTTCCCGGTCGTCGACGAGACGCCAGAGTTCGAGGCTGCGGTTGAGCAAGAGACGCAAGCGAAAGTGGATGCGAACCACCCGGACGGGATCGCGGACACGAGTGAGGATCGGATTCACGGTGTCACCCTCGAACAGGAGGAGCGCATTCGGGCGCGGGAAGCCGAACTGGAGCGCATCAGTGCCCAGGCCGAGCTGGGCACGCAAGACGGTCGGGAGCAGCGCACGCGAGAGATTGCGGCGAAGCGCAGCGACGAGCGACGACGTGGGTTCCAGCAACGGGCGGCGAGCGTGGATCCCTTGGCAGACCCAGACCGAGGTGATCCCCGTGCAGAACTCTCACAGGAGCAGTTGGCAACGGTCAATCAGAAAGCGATGCGGCTGGCCAAGCAGCTGGATGGCTGGTCCCGAGCGGCGATCGGCCGGCGGCTGGGTGAAGCCGTGGCCCGTGGGAAAGACATCAGGAGTGCAGCAATCAGCGTGTTCGAGGAACTGGATACCGCTCCAGGGACGGTCGTGCCGATCGGCAAGCTGGAAGAGGTTGATCTCAAGGAGGTGAGCATCTCAGGTCGTGTCGAGACGTTGTGGGATCCCTCACATCCGAGCATCGCTCAGGTCGGACTCATTGCGGACGGCAGTGGCCAGACGCGGGTGACGATCTGGAAGGCGTCAGATGCTCCGTGGATCGAGGAAGACGAGCGGGTTCGCATTCATGGGGCGGCACGGAACTGGTACGAGGGACGCGTCTCACTGGCCGTCACTGGGTGGAGCACCATCATGTTCCCCGAGCGCGATCAGTGGTGGGAGTAGCCGGTCGTCGCGGTCTTCTTTTTTATTATGTGCCGGACCGACCCAGACCCCTCCGCCCCACCCTCCGCTCCGTGCTCGCTCCGTGAGACTCGCTTTTCGCTCGTCTCACGTGCCCTCGTTCGCTGTGCTCACGAGGACTTCGCTGCGCGCGCAGCCACGACCTCCTTGTGCAGGCGAGACTCTCCCACACCAAGATAGAGTTAACTCTACGGACACCCAACTGCCTACTGGGTCCCCAACCGATACTGAAGCCATCGCTGTCGGGGACCCACTCTCAGGCATCTACGCGTTCAGATCTGTACATGAAATGCTCAATCATATTACGATTGAAGTGAGGGATTTTGCGAAGGTATAAACGGGAGCATGAAACACAAGGGAAAGAATAATAAACTGTTACTTTTATTTTGAATACTGTCTTTTAGGTCTGTGTCAGAGGCACTCAGATCGTCCCCACAGGAAGCCCACTGATCCCACCCTCCATCTTTCAGTGATATAGAACATTGTCTACAGGGACGGCCTTCATGTGAGCTGTACGTAGGACCAGCCTCGGTACTATTGTCTCCTCTCTCTATTCTGTGTTCGCTTCGGTAAGCGGACAACTACTCCACAGGACGTAGTGTTACCCCTGCACATTGACGTTCGTGATCTCGAACCGGGTTCCCCCATCGACGCTGTCGGTAATCGTGATCTCCCAACCGTGGGAATCAGCGATTTCCTTGACGATACTCAACCCAAAGCCCGTGCCGCTATCTGCAGTCGAGTATCCCATATCAAACACCGTATCGCGCTCGTCCGCTGGGATCCCTGGCCCGTCATCCGCCACGTAGAACCCACCAGTGATATCGCCGACAGTTACCGTGACCTCGTCTCCACCGTGTTCGACGGCATTCCGCACGAGATTTTCGACCAGTTGCTTGAGTTGACCCTTATCGGCCCAGATGATTCGATCAGTATTCGTTTCGAGTGTTGCTTTGGGGGTTGCAACGTTTTGCCAGCAGTTGTCGACTAACGTCTCGAGATCGACCGGCTCCAGTTCCTGGACACGATCCTCGCCGCTGGCGAGTGTCAGGAGATCCTCGATGAGCGCGTTCATTCGATCTAGCGCTCCCTCTATGACCTCGACCTGTTCGCTGTCACATTCGTCTTTCATGACCTCTAAGCGACCTTCCGCCACCTGCAGAGGGTTCCGAAGATCGTGTGCGACCACACTGGAGAACTCCTCGAGACGGTCATTCTGGCGGATTAGTTCTTGCTCGCGCTCCCGCAACTGCTGGGTTTGTTCGACCTGTTCGAGTGCCGTGGCGACGTTACTCGCCAGGATCTCACCGAGGACAACATCGTGTTGTTCGAAGGCAGCCGACTCGTCTGAACAGGCGATTAAAATACCGATGTCCCCGAGTGGCAGGTGAAACTCACTCTTCACGGGGGACTTCGGATTGTAGATGTCCGGATCCTCGTGAACGTTGTCGAGTGCCAGCGCCTCGCCGTTCTCGTAGACACGCCAGGCAATGCTATCCCCTCGAGTGAACACCGGTGGGTCACCAACGAGTTCGCGGCCGGTCTCGGTCGCTGCGATTGGCACGAGTCCATCCCGGTCGTCGTCGTACAGATGGATCGCGTTCGCATCCATCCCCAGAATGTCACGGGCGGCTTCAACCCCGATCTCAGCCACCTCATCACGGGTTTCGGCGGCCATCAATGCCCGTGTCGTTTCGTTGAGCGCCTCAAGTCGTTCTTCACGCCGTCTCTGGTCCGTGATATCTCTGTATACCCAGAGATGGCCGTTGTCCTCAGGGAGTTCAATAGGCTGGTAGCTCCGATAGAATGTTCGTCCGTCTCGTAGCGCGAGCTCGTCGTCTGGAACAGGGTCGCCTCCAGCCACCAGTTCGTTGATCCGGTCGACGAACCCGTCTGGGTCGGCGAACATGTCGCTGATGTCAGCCGCCAGTTGGATACAGTCGGCACCGTGAATCTCAGCCGGTGTTCCCGGGAGGTCGAACAGATCTACCATTTCGTCGTTAACTGCCACGACATTTCGTTTGCCGTCTTCAGCAAGGACGCCGACAGGGATCGTCTCGAATAGCGTCGACAACAGGGCGTTCGTCCGTTCAAGTTTCCGCTCATACTCTTTTTGTTCGGTCACCTCGCGATCGGAGATAATGATCGAAACGACCTCCCCTTCCTCGTTCGTTACTGGTCGGAAGACGCCTTCAACCGTGTATGGCTCACCTGTTGGTCGAACAAGATCTGCCTCGAATTCAACATACTCGCCGTTCGACGCCCGATCGATCCATTGCCTGACGTCGTCTCGGAGAGATTCAGAGTGATCGAACCAGGCAGTCTCCCAGAGCGGGCTACCCACTACATCGCCTTGGGTAACATTGACGTAGTCCATCGCAGTCTCGTTTATATCGAGCACGGTGCCGTCCGTATCGAGCAGGCCGACGAGGATATTCGGATCGGCGAAGATCGCCTGATACCGGCGCTCTTTCTTCTGCAACTCAAGTTCACGTTGCTTGTACTCGGTGATGTCGCGAGCGATCCCGATCGTCTGCCGAGAATCACTGTCGTCTTCGAGGAAGACTGTATCTCGAATCCAGTTGACCTCCCCCATCTCAGAATCTGTTCGATACTCGAGTGTGCCCCGTTCGCGATCGCCGCTCGTGAGTTTACTGTAGAATCGGTTGAACGCGTCGCGATCGTCCGGGTGGACGACCCGTCCAAGGTGCTCGTTCCATGTGGGTGCTTCGTTCGGATCGAGGTCGAAAAAGTCGCCGTATGCACCATGACGAATGACCTCGCCGGTGGCACAGTCAATCTCGAAGATGACTGAATTCGTGTGTTCGAGCGCGAGTTGCATACGCTCGCGGGTTCGTTCGAGTTCCTGCGCACGCTGTCTGCGATCAGTGATATCGACGGCGATACCGAGGACAGCCTGACGGTCAACGTCCGTAACGTCGTAGGGGAGACACCGTACCTCGAATACGTGTTGCTCGCCATCAGAGTCGGTTACTTCGAGCGCATCGATGCGGTTCGCCGTCCCAGTCTCTAGTACGTCCACGATGGCCTCCTGCAGTTGCTCAGCCGCCGGTTTGTCGAGTACCTCAGTCAGATCTTTCCCTTCAAGTACGTCGACAGCCGTCTCGTGGAACGCCGCCTGTGCTTCGTTGACGAGTAGAAACTGACCGTCTTCGTCAACGACGTACAGGAGGTGGGGGAGTGAATCGACGATTTCTCGCAGTCGTGATTCGCTCCGCTGGACCATCCGACGGGACCGGTAATGCTCGACGGCATTGATGATCCGATTGGCAAGGACCGTGTACTGGTCAGTACCAGTTTCCTTCTGGAGATAGTCAGTCACACCGGCCGAAATCGCGTCGCTGGCCACTTCCTCCGAGCCTTTCCCGGTGAACAGAATAAAAGGGAGGTCTGGGTAGTCCGTTCGAACAGTTTCGAGGAACTCGATCCCACTCTGTCCAGGCATGTCGTAGTCGGAGACGATACAGTCGAAGTCGCCATTCGCGAGTCGCTCCAAACCCTCCGATACATTGGCCGCCGTCTCGACGGTAAATCGCTCGTCTTCCCGCTTGAGAAAGTCACCCGTCAACGCGGCCAAATCTGGCTCGTCATCGACATGGAGAACTCGAATAGTATCAGATAAGCCGGTGATCATCGTTTACTATAAGTATAAAAGAATTAATAATATTTGGGATGTGACTACCAGGTCTGAAAATCAGGGGAGGCTAAGAATGGCAACTCATGATTGACGCTGTTGTGGGCGATCTGGATTGAGCGGATGAGTCGGGGACGATCAGCCGGAGCACTACATTTTGTCTGATTCATGCCGGTGGTCCTCTGTGAATTCAGCAGAACCGGTCGAGAGGCTCGATTGAGACGGCGACATCGGTGAAACACCCCCGACAGAAGCGGTAGGCCGGTTTGCTCGAGTCTGGGGAGATATATGACGTGGATGTGCCCACTTCGCCCCTCTCACCATGGATACCCTATCGCGGGAGAAGAGTAGCGTTTATTTCCCCCTCAATGGGCGAGGGACTCGCTGTACTGGCGAGTTCCTGAATACGGTGAGAACGATGGCAACGAGAGACATCTACGAAACTGGCTTCGACGAAGACGTCCAGACGGACACGAACACCAACCAATGCCCTGAGTGCGACGGCCGGGTCACCACGAACGCGGTCGAAACGGTCTGCGAGGACTGTGGCCTGGTCATCGACGAACAGCGCATCGATCACGGGCCGGAATGGCGGGCGTACGACGACGAGGAATGCGAGCGAACGGGTGCCCCACTCACTGCGGCCCGCCACGATCGCGGCCTGTCGACGGAAATCGGTCGCTGCACCGACGCGAAGGGGAACGAACTGTCCGGACAGAAGCGGCGGCGGCTCGCCCGGATGCGCCGTGAACAGAGCCGTGGGCGGTTCCAGTCGAAAGCGGAACGCAATCTCGCACACGGACTGGGCGAGGTGCGCCGGCTGGCGAGTGCCCTCGAACTCTCCGATTCGGTCCGTGACCAGGCGTGTCAGCTCTTCCGGAGTGCCCAGAACGAGGATCTGCTGTGTGGCAGATCCATCGAGGCCATTGCCGCAGCCAGCGTCTACGGGGCCTGCCGGTGCAACGGCCGCTCGCGGTTACTGGGCGAGGTCAGCGAGATGGCCCGCGTCACGGAGTCGCGAGTCACGAACGGCTACAAAACGCTGAACGAAGAGCTGGGCCTTCCCGCTGAGCCCGTCTCCCCCGGCATGTTCGTGTCGCGTCTCGCCTCGGACCTCGAGTGTCCTGACGAGATCCGACAGCGTGCCCGAACCCTCGCGGAGCAGGCCGAGGAGCACGGCGTGACGACGGGCGCCCATCCCGCCGGGTTCTCGGCCGCTTGTTTGTACAAGGCCGGTCGCGAACAGGACCGATCGTTGACACAATCCGAGGCCGCGGACGTGGCGAACGTCTCAACAACAACGATTCGAAACCATCGAGACACACTACAACAGCTGGACGATGAGCATAGAGTGGGTACCAAGGGCGATACAGAGAAGCGAGCAGCATCTTCAAAAAGCAGAGGTTAGATAAGCGTTGTCACAGAGGGTATCGATAATGGACGAAGAACCGGAGTCAATCAGCTATTTGTCGGCTGCTGATATCCGTGACATCCACGAGTTGATCGTGGAGTCAAATGCGGACACGACAGCGGGAATCTCTTCACCAGGTGATATCGAATACAGCGTCGAACATATCCAGGAAGGCCATTTCGGCCAAGTTCCCGAGTCGCTCCACGAGAAGGCATTCCAGCTGCTGCGTCTTATTGCGGCGAATCATCCGTTCGTCGATGGCAACAAGCGAACGGCACTCATGTCAACCCGAATCTTCTATGCGTTGAATGGCCGCCGTTTTGACTACAATCGGGAGATCAAAGAAATCCTGAAAGCGCTCGCGACGGATGAGGCTGGTGTCGATGAGAACGACGTGATCGAGTATTTGCGAGCGCACACAGAACCGCTTGCCCCGGAGTACGAGGCGACCATCAACCTCTGGCTGTCACGTATTGACGGTACAGATCAGCTACCGACGGAGGACGACACAGCCGATCAGGAATCCAACGAACCGAACGATTATGACCACGACCCCCATAGTGACAAGTGAGTATGGCCGCTGAAAATGAGCAACCCGAGATTCCCGACGAGATGTCTCCCGAAGAGGCGCGGCAGTATCTCATCCGGTTCCTCGGACGCCAGGACCTCGACGAGCACGAGGAAATCTACGACGAACTCGCCACCGAATAGACGGCGGCCGCCAGTCGCACAGCGTTCACTCGTTCTTCGCTACGACCTGTTGCCTCTCTCACCACTCAACAAGGTCAACTCAGAGGACAGTGGGTACAGTACCCGGTGGTTCAGGTACAGATCCACGAGAGGGTTCAGATCTTGACTCCCAGGTCGGTTACGAGGTTGGTCACGAGTCGGGCTGATGGCTGACTCAATCAGAGGTGGAGACGCCGCGAACGCATTGACGCGGACTGTCTGGGCGCACCGAAATACCTGAGCGGAGTAAGTAGCCTCATCGAGATATCGTAGGAAAAGATGATTTTCTCAGGAAACTATTTGTTCTTCAACTGCGTAGCACCGAGTATGGCCGAGGACGATGTCAACGAACAAGTCAAGGTGGACTGGAAAGGCGACACGACGCCGTTCGAGCGGGTGTACGAAATCGTCGAACAGACCCACGAAGGCCAGTCAGCCGCCGAGATCGCCGACCGGGCCCTCGTGAGCGAGCCGACGGCACGTCGCCACTGCAAGACCCTCATGAACACAGGGTTCGCCGAAACGGAACAGGACGGCCAAACAACGCTGTACAAGCGAAACAGCGACCGGATCTTGATGTCGCGAATCCGCGAGCTGCGCGAGGAAGTCGATCGGCCGGCGTTACTCGACAGCATCCAGGAGATGAAGGCCGAGATCCGGCGCTACGAGGATCGCTACGACGTGGTGTCACCGGAAGAACTCGCCCAACAACTCGACGCCGACGAGACAGAGGGCTGGGACGATCTCACGGCGTGGCGAACGACGCGGCAGAATCTCGCCGTCGCACAAGCCACACTCGCCTACGACGAGGCCAGCCACCAGCTCGCGGTATGAACGGCAACGACCGTGCCGGCGAGTTCGGGCCGATCTATCTGCCGGCGCTCCAGCGGATTCGTGACCTGTGGCTCGAACTCGAACCGCTCGTCGACGAAACAGGGTACGACGACGTCGTCGCCCCCACGGAACTGCAGATTAGTCTCAGCGAAGGGCTCGGCGACGCCGACAGCGCTCGGATCGATATCCAGTGGAGCGAGCTGGGGATGTATTCGTTTCACTACGTCGATAGCGACGACGTCAACTGGCGCTTCGATCGCCACCCGAATACACACTCTCCCGAGATCCATTTCCACCCACCGCCCGAGGCCGCGACGAGGGCTGCCGAACCATCCTGTATCGAGGTGACCGAGGTCTCACTCGTAACCCGGGCTGTTCATACGATGTGGCGCACAGCCTACGAGGAAAATGACCGAAGTCGGCTGAATAGTGTCTCAAACCCACCCTGATCTTGAAATACGATACCGGTTGAAAGGCAGAGCCAACCGATGCACAACCGATATTCTGACTTTGCAGAACTACGGCCGACCGGCGAGGCGTCCCATATTCCGGACACAAGGCTGGACCACGACTGTGAGGGTGCCCCCCGGCGGCAACGCCTCGCGACGAGCTCTGGTGGCTACCCTGATGCGCCGACGGTAACCGACGGCGAGTGCAAGTCCTGTGGGGCGTCAGTCCCAGACGGCCAGACGAAATGCCGGTTCTGTCTCGCCAACCATCTCGGTGGTGACGCGACTGGCACGGACGAGGCAGCGTCGACGACGGTCCTCGGCATCATCCAATTAGTCGTCGAGTCGACCACGTTCTACGGCGCCGTCGCGAAGGGCGGCGCGGCGGCGAACCTCCTCTCCGCTAACGAGGCGGAGCCGGCCGTCGACGACTATACGCTCATCTACGCTCTCGACGAGGCGCCGGCGCGCCAGCTGGCCGAGCAATGGCCCTCACTCCCCGACGCGGTACAGGTGTCGGCAGCGGAGGGAGAGCGGCTTCTCAGTGCCGCCCGTGACCGGACTGGGTGGCACGGGCAGGGAGCGTCGGAACGTCCGGAGCAGGCC
>Ga0207754_100172_pt1 | contig 37812 bp, 32 predicted proteins | sample A23E1SouthBayCA_FD_187728 | JGI IMG/M metagenome (GOLD analysis project Ga0207754, IMG submission 187728) | Aerobic enrichment media microbial communities from Eden Landing Ponds, California, USA - A23 E1 (SPAdes) | ecosystem: Environmental > Aquatic > Marine > Unclassified | place: Emeryville...
CCACCTCACCGCACAGCTGCGCCGGTTCGCCGAACTGCTCGGCATCGAGGACCGAGTCGAGTTCGTGGGCTACGTCCCCGACGAGGAGCTCGCGGACTACTACGCGAGCGCGGACCTGTTCGTCTCGGCGTCGCTCGCCGAGCCGTTCGGGATGACGGTGGTCGAGGCACTCTCCGCAGGGACGCGGATCGTGACGACGGAGTGCGGAGCGGCCGAGATCCTCCCGGACGACTGCCTCGTCGTCGTCGAACCGGAGTCAGACTCAATCGCGGACGGCGTGGACCGGGCGCTGGCGATGTCGGGCGAACCAACGTACGAACCCCGCTCGTGGGCGGCGGTCGCGGACGAGTACGCGACCCTCTACGGCGAACTCTGCTAGTCGCGCGCTCCGACGACGCGCACGTCGTGGACGGGTTCGGGATGGACGATGCGGAACCCCGTCGGCGTCGACGTGACGCCGAGGACGCGAGTATCCGTCTCGGGCCCGTGCGGATCGCTTCCCCCGCTGCCGTACGCGTCTTCTCCGCTGCCGTATGAGTCGCCACCGCCACTGTACGCGGTCGCTCCGTCGTACGCCGTCGTCCCGTCACCGGAGGGGCCGCGTCCGCCGTCGTACGGGCTGACGGCTGACGGCGATTCGTCCCTCGTGGGCGCGTCCGTGAAGTCCTCCGGCGGGAGGTAGATCCGCTCGCCGGACTCGGAGGAGACGATGACGGCGGCGTCGCGCGTCCCCGTAACGGAGACGACCGTCCGACCGTCGTCGACCGTGACGTCGATCGTCGTCCCCGCCGGAGTGTCGTCTGCCATACGATCTCACGGGCGACCGACGACTAAGGCGTTGCGGTGACGATGGGTGCGATCGGACACCGCCATTCAAAAGGGTCGGCGTCGTACCTACGGCCAAGCGATGCATCACCCAGGCCCCCCGCGGTTCGTATCGGTCGGTGACCGCGTGGAGCTGGCTCCGCGGAACCCGGACCCCGAGGCGACGTACGTGTGGCGGATCGAGCGCGCGCCGGCGGGATCGGACGCCACCGTCGACGACCGGCCGGTCCAGTGGTTCCGCCCGGACGCCCCGGGTGAGTACGTACTGACGCTTGACGCGCCCGACGGCGTCCACAGACAGACGATCCGGTGTTTCGACGTCGACGTTGCGGCGGATGCGGGCGGCGAGGGCGACACCCACGGCAGCGGCGGGGTCCTCGACGTGGCCGCCAAAGGCGACGCCGGGACGAGCGGCTACGGGCACGACATGACGGGTCCCGACGATCACGGCGGCGGCCGACCGCGGATCCACCTCGACGGGCGGGTCGCGGGCGACAGCGTCGTGGTCGAGGCGGACGCGCGAACGAACCCGGACGGCGGCGGATCGGCGGCGTCGCTCGACGTCACGTTCGTGTTCGACGACCGCGACGACCTCCGGGCGGTCGACGCGAGCGCGGACGGCCGGCAGCTCCGAATCCCGCTCAACCAGCTCCCGGAGCGCGCGCGTGTCCACGCGGTCGCGGTCTCGGAGACGGGATATAGCGTCCCGGATGCGATCGAGCTCGTGCGGGACGACGCGGCGCCGGGCGGCGTCGTCGTCCGCCGACCGTACGACCCGCCCGCGTGGGCGACGGACGCGGTCTACTACGAGGTGTACCTGCGGACGTTCGCGCCGGAGGCCGAACACGGCGGGACGTTCCAAGCGATCGCCGACCGCCTCGATCACCTCGCCGACCTCGGCGTCGACGTGCTCTGGCTGACGCCGGTGCTCGCGGCCGATCACGCCCCACACGGATACAACATTACGGACTTCTTCTCGCTCGCCGCAGACCTCGGGGACCGCGAGGAGTACCGCCGTCTCGTCGAGCGCGCCCACGACCACGGGATGCGGGTGCTCTTCGATCTCGTGTTGAACCACTCGGCGCGCGCTCACCCCTACTTCGAGGACGCGTATCAGAACCCCGAGAGCGACTACCGCGACTGGTACGAATGGCAGCCCTCCGGCGAACCCGGGACGTACTTCGACTGGGAGCACATCGCCAATTTCGACTTCGAGACGCTGGACGTCCGGCGTCACCTCCTCGACGCCGTGGACACGTGGGCGCCGCTCGTTGATGGCTTCCGCTGCGACATGGCGTGGGCGGTCCCGGACGGCTTCTGGCGTGAAGTCCACGACCGGGTGAAGGCCCGCGATGCCGAGTTCCTCTTACTCGACGAGACGATCCCGTACATCCCGGACTTCCAAGCGGGGCTCTTCGACGTTCACTTCGACTCGACGACGTACGCGGCGCTTCGGAGCGTCGGCACCGGCTGGGCGCCCGCGTCGGCGCTCCTCGACGCGATCGAGGAACGTGCGGAGATCGGGTTCCCGGATCACGCGCGCTTTTTGCTCTACGCGGAGAACCACGACGAGACGCGCTATCGCGTCGAGTGCGGTCGTCCGGCGGCGCTCGCCGCGGCGGGCGCGCTCTGCACGCTCCCGGGTGCGCCGCTCGTCTACGCCGGCCAAGAGTTCGGCCAGCTCGGTCGCCGCGACGCCCTCGTCTGGGACGTGACGGACGACGCGCTCACCGACCACTACCGGCGGCTCCTCTCCCTCCGCCAGACGATGCCGGCGCTCGCCGCCGACGCCGCGCTCGAACGGATCGACTACACGGTGCGCGAGGGCGACCCGGAGCGCGTCGTCGCCTTCGGTCGGGTGAACGACGGCCGCGACACCGATCCCGAATATGACGCGAACACGGACGCGGGCGGGAGTACAGTCGACGGAGCGAGCGAAACCGGGGACCCGGCGGAGGCGATGGCGGCCGTCGTGGTCTGTAACTTCGCGGCGGACCCGGCGATCGTCGACCTCGGCGTGTCCGCGGGGGCGCACGACGCCGCGACGGGCGACTCGGTGGCGACGACGGGCGGCGTTCGCGTCGATTCGGTCGCAATCCTGCCGGCGTCCCCGTCCGCGTTCGACGGCGGGGCGTGACGCCCCGCGGGACGACGGCGTTCACGCGGACGAACACCACCCCCGTTAACCAATTACGATCCACCGGTCGGGAGAACTACTTATGTAGTCGGCGTGGGTGGTAGTCGCATGCGGTTGACAACGGCGCTAAACGAGTATAAGCGCCAGCACGACGAGCGGTTCCCCGAGGAAATGCGGACGACGACGGGGGCGTTCTCGGGACACGGGGACAGACTCGTCCACGTTTCGCCATCGGGTGCGCTGCGCGACTACTCGGACGCACTCTCCGGGTTGCACGGGATCGATCGATCGCGGTTCGGCATCGAGACGGCGGACCGGACGTACTGGTTCGACGAACTCGACGTCCTCCGCCAGCACTACTATCGCGGGACGCGTCTCGTCGAGACCGAGTTCGACGCGGACGGTTTCACCGTCCACCAGTTCGACCTCACGCTCGGACGCGCGCACGTGACGCACATCGAGCTCCGCGGCGTCGTGCCGGCGGAGAGCCGACTCGTCGCGTTCCTGACGGCGGCTCCGGAGGGCCGCGAGGGCCGCGTCGGCGCGCTCGTCCACGAGGCCGGCGGCCCGGACGGGTCGCAGGCGCTCGAGGTGTTCCACCGACGCGAGCACGACTACGTGACGGCCTCGACGGGGCTGCGAGACGTGCGCGGGCAGCGCCCGGAGCGCTTCGCGGAGATCGTTGACGACGCGCCGGTGTCGTTCCCCCGCGGCGGCGTCGAGCCCTACGACGAGACGCGTCTGAGCGGGAACTTCGTCGTCACGGCGCCATTCGAGCGCGAGGGCCGCGGCGTTCGGACGACGCTCGTCACCCAACTCTCCGATCACGACGACATCGACCGGGAGACGGCGCTCGCGGACCTCCGCGCGTGTGCGACGAACCACGAGAGCGCGGCGAGCCTCCGTGAGGCCGCGGTGGCGCGGACGCCGATCAGCGTCCCGGAGGACGTGCCGCGCGCGGAGTCGGTGCGCGCCGACCTACGCGTCGTCGACCTCCTCGAAGGGCCGACCGGTGGCCGCATCGCCGGCCCCGAGTTCGACCCCTTCTACGCCAACAGCGGCGGATACGGCTACGTCTGGTTCCGCGACGACGCGGAGGTGGCGCGTCGCCTGCTCGATGCGGGCGACCGCCTCGACATCCGGACGGGCGCGGATGCCGTCCAATCCGCGCTCTTCTACTGCGAGACGCAGCTCGCGGACGGCACGTGGCCCCATCGCGTGTGGGCGACGGACGGTTCGCTCGCACCCGGATGGGCGAACGCGAAAGTCGAGCGGAAACGCCGCTCGCACGAGTACCAGGCCGACCAGACGGCGACCGTCGCGGCGTTCTTGGCGACGGTGCTCACGGAGCGCGGCGACGCGCTCGACGCGCCGGTCGCGGCGGCGATCAGGGAGTCGATCGGGGACGCGCTCGACGCGCTCGACGACGGCCTCGCCGAGAACGGCCTTCCGGAGCGCTGTCAGAACGCGTGGGAGAACGCCGTCGGCCAGTTCGCGCACACCGCGGCGACGTTCGCGGAGGCGTACGCGACGATCGCGGCCGCACCCGTCGCGGACGACGTGGCGACGCGCGCCCGCGAGGGCGCGACGACGGTCCTCGACGGCCTCGATCATCTGTGGGACGCGGAGCGCGAGCATTACGGGATGCGGCTCATTGATGGCGACTTGGACGATCGTCTCGATGCCGCCTCGCTCGCGCTCGTCGAGGCTGTCGTGGCCTGCGAGGACGCGGACGGGATCGCAGTATCGGAGCGACAGCTCGGTCGGCTCGCACGCCACGTCGACGGGGCGCTGAGCGGTCTGTTCCGCGATCCGCCGGGGAGCGACGTCGCGGGGTTGATCCGCTACGAGGGCGACGACTGGCGGACGGCGAACCAGTCGGCGCCGAAGGTGTGGTCGGTCGCTACCGGTCTCGGCGCGATCGCGGCGGCACGACTCGGCGTCCTCCTCACCGAGCGCGGACAGGGCGGCGGAGGGTTCCTCGAACGCGCGGGCGGACTCTACGAACTGCTCGGCGCGGACGGCCCGTTCGCCACCGACGCCGGCTACCTCGCGGAACAGGTGTACGACGACGGTACGGTGGATAGCGCGACGCCGCTCGGTTGGGCGCACGCGCTTCGACTGCACGCGACAGTACTTCTTGACGACGCGGACGCGCTCCCCGCGCCGGCCACGGAGGCCGTCACGCCGCCCGAGCGCCCGCGGTGGACGACGGGCGAGAAGCATGGGGTGTGTACGACCGCGGACCACGACGCGGCGGAGCCCTCGCGGGTGTGGTTTACGCTGACTGAGGGCGCGCTGACGGAAGCGCGGTTCCCGCGCATCGACGTGATGAACCTCCGGACGATGGACTTCCTCGTCCGGTGTCGGGAAGACGGCCACACCGTGCGGACGCACACCCGCCGCGGTGAGCAGACGGACGCGGTCTTGCGCCGCGTCGAGCCCGTCGCGGACGACGCGCTCCTCTACCGGCACGTGTTCGTGGCCGACGACATCGGTGACGGACACGAGTGGACGCTGACGGTTGAGTACGCGGTCGACACGAATCACGACGCCGTCGTCGCGGACGTGTCCTTCGAGGCGGCCGACGGCGCGACGTACGACGTGTTCTCGGTCGCGGACCTCTCGCTCGGCGACGTCGCCGACGACGTCAGCGGCCTTCGGGTCGGGGAAGCGGGCAGCTACAACCTGCTCGCGAGCGAGCGGGCGACCTACGCGGCCGACGCGCCGGACCCGCTCCTCGTCGACGAGGACGGCGAGGCGTACTCGGTGGCGCTCGCGTTGGCGACGACTGGCCGCTTCGACTGGGCGACCGTCGACGCCGCCGGGAGCGACCGACTCGCCGATCTCTTCGACGGAGCGATCCCCGACGCGCAGTCGTCCGTCACCGACGGCAACGTCGTGTTGGTCGGGAAGGTCGGTTCGGGGTCGTCAGTCGAGGAAACGGTCGCACTCGGGTTCGCGGAGGAAGCGAACACCGCGGCCGCGCTCGGGGAGGCGAACGGCGCCCTCGAACGCGGCTTCGAGACGGTGCGTGAGTCGTACGTCGGGACGTGGCGCTCGGCACTCGCGGACGTGTCGGTGCCCGCGTCCGTGCGCGGCGATTACGAGCTCGAAGCGCAGTACGACGCCGCGCTCATGTGTCTCCTCGCGGTCGAGGACAAGACGTACGCGGGCGCGTCCATCGCCTCGCCGTCCGTTCCGTGGGGACAGGCGGTGGTCGCGGACGAGCCCAAGGGGTACGGCTACAACTTCGTTTGGTCGCGCGACCTCTACCAGGTGTTCACGGTCTTCAACACCGTCGGCTTCCACGACATCGCCGTCGACCAACTCGCGTACATCTACGAGTACCAGCAGGACGAGGCGGGGTTCATCCCGCAGAACACCTACGTCAACGGAACGACGCGCTGGGGCGGCGAGCAGATGGACAACATCTCCTTCCCACAGGTGATGGCGTACCAGCTCCGTGAGGCCGGCTTCGGCTTCGACGACGTCCCGTACGAGTACGAGAACGTCCGTCGCTCGGCGGATTACGTCGCGCGCAACGGTCCCTCGACGGCCCAGGAACGCTGGGAGGAGGAGTCGGGGTATTCGCCGTCGTCGATCGCCACCGAGATCGCCGGGTTGGCGTGTGCGGCGACGCTGGCGGACGAAGCGGGGCACGCGGCCGACGCGCTCTGCTGGATGGCGCTCGCGGACGACTGGGCGGCGAACGTTGAGTCGTGGACGGCGACCGAGACGGGGACGGCGCGTCACGCGGAGACGCCCTACTACGTCCGCGTGACACGGGACGGCGACCCCGACGCCGGCCACTATCGGACGCTGGCGAACGGCGGGCCGACGCTCGACGAGCGCGACATCATCGACGCGGGCTTCCTCGAGCTCGTTCGGCTCGGCGTCCTGCAGGCCGACGACCCGACGATCGAGAACTCGCTCGCGGCCGTCGATCGATCCATCCGGGTCGAGGCGGGGTCCGCACCCGGCTTCTACCGGTACAACGGCGACGGCTACGGTGAGCGTGCGACTGGCGACCAGGGCGGTCCGTGGTCCGCCGAGAACGCCGGCAAGGGGCGTCTCTGGCCGCTCCTCTCCGGGGAGCGCGCCGAGTACGAACTGCTCGCGGACGCGTTGGGCGCCGGGACGGACGTCGATCCCGCGGACTGTCTGCGTGCGATGCAGGAGTTCGCCAACCCCGGCCGGATGATCGCTGAACAGGTCTGGGACCGGGAGTACGGAACGGGGTACGACTGGGCGTTCGGCGAGGGGACCGGATCGGCGACGCCGCTCGCGTGGGCGATGGCGCAGTACGTGCGGCTGGCGCACGGAATCGACGCGGGCGAACCCGTCGAGACGCCGGCAGTCGTCGAGCGCCGCTACCGCGACCGCGGCCTCCACGAGGCAGAGGGACCGATGCTCGACGTCACCACGCACGTTCAGGGCAGCGAGCTCCGCGTCTCCGGGCGGACGACGGGCGCACGCGTTGCGATACGGACGCCCGTGGACGCGGTCGTCGTTACGCCGAGCGACGGCGAGTTCGAGGCGACGGTCGAGGCCACCCACGACGGGGGGCACGTCACGGTCGCCGCAGCTGACGACGAACCGTTGGAGACGGCGACGACCACGGTCCACCGACGGACGCTGTAAGCGCGCGACCCACCACGTGATGACCTCGTAATCGTCGACGACGAGCGATCGGATGCTCGGGTGACCGTCGTGCTCACCCCACGTGACGAGACCGGCGTCGTCGACGTCGGCCTCGACGCCGAACGCGCCGGTTCGGTGCCCGCAGACGGAGACGTACTCTTTCACCGCGTCGTTCTCCGCGAACTCCCGCGCGGCCTCGAGGCATTAGCCTGGGGTGCGGACGAGGGATGAAAAGGCGCCGTGGTTGCGGTGAGGTGTGCCTACGCGAGGTAGCCCGCTTGTCCCATGAATGCGAGCGAAAGCGAGAAGACGGTGACGAGCACCGCGATCAGCATCTCGGCGTAGAGGACGCGCCGGCCCCAGCGGTACCAGGGTTCGCGCGCCGGGTCGGCGTCGACGTCGGTCATTCAGTCGTCACCCCCGGGAGCGGCCTCGATACCGGAGCCGAGCCAGCGTTCACGCGAGCCGATGCCGTGCGCGGACAACCCCCGATCCGAGCGCATCGCCCAGACGAAGAACAGCGTGAACGGGACGAAGAGCGCGACGGCGACGAGTGCGTATCCGCTGTGGATGTTCGGTACCCAGCCGAACGCGAGCGGGTAGACGATGCCGCCGGCGGTCGAGATGCCGCCGACGAAGCCCGCGGCGACGCCGGGGCGCTCCTCGAACATCACGGGAACGATGGCGAAGACGCCGCCCGTCCCGAAACTCACGCAGATCCCGAATCCCGCGAGGATGACGACGGAGAGCGGGAGGACGCCGAGGTAGCCGGCGGCGCTGAGCGCGCACAGCGACGCGATGATCAGACAGAGCGCGGTGAACAGCCAGTGGACGCGCGGGGCGTACCCCTGTTCGGCCGAGAGGAACGGGTACGGCGTCCACCCCTTGCGCTGCCAGAGGTCGGACATGTAGCCCGAGAACGGCCGGAAAAGCGACGCGTTGAACGACTGGACGGCCGCGAACGTCCCCGCAGCGGTCTGGATCGCGGCGACGCCCGTGAAGCCGAGGCCGGCGATGGCGTCCTCGAACCCGCTCGCGTAGTAGGTCGGCAGCCACGAGTTCATCGCGATCTCGAGGCCGAACGACATCGCGTACGCGAGCATGAGGCCGATGGCGGCGAAACGCGTCCAGACGTAGAGCGTGGACTTCAGGTTCGAGTTCGCGCGCGCCGTCTCCGCGGTCGCGCGGTCCTTCGCGGGCTTCCCGCGCCACTTGTAGACGGCGGCGATCAGGAGCGCGACGAGCCCGAGGTGGAGAAACGCCTGATCGAAGTTCGTCCCGTAGAGCCGCGGGAGGACGAGCGCGCCGACGCCCGCGCCGGCGTTCCCGGTGCCCGCGTAGATGCCCTCCGCGGTCCCGATCTCGTGGGAGTCGAACCACTGCGAGACGTGTTGGATGCCGACGACGAAGCTGATCCCCGCGGAGGCGACGATCAGCCGCTCGACGAAGAGAACGTCGTAGTTCACGGCGAACGCGGAAGCGACGCTCATTAGGCCCGAGTAGGCGAGGATGAACGCGAAGATGTTGTGCGCCCCGAAGCGATCGGCCGCCCACCCCGCAGCGACGCGGCCGGGTGGGGCGAGCCAGAGCGCGCTCGACGCCAAGAGTGCCAGTCCGCCCGTCGTGAGAGTGAACGCGCTCGAAATGGAGGTACTGAACGCCGCCGTCGAGAACCACATGAGGAACGCCCAGAAGAACCCGACGGTGGCGATGAGCAGTTGTTCAGTCTTCTCCTGCACGCGTCAGTGCACCTCCGTGTCGCCCGGATCGGTGACGTAGTACGCGTCGTGTTCCTCGGGCGTGATCCCGTTCGTGCGCCGGGCTTGAGGACCAGTCGGCGCGGCGTCGTCGCCGCCGAGTCCCGGATCGTCGCGCGGTGGGTCGCCGCCCTCGGCGTCCGCGCGACGCGTGATCTCGTCGCGCGCCGCCACATCGCGGTCGTACCACCGGCCGGCGTGTTCGCCCTCAGTCATCGCTCTCCACCCCGAGCGGGGTGCCCTCGGCGTCGGTCGGTGCGGGCCCGTCGCCCTCCGCGAAGGGGTACCACGCCTGTTTGGCGTCGGTGAGACACGGATCGACGTAGTCGGTCTCCTCGGGTTCGGCGAGTTCCGCGATCGTTTCGTGGCCCGTCGCCTCGACCCATTCGCGGAACGTCTGGCCATCGTTGCGCATCTCGGCGTACGCCTCGACGATGTTCTTGAGGAGGCCAGGCACTTCGTCGGCCGGAACGCGCTGGTGGACCCAGTCGATGAACGTCGGCTCCTGGCCGATGCTGCCGCCGACGCCCACGTCCATCGCCTCCACCATCTCACCGTCCTTCCGCGCGCGCATCCCCTGGAGGCCGATGTCGGCGCTCATCGCCTGCCCGCAGTCCGCCGTACACCCCGAGCAGTGGATCTTCAGCTGCGTCACGTCGTCCGGGACCTCGACGTTCCGCTGGAGCCACCCCAGCGTCTCCGCCATCCGAGTTTTCGTCTCCGCGAGCGCGATCGAGCAGAACTCCGTGCCCGTACACGCCATCCCGCCGCGCGTGAAGACGCTCGGATCCGGCGAGTAGGTCTCCAAGAGCGGCTCATCGAGTAGGTCATCGACACGCTCGTCCGGGACGTCCATCACGAGGGGGTTCTGCCGGCGCGAGAGCCGAATCTCGCCACTCCCGTAGCGATCCGCGAGGTCGGCGAGCGCGAGCGCGTCCGCCGCAGGCATCCGGCCGACCGGGACGGAGAGGCCGACGTAGCTGCGCTCATCGGTCTGGTCGTGGACGCCGACGTGATCGTGTTGGCCCTCGGTGTCCCGTTTCCCGGCGTTGTAGGTGTACTCGCCGCGGAAGTCGGTGCCCGCGTGCAGCAACTCGAAGTCGAGGCGCTCGTCGAGCTCCGCGCGGATCTTCTCCGTCCCCCACTCGTCGACGAAGAAGCGCGCGCGGTTCTTGTTCCGGTTCTGTCTGTTCCCCTCCTCGTAATAGAGTTCGACGAACGACCGAACGGTCTCGTAGGCGTGCTCGGGCGTGACGAAGAGGTCGAGGGAGCGCGCCTTCCGGGGTTCGCGCCCGCCGAGACCGCCGCCGACGCGGACGTTGAACCCCTCCGTGTGTTCACCCTCCACGGGCCGGTGGGCCGGTTCGAGGGCGACGTCGTTGATCGAGTCCTGTGCACAGCCCACTTTGCAGCCCGTCACGGAGATGTTGAACTTCCGCGGGAGGTTGGCGAGGTCGTCGTCGCCGCGGATGCCATCCTCGATCTCGTCGAGCAGGTCGCGCGTCGGGACGTACTCGGCGGCGTTCTTCCCGGCGACGGGACACCCGGAGATGTTCCGCATCGTGTCGCCGCCGGCGGAGCGACTGGAGACCCCGACCGCCTCGAGTTTCTCCCAGATCTCGGGGATGTCCTCGAGTTTCAGCCAGTGGAGCTGGATCGACTGACGCGTCGTGTAGTCGATCCACCCGTTCCCCCACCGGGGGTTCTCCGCGGGACCACGGGCGTACTCGTCGGCGACCTCCGCGATCGCGCGCAGCTGATCGGGTTCGAGGACGCCCCCGCAGTTGTTCAACCGCATCATGAAGTAGCTCTCTTGGCCGTCCCGCTGGTGGAACACGCCCCAGAACTTGAAGCGCGTGAACCACTCCTCGCGCTCGTCCTCGGGGATGGACTCCCACCCGGTCTCCGCGAACGCCTCGAGCTGCTCTCGCACCGCGTCCCCGTACATCTCATCCTTGACGTCTTCCTTGTTGTTTGCCATTGTGTGTGGTGAATGGCCACTTCGAATCTATAGAAGTGGACGAGCTTTGTCTGTCTTCGAATAGAGTGTGACTACCGGGAAGTGAAAAAGGTTGTGAGAGAATTACACCAATACCCTAAATCAGACTAAGGACGTTCTCCTATAATCTATATCTAATGTCTGAATTCAAATTCAAATACGTATAACTACCCAATCGTGGCTTATTTTCTCAAGAAGTGGAGCTGATGGATCGTCGCGGCGGGCGGAACGTCGCGCTAGTCGGAGGCCTCGCTCGTCGCGCCGGCGTCGCTCCTCTCAGGCACGTCCGCGCCGTCCGTTCGCGGGACGAGGCGGGCCGCGCACTGCTTGTAGTTCGGCTCCGCGGAGCGCGGGTCGACCGCGGGGAGCGTGAGCCGATTCGTCTCGGGGTGGTGGATGGAGAGCCAGAGGACGCCGGTCGGTACTGCGGGATCCGCCGCGACGACCGCCGCCACCGAGCCGCGTTCGGTCTCGACAGTCACGCGATCGCCGTCGGTGGCGTCCGCGGGATTCGCCCGGACCGTGGGAACCGCCGTGTCGCCGCCACGCGAGCGGACGCCCGTGTTGTAGCCGTCGCTCTCCCGGCCGGTGGTGAGCGTCAACGGGTACGCCTCGGTCGTCGGTTCGGGGAGATCGTCCGTCGGTGCGCCGGTCGAGAAGCGCGCATCCCCGCTCGGGGTCTCGAACGTCCACTCGTCGCCGTCGCGGTAGCGGTAGGCGACCGACGTCTCCGCGTCCGGGGCCGGCCAGCGGACCGCGCCCACGTCGTCGAGCCGGTCGTACGAGAGCCCGGAGAGGTCGGCGGGCGTTCCGGCGGTCAGCGCCGTGAGCTCGTCGAAGACGTCGCTGGGGGCGGGATGGCGTTCGAACGTCCCCGGCCGAACACCGTTAGCGACCGCAGCGATGACGTCGAGGTCGGTTCGGACGCCCGCCGGGAGATCCGTGACGGCGCGGACGCGCGAGACCGTCCGTTCCATGTTCGTCGTCGTACCCTCGCTCTCGCCCCACGTCGCGGCTGGCAGCACGACGTCCGCGTGTTCGACCGTCTCCGTGTGGAAGGCGTCCTGTGCGACGAGGAAGACGTCGTCCAATCGCTCGGCCGCGTCGGTGGCGTTCGGGAGCCCCGCCGCCGGATTCGTCGCCACTGTCCACAGGACGTCGATCGAGTCACCGACCGCCTCGAACATGTCGACCGGACCCGGCCCGGAGTCGTCCGGGAGGCGCGCGACGTCGATCCCCCACGCGTCCGCGACTTCGGCGCGCGCGTCCGGGTCGTCGTAGTCGCGCATCCCCGGCCACCCGCCCTTCGACGAGCAGACCCGCGTCCCCATCGAGTTCGCCTGGCCGGTGAGCGAGAAGGGGCCCGTCCCCTCCCCGAGGTTGCCGGTGGCGAGACATAGGTCGATCAGCGCGCCCGCCGTCGCCGTCCCGCGCGTGCTCTGATTGACGCCCATCCCCCAGTAGAGGAGCGTCCGCGCGTCGAGGGCCGACGCCAGCACCTCGACGTCGCGGCGCTCGACGCCCGCCGCCTCGCAGGCCGCATCGACGTCCGGAAGGTCGGCGCACGCGGCGTCGAACCCCTCCGTGTGCGCGTCAACGAAGGTCTCGTCCACCCGTCCGGTCTCGACGACGTGCGCGAGCACCGCGCGGGCGAGCGTCAGGTCCGCGCCCGGATCGGGCCGGACGTGAACGTCCGCGGCCTCGGCGCTTTCGGTCTCGACGGGGTCGACGACGATCAGTTCGCCGTCGCGCGCACTGTCCGTCACCCACCGGAAGAAGACGGGGTGTGCCACGGCGGGGTTCGCCCCCCAAACGACGTGACGCTCAGCCGCCGGAACGTCCGCGTAGCTACACGGTGGCGCGTCACTCCCGAACGCGTCGTAGTAGGCGGTCACGGCGGACGCCATGCAGAGCGTCGTGTTCGCGTCGTACTGTCGCGTGCCAATCGCGCCGCGCGCGGCCTTCCCGAGGGCGTACGCGGCCTCGTTCGTCTGCTGGCCGCTCCCGAACACCCCGATCGAGTCCGGGTCGCGCTCGCGCGCTACCCGCATCGCCTCAGTGACCTTCCCCAGTGCGACGTCCCACGTCGTCGGGACGAGTTCACCGTCACGCCGGACGAGCGGACGCGTGAGGAACGTCGTGTCCGGGTCCGCAGTTTCGTTGATCCCGCGCTGGCAGGCGAGACCCTGATTCGTCGGATGCGCCGCATCGCCTCGAACGGAGTCGACGCCGTTGCCGAGGTCCGCGCCGCGCTGGAGGTGTCCGCACCCGACCGCACACCGCATGCACGTCGTCGGGACCCACCCGGTCATCGCCGCCCCCTTGAGACCGGTGCAAAAACAACCAGTTTAGCCAAACACTCCGAGACGTATGTCCCACTCGTCATCGCTAGTCCAATGGTGTTTACGATATAAGAAACCACTTGTTACGTATTGTCCAATTATTGGTTCCCAGAGTGGTCGGTTCGGCGAGCGACCGTGTCGCTACACGAACGCGTTGAATCGTCGATCGGCCGCGTCAGAAGGAGAGAATCGTCAGTTCGCGCGCTGCTGACTCGCCGGTCAGCTCCGACGGCTCGTTTAAGTCGGCTGTCTCCTAGGAGCGGACGTGATTCCTCGGTGACGGCAGTCGGTGGTCGAAACGAGCAATACATTTATTTCACTCGTGTTGTAAGACCGACATAGAGCCAGCACGGACGGATACGGTGAGACTCCGGGAGCCCGTTCGGACTCCGGGCCGTGCAACACACGTGTTACCCACCCGGGGGCCGAGGGAGCACCACCCTCTCCCCCATCGTGCATCCTGGCGAGCGACGGCCGTCGCTTCTCCCATCCCGTCGCCGTCCCCGTCGCACTCACCACGCTCGCCCCGACGCCGAGTTCGTCCGTGACGGAACCGCCGACGGGGTGGGGATCAGCGCGCAGTAGCGTTCGTTCCGTTCGCTCCCGACTCCACGCTGGACGTCTCGATCAGGACGTATTCGACGTCGGTGCCGTCTCCCGTCGTCGCCTTGATGCGGTAGACGCCGGGTGGGACGCCGTCGAGGTCGAACGCTGCCGACCACTCGCCGTCCCACCCCCACGTTTCGGCGCTCGCCAGTCGGGTCGTCGTCCCGTTCGTCGCGCGGAGCGAGAGCAACACCGCCGTCTCGTCCGGCTGTCGGTTCGTCACGCCGCGCACGACGAGGGGAGTATTCGTCGTCGTTCCGTTCGTTGCCGTCCCACTCGTTGCCGTTCCGTTCGTCGCCGTTCCGTTCACCGCGACGCCATCGATCCCCACCGAATCGAGCGATCCGTGTGAGCCGTGCGCGGGGAGCGCCGCGTTCGCGCCGCCCGCGAGCGCGCAGGCCGCCAGCACGCAGAGGGCGAGCGTCGCGGCGATCCGCGCGGTCCGTCCGTCCGTCGATGTCGACATCGGTACGACTGCACGTTCGGTCCGCGACGCCGTAAGCGCCCCGCTAGAGCGACACCCACTCGCGGCGCTCGTCGCTCCGCTGGATCGCGTCGACGACGCGCTGGACGTCCCGCCCCGTCCCGAAGTCCGGCTCGTAGTCGTCGCCGTCGGCCGCCGCACGGAGGAACGCGGCGTTCTCGTGGACGAACGTGTGCTCCCACCCGATCGTGTGACCGGGCGGCCACCAGTGCTCGATGTAGGGGTCGTCCGGATCCGTGACGAGCACCGTCTCGAAGCCCCGGTCGTCGCCGCGGAGCACGTCGAGTTCGTTGAGGCGTTCGAGGTCGAAGCGGATCGCACCCTCGGTGCCCTCGACTTCGATCGCGTTCGTGTTCTTGTGGCCGGTCGCACAGCGCGTCGCCTCGAACGTCGCCGTCGCGCCACAGGCGAGCGTTGCCTGCGCGCTGAACGCATCGTCGACCGTGACCGATCGGGACCGTCCGTCGTCGTCGGGTCGCTCGTCCACGAACGTCGTGCACTGGCCGCTGACGGCTGTCACGTCATCGACGAGGAACTGGGCGAGGTCGATGCTGTGTGCGCCGAGATCGCCGAGCGCGCCCGCTCCCGCGCTGTCGGCGTCGAGGCGCCACGACCACGGCGCGTCGGGATCGACGAGCCAGTCCTGGAGGTAGCGGGCGCGGACGTGTCTGATCTCGCCGAGGACGCCGTCCGCGATCAGCTGCCGCGCGTACTCGATCGCGGGGACGAAGCGGTAGTTGAACGCGGTCGCGGCGACGGCGTCGCTTCGGGCTGCGGCCTCAGCCATCCGCTTGGCGCCGTCGAGCGTCGGCGCGAGCGGCTTCTCGCAGAGGACGTGGACGCCTTCGTCGAGCGCGCGGATCGACGGCTCGACGTGGACGTCGTTCGGCCCGAGGTTGTAGAGGACGTCGACGCGTTCGATCGCGTCCCGCCAGTCAGTCTCGACGTCGGCGAAGCCGAAGCGATCCGCGGCCTCGCGCGCCGCATCGGCGTCGCGGCCGCAGAGCACGTCGAGGGAGACGTCGGGCGCGTCGGGGAAGAACAGCGGGAGTCGCCCGAGCGCGTTCGCGTGTGCCTTCCCCATGAAGCCGTAGCCGAGGACGCCGATGGAGAGCGTATCAGTACCCATACGTCCCGCTGCACCCGGTGGTGCCTGAAGGTGGCGCACACGGATTGGCCCTGAGACCGTGCGGGGTCCAAGAAACTGAACGCGACACGTCTCAACCGGCACCGACCCGAGAACGCGCATCGGTCGCCGCGACCGCCACGTATTCCGAACGTGGGGCCGAAACAACGGACATGCCCACAGAGATGACGGCACACCGGATTGCGGCGTACGGCGACGCGGATGCCTTCGAGGCCGAGACGGTCCCCGTTCCCGACCCCGGCCCCGGCGAGATCCGCGTCGAAGTCGCGGCGTCGAGCGTCAACCCCGTCGACTACAAGATCCGCCGTGGCGACATCCCGGATTTCGCGCCGTCGCTCCCGGCGACGCTCGGCTGCGACGTCTCGGGCGTCGTCGACGCGGTCGGCGAGGGCGTTGAGGCGTTCGACGTCGGCGACGAGGTGTACGGTATGCCGGGCGGGGCGGGCCGACAGGGCGCGCTCGCGGACTACGTCGTCGGCCACGCGGGGACGTTCGCGGACGCACCGTCGTCAATCCCGCTCGCGGACGCCGCCGCGCTCCCGGTCGTCGCCCTGACTGCGTGGGAGATGCTGACCGACAAGGCCGACGTCGGCCTCGGCGACGAGGTGCTCGTCTACGGCGCGAGCGGCGGCGTCGGCCATATCGGCGTCCAGCTCGCCGACTGGCTCGGCTGTGCGGTGACGGCGACGGGATCGACGGCCGCGAAACGCGACTTCGCGGCGACGCTCGGCGCGGACGCAACCGTCGACTACACGACGACGGACGTCGAGACGTACGTGAGCGAGCACGCGACCAACGGCGGCTTCGACGTCGTCTTCGATCCGGTCGGCGACGACCACCTTGAAACCGCCTTCGAGGCCGTCCGTCCCTACGGTGCGGTCGTGACGACGGAGTCGAGCGCCGCGGAGTCGCTCTCGCTCGCGCCGATGCACGCGAAGTCGCTCGAACTCGGCGTCGTGCTCGTCATCCTCCCCGTTCTCCTCGGCGAGGGGCAGGAACGTATCGGCGAGGAACTCGCGGACATCGCGGCGCTCGTCGACGACGGCGCGCTCACGCCACACGTCGACGAGCGATTCGCGTTCGCGGACGTCGCCGAGGCGCATCGGCGCGCCGAAGCGGGCGACTTCAGCGGGAAGATCCTTCTCGAGAACGAGTGAGGTCCCACACCGCCCCGTCCGGAGTATCGTCGGTTCGAGAGCGGTAAATCGGGTGAATACGGCGGTGTGGTCGACGGCGGACGAAGCGGAGAGAAGGCACCCACTTTGCGGACCGTCAGCGCCGACGGCGCCAGTGGCGGCCGAGACGCTGTGCGGTTGGGAGATGCCAGTCGAGCGAGACCGCAAGGAGCCGCGTACAGACGGTGACGCCCGCACAGACCGCGGCCGCTGGACCGGAGTGACCGCCGACGCCCGCGGACAGCCAGTACGCAGCGCCGCCGATGACCGCGCAACTGGCGTAGAAGTCGTCGAAGAGGACGAACGGTTGGCGACCGAGGAGGAGGTCCGCGAGCACGCCGCCGCCGACGGCGTTGATCGTGGCGACGGTGATGACGCCGAACCCCGAGATGCCCGCGTTCGTCGCGACGATCGCGCCCGTGGTGGCGAATGCCGCGAGTCCCACCGCGTCGGAGACGAGCGTCGCGGGATGCTCGTCCGCGGCGTCGAGGACGACGTACGCGCCGACGGCGAGGGCGATGCCGATCAGCGCGAGCGAAATCTCGCCGAACGATCGGAGGACGAGCGGAACGCGTCCGACGAGGACGTCCCGCGTCGCCCCGCCCGCGAACGCCGTGGCGAGGCCGACGACGGTGACGCCGAACAGATCGAACTCCTCGCGGATCGCCTTCGTCGCGCCGACGAGCGCAAACGCGACGAGACCGACGGCGTTCATCACGGCGAACGGGCGGACCGGCAGGGCGGCGACGAGGTCCGACAGCACGTCCAAAGGATGCGGGCGAGCGGTATTGAGACCACCGTTCCACGCTCGTCGGCGGCGCGATTATTCGCTTAGCTTCTTGCGGTAGCGAGGAAACCGCGCCGTTTACGGCGGGGAGGAATCGCGTTCGTACACAGTACCCCTCGCCCTACAGTGGACGCTCGGTGTCCAGTGCTTTCGCACCCTGAATGAGGAGTCCACGCCACGTCAGACCGTGTGCTTCTTTCACTTACGCCCCTTCAGCTCTCTATTTCCGCGATAGCGCGGACCGGCGCGCCGTCCGCGTCGACCGTGAGGGGGTACGCCCGGAGAGTGAACCGCGGCGGAACAGCGTCGAGCGCCGTGAGGTTCTCGAAGACGAGCTTTCCCGCGCCGAGCAGGCGCTCGTGGGCGGGCACGCCCGTCGGCTCCGAGGGATCGGCGTTCTCCGTCGGCGTCGGATCCGGACCGAAGGTGTCGAGCGCGAGGTGGTAGTCGTGCTCGACGCACCACGCCGCGGCGTCCGCGCTGAGGTACGGGTGATCGGCGTATGCGGCCGTCCCCCACCGCTCGGCCCACCCCGTGTCGACGACGAGAACGTCTGCGTCGTCGGGTTCAGGGAAGTGCTCGGGACCGATGGCCGTGCGGGCATCGACGTCCACCGTGACGCGTCGCGCGTCGAGGCGGAAGTCCGCGAGGTCGTACGCGCCGAGGGTCGCGCCCTCGGGGTCGACGTGACGCGGGGCGTCGACGTGCGTGCCCGCGTGCGTCCCGAGCACGAGCGCGGAAACCTGATAACCGTCCGCGTCGTGCGTCGCCGCGGGATCGATCGACACGTCGGGATCGCCCGGATAGACCGGCATCCCCGCCGTGAGTTCGCGCGTGAGGTCGATCATCGTCGTCTCGCCGACCGCTTTCTCACCTCGTTCCGCGCCCGCCGCCAGCACGCGCGCCGTGAGCACGTCGATGTCGGCGTCATCGGGCGTCGCCACGCGTTCGAGGACGGGACCGTCGAACGACGACGCGGCCGCGTCGCCGACGACGAGTTTGGGGAGCGCGGATCCCGAGAACCCCTCGACGAGCACGGCGTCGACGGCCGCCCCGAACTCGGCGAGGGCGCGCTCGAGAGCCGCGTCCGGTCCCTCGTCATCCTTGCCGACCGGGCGAAACGACGCGGTGAGGTCAGGAGTGACGCCAACGACGCGCGCCGCGCCCGCAGTTCGGTGACGATGGGTATCCTTGCCGGGGTCGTCGAGTTCGACGGCGTGGTGGATTCCCTTCACCGTCCCGACGGTCGCGCCCGCGCGATCCAACGCCGCGACGAGACGCTCGACGAGCGTGGTCTTCCCCGCGTCGCTCTCCCCGACGATGCTCACGACCTTCATAGTGGCGCGTACGCCGCGACGGCTGGTAAGGCGTTCGTCCCGCCGTCGCAGGCCCAATCGTGCCTCACTCGCAGGCTTCGGCGTGAGTCGCGTAGCCGGAAAGGCCCGTGGTGACGACGTTGCGGTAGCGTTCGACGTCGATATCGATCGCGACCGCGGCGTTCGGTGCCTCGTCGTAGACGCCGTGCTGGTCACAGACGATGGACCCGTGCGAGGGGCCGCCCGTGGTGTCGATTTCGCAGTAGTAATCCGCGACGTCGAGGGTATCGGGGTCGACGAGATCCGCGAGCACGGCGGCGTCGTGGATCGACGGCCCGGTCTCGCGCGCGTCGAGAGCCTCTACGGGGTAGCGCAGCCAGTCGGCGACGGTCCCGAGGACGCCACCGCGCGTCTCATACGATTCGATCCGCTCAGTGGGGATCGTCGCGTCGTTCGTCACATCGAGCCCGACTAGTGTGGGAGAGGCGTCCTGCACGACGCGACTCGCGGCCGCGGGATCGTTGTGGAAGTTCGCCTCCGCGACCGGCGTGACGTTGCCGGCCGCGAGCGCTGCCCCACCCATCACGTAGATGTCGTCGACCATGTCGGGAAGCGCGGGCTCCTTGGCCAGCGCGAGCGCGAGGTTCGTCAGCGGGCCGACCGCCGCGATGGTCAGGTCGTCGCCGTGTTCGCGGGCGTGACGAACGATGGCGTCCGCGGCGTGCTCGTCACTGACGTCGCCGCTCGGATACGGGAGGTCACCGCGGATGCCGCCCGCGCCGTGGATTCCACTCCGCGGTCGTCAGTTCGTCGACGAGCGGCCGGGCGCATCCGCGTGCGACCGGGACGTCGTAGCCACCGAGCTCGAGAATCGCGCGGGCGTTGCGCGTCGTGTTCTCGACGGTCGTGTTCCCACAGACCGTCGTGAGGCCGACGACGTCAATCTCGTCGTGTCCGAGCGCGGCCGCCAGCATCACCGCGTCGTCGCAGCCGGGGTCGGTGTCGAAGAGTACTGTCCGTGTCACGGTCGCGGCTATGCGAACGGGCCGACGTCGTCGACGGGCGTCACGGAGTAGTCGACGGTGAGCGTGTCCTTCGTCGCACGGATCTTCCCGACGAACGTCGAGATGGCGTCGAGGCGGCCCTCGAGAATGAACAGTTCCATACAGTGGTGGTCGCCGACGTGGCTGTGGAAGTTCGCGGCGACGATGGACTCGTTCTCGTGGCGCAAGTGCATCATCTTCTCCTCGACGGTCGTCGTCTCGTAGTCGAAGAGGACGGTGACGACGGCCATGAGGTCGCGGTCCTCCAAGCGCTTGTCCTCGAACTCGCCGAGCAAGTTACGCGCGGCCTCGCGGACGACTTCCGAGCGGCCAGTGTAGCCGTGTTCGTCCGCGAACTCGTCGATGCGGTCGGCGAGTTCGGCCGGCATCGAGATGGAAACGACGGTCATTGTTAGTAACGCAGGCACGTTCGAGTAATAAGGAGTTGTGGTGTTCCATCGGTGCGGGCGATGAGTCCCGGCGTCGGTCCGCGTCGCGGGTGTGTGACCCGTATCCGGGGGCTTATCCGCCGGCCGGTCGAAGCGAACGCCGACGCGAATGGATCGGGATCACGGGACGCGAGCACGGGAGATACTCGGATTCTCGCGGTGGTGGCTCGTCGCCGCCGCTGCAGGGATGATGGCAGTCGTGGGGCCGTACCAGTACGTCTGGTCGAGCCTGCGTTCGCCGGTCGCGCGCCACCTCGGCGTCGACGCCGCGGTCCTCTCCACGGTGTTCACGCTGTTCGTCGTCTTCCAGGCCGGCTCGCAGTTCCCGGTCGGATGGTGGCGTGATCGACACGGCCCGCGTGGGATCTGCGCGCTCGCCGCGTTCCTCGCGGGCGGCGGCTACGTCGCGCTCGCGTACGCGAACACCGTCTGGCAGGTCTACCTCGCCTACTCGCTGGGCGCGGTCGGCGTCGGCATCGTCTACACTGTCGCCGTCAACACCGCGCTCAAGTGGTTCCCCGATCGGCGCGGGCTCACCTCGGGCGTCGGCACGATGGCGTTCGCCGCAGGGCCCGCCGCGCTCGTACCCATCGTCCGCACGATCACCGGCCCCGCAGCGCCCGACGGGGCGTACGTCTCGCTTCTCCGGGCCATCGGTATCGGCATCTTCGTGGTCGTCCTCGCCGGTTCGCTCGTCATCCGCGACCCGCCCGACGGGTGGCTCGACGGCCGCAACGGGGAGTCGTCGCTCGCCGAGGGTGGCCGGCAGTACACGTGGCGCGGGATGCTCCACACCTGGCAGTTCTGGCTTATGTACGCGATGTTCGTCGCTGTCTCCGGGTCGGGGCTGATGCTCACCGAGAAGATCGTCGACTACGCGGACCACCTCGGCCTCGCCGCGATGGTCGCTACGCTCGCCGCGACCCTCCTCCCGCTCTCCAGCGCCGTCGGCCGCCTCGTCCTCGGCGAGGCCGCGGACCGCTTCGATCCCATGCGAACGATGGCGTCGTCGTTCGTCCTCTGTGGTCTCGGACTCTTCGCCGTCGTCCACTTCGGCATCCGAGGGACGCCCGCGGTCTTCGTGACCGCCGTCGTCGTGGCGACGTTCTTCTGGAGCCCGAAGTACACGCTCTTCCCGACCGTTGTCGCGGAGTATTACGGCACTGAACACTCCTCCGCGAACTACGCCCTCCTCTACTCGGGGAAGATATGGGGTGGGGTCTTGGGCGGCACCGTCACCGGCCTCCTCGTCACCTCACTCGGGTGGAACCGAACCTTCCTCCTCGGTGGCGCTCTCGCCGTCGTCGCCGGCATCGCCGCGCTCGCCCTCCGCCCGCCGGAAGACGCAATGCCGGACGACGCGGCGTCAGCGACAGGTGACGGACCGAACGAATCGGAGGTGTAGCGTCCCGTCAAGGGAGACGTAATGATGGTCAGTAGCGATAGCGATAGCGGTCAGTAGCGACGGTCAGCGGCACGGCTATCGTGGCAATGGCGGGAGAACGAGTTCCGGGAGCGCGTGCGTTCGGCCGTGACGTCGTCAGTGACCGCCCTCGTCCGCGTCTCAGTGCGCCGTCTCGTGCGACGACGTCGGGTGGCGCCACGCCTCCATCGTGTAGAGCGCGAGCGCGCCCAGCGCGACGACGGCGGCGCCGGCGATCACGTAGAAGAGCGCCATCGACTGGACGCCGCGGAAGACGATGAGGGCGAGCGCGACGACCTCCACGAGCGCCGCGACGCCGAACAACCCGAATCCGAGGTCCTTCCTGTCCATACGTGACGGTATTACGGAAGCCCGCTTATTGGTGTCGGTCGCGCGCCGGGGGACGGACGCAGTCTTGCCATCGCCGCTGACCGGGATCTCCGAACTATCGGACATTATGGTCACACTGACTAGTAATACTGGCCAGTATTATTGTATGGAGCAGAGAAGGGGGCGACTATAAGCGGGGCCTAGTGGCTTAAGCGACGGTTAGAGGTCGACGATGGGGCGCCGGTCCGCGAGTCACACGTCGGCCCGTTCGGGTGTCGAGTGGCAGACGAGCGTCCGACGCTGCCCGGGCGCTTAAACCCTCGAACGTCGAAAGCGGGGTAAATGGAGACGCGCGGACACCTCGGTGTCGTATTGACGGTGATCGCCAGTGTGGGAATCGTGCTCCTCGGGGCGGACTTGGTCGCGCCGACGCTAACGGTCGGGGCGGCACTCGCCGGCTGTCTCGTGCTCGGGGCGTGCTGTGCGCCGCTTCCGAACGCGCTCGAATCGCTCACGGGGACGCGGCGACGGGGATACACCCATAGCGTCCTCGCGCCCGTCGCGTTCGCGCCGGTGTGCTACCTGCTCGTTCTCGGTGCGGGCACGCAGGTCCGGACAGTCGTCGACACGGCGATCGGGACGGCGACGTGGGGAGCGATCGCGCTCGGCGTCGCCGTGACCGTCGGTGGGTCGTGGCTCGTCCACATCGCCGTCGACAGCGGGGCGCGGGGCGACGGTCGGTTCGTCCTCCGGCCGCTCGCGCCCGTCTCGGATCGCCCGGTCGCGGCCGGCCTCTACCGGAGCGACTCCCCCGTGGTCAACGCGAGCGCGCTGCTCGTCGGATTACTCACGACCGGTCTCCTCGGCGTCGTCTTCTGCCTGCGCGCGCTCCTCGGCTGAACCGACTCGCGTCGCGTTCGAGTCGGGAGAGTAATGGCGCCCCCAACGATATCTGCGGACGATGGGAACGTCACCGGAGCTCCTCGCCGCGGTGAAAGTCGACCTCGTGCGACTGCTCGGCGCGTGGCTCGATCTCGTCTTCGATCGCCCGACGGACGAGTACGCGGCCCGCGGATGGCGACCCGAGGGCACGGCGAAACTGATCGCCTTCTGGTGTTGGAGTGCCGTGGGCGTCGTCCTGATCGCCGCGAGCTATCCGTTCGTCCTCCTCGGGTTCTGGATCCGCTACGTCGCACACCGACTTGACCGGATCGTCGCCGGACTGGGCGTCCTCGTGATCGTTGGGGTCGTCGCGCTCGTCTGGGGTGGCTTGAGCGCGCTCGCGTGGGATCGCCTGCCGACCGCCGGGTTCCGCGCCGTCCTCGCTGCGAGCGTCGTCGCCACGGTCTCCGTCGGTCTCTGCTGGGCGTTCGCGCGCCACCGCTCACGAGCTCTGACGCTCGTCCTCGCCTATCCCTTCGGCGTCGCGGCCGTCTTCCTCCCGCCCGTGACGGCCGCGCTCTTCTCGCCGACGCTCGGAAACGTCGTCCTCCCCGGAAGCACGTCGCTGGCCGCGTGGCTCCTCGATAACGTCCTCGGCGTCGCGGGACTCGCGGCGACCATCAGGGCGCGCTTCGACCTCGCCGGCTTCGCGTTCGTCGGCATGTGGTTCGGGTTCGCCATCCCGATCGGATGGGGGCTCGGCCTGCTGGTGCGACTGGCCGACGCCGTTCGCCCACAGGAACGGTCGCAGTCGCGGCGATAAGCCGCGCCGCACAGCACGCGGATCGCGCTCGCTACTCGTTCGCGTCGTCCGCCACCGCCTCCGCGTCCTCGATCAGCGGCGCGGCATCGTTCGCGTTGCTCGCGTCGCTCACTTCCGAATCGGCGGCGTCCGTCTCCGCGCTGGCGTCGCGCGTCTCGTTCGCCTTGGAGGCGGTGGTCCGCGTTTCGCTCGTGTCACCGTTCGGTGCCTGTTCCTCGTTCGCCGCCTGCACGTCGAGCGCGCGCCGCTGGAGGGCGTCGATCCGCGGGACGTCCGTGACGTTCGAGAAAATGACGACGGCCTCAAGGGTCGAGGACCGCGGGCGCGGATCGTCGCCGGCGAGGATTTCGACCGTGTCGGCCTCCTGTTCGAGCCACTGGCGCGCGCTCTCGAAGCCACGCCGCGAGAGTTCGCTCGGCGGGCCCGAGAGCACGACGAGCGCGCGCTCCGCGCTCGACACCTCACAGGGGATCGTGAGGCGCGTGTTCGCGGCGCGTTGGACGAGCGACTTCACCTTCGCGGCGTCCGTCGCCTCGTCGTCGTCGGTGCTCCGGCTGAACCACGCCACCAGACGACCGAAGAGGCCGCGTTCGTCCGGTTCGACGTCGGTCGACGCGTAGCCGATCGAGGAGACGCCGCCGGGTTCGAGCGTGCGGATGAGGTCGCTCGAGTCCATCGCGTTCTCCGCGACCACCGACGAATCGAGTTCGCCGGCGGCGAACAACGTGGCGACGCGCGTCGCCAGCGCGCGGATCTCCGGGTCGTCATCGCGCTCGGGGTCGCCCGGCCACGTCTCACGGTCGAAAGCGAGCGTGCTGTCGGCGGTCGGCACGACCGAGCGGAGCGCGCGCGCGGCGTTCAGCGCCGCCGTCCCGCCGTCGTCGTCGGACGGGAGCGCGCCGAGGACGTAGAGCGGTTCGTCGTACAGTCCCTGCAGTTCATCGACAAGCACCGACCCGGCACCGCTCCCGGTCGCACTCCCGAGGTCCGCGACGAGGAGCACGCCGTCGGATTCGTGGATGGCGAGCGAGTCGAGCGCGCGTCGGAACTCGGGGAGATCGGTCTCCGCGACATCGGCCGCGAGTTCGAGGTCCCCCTCAACGCCGTCGGCGGTGACGCGCTCGTGGGTGTCGCCGAGGAGGACGCGCTGCTCCTCGGGGACGGCGTCGAACCCGTCCGCGGGCGTCCGAGCGATGTCGCAGACGAGCGCGTTCCCGCGAGTGAACGCCCGCCCGGTGTCCGCTTCGACTTCGAGGATCCGATCGACCATCCGACTCCCGACTGCGCCGACGCCGACGAGTGCGAGCTTCATCGACTAGACGACGGGGTCGAGATCGTTGTTGTCGTCCGTGATCAGGTCGTTGATCTGCTCCTCGCGTACGGCCTCCTGTTCGGCGATCTTCTGTTGGGCGTCGACCGCCTGATTCTGGATCTGGTCGATGCGCGGCGCCTCCGTGACGTTCGAGAGGAGGACCGCGGCGGAGAGACGCGGCGAGTCCTCGCGCGGGTCGTCACCCACGAGCACCTCGACCGTGTCGGCCTCCTGTTCGAGCCACTGGCGCGCGCTCTCGATGCCCTTCCGGGAGAACTCGCTCGGCGGGCCGGAGATGACGGCGAGCGCGCGGTCCGCACTCGACACCTCACCGGGGAGGGTCAGCCGGGAGTTGACGGCGCGTCGGACGAGTCCCTTGATCTTCGTCGCCTGGCTCCCGTCGTCGCGGTTGACACGCTGCGAGTCCGAGCTCCAGCGATCGAGGAGGCCCTCGGAGGTGTCCTCGACCTGTGTCGCGGCGTAGCCGATCGAGGAGACGCCGCCGGTGTCGAGCGTGCGGATGATGTCGCTCGAGTCCATCGCGTTCTCCGCGACGTCCGAGTCGTCCGTCTCGCCGGCCGCGAGGAGGGTGACGAGGCGCGCCGCGAGCTCGCGGTTCATCTGCTCGTACCCCTCCTCGATGGTCTGCTCGCGCGCCCGCCACGCGTCGTTGTCGAAGCCGATGAAGTTGTCCACCTTCGAGACGAACGACTGGAGCGAGCGCGCGGCATTCAGCGCCGGGCGGCCACCCTCGTACTCGCCGGGGAGAACGCCGAGGGCGTACACCGGCTCGTCGTACATCTCTTGGAGCGCGTCGATGACGACGGGGCCGCCGCCGCTGCCCGACCCGCCGCCGAGGCCGGCGACGACGAGGATCGCGTCCACCGTGTGGATCTCGACGTCGTCGAACGCCCGCCGGATCTCGTCGAGGTCCGCCTTCGCCACTTCGGCGCCGATTTCGACGTCGCCGCCGACGCCATGGCCCTTGGCCTTCTGGTTCGTGTCGCCGATCAGGACGCGACGCTCTTCGGGGATGTAGTCGGGCTTTGCCAGGTCCGTGCGCGCCGTGTTGATGGCGTGCACGTGACGGCAGAGGTTTCGGTCGGTGCGGGACTCGAACTCCAACATTCGGTCCACGATCTTGCTGCCGGCGTTCCCGACGCCGATCGTAGCGAGCTTCATAGCTATCGTGTTATCCGGACTCGTCTCGGACGGATAAATCCGCCGTGTGTTTCGGTGACGCGACGGCCCGGGTCGGCGAGGGCGTCGTCGAGACCAGTCACCAGCGCCGGAGGACACGCTCGCGGCGCCGGTGTTTTCCCCGTGAGATGTAGAAGACGACGGCGGCGAACGCCATCAGCGCGAAGCTCGCAGCGACGATGATCACCCCGGCGACCACGTTCCCCTCGCCGATCACCCGTGTGCCGGTAGCGACGGCGAGCGGCGAGCTGAGGAACTCACGAAGGAACACGGTCGCGCCGACACAGAGCCCGAGACAGCCGACGACGAGCAACAGCAGAGAGTACGACCCGCTACGCATCAGCGTTCGCCCCCGTCGTCCGGCGGCCCCATCCGAGGCACGCCGCATCGCCGAGACATCGTACCGGATTGACGAACGGTCCCATGATAACGCTCCCGGTCGGGACGCCGATGGCGGGACGGCGGAGTGGGAGACGGCGGAGTACAAGGTGACGACGCGAAGGGGTAGACATGGCCGGCTGACGTCCTTTGAAGACGACACGCGGAAAAGAGCCCGCATGGCCATCGAGATGCCGCGACTCGGGCTCGGAACGTACACCGACGACGATCAGAAAGGGCGCTACGACGCCGTGAAGACGGCCCTCGACGTCGGCTATCGTCACGTCGACACCGCGCAGGTCTACGAGAACGAGGCGTACGTCGGCGCCGGCATCGCGGATTCACCCGTCTCCCGCGACGACGTCTTCCTCGCCACCAAGACCGTCCACAACACCGTCCCGGAATCGACTGACCTCGTTCGGGACGCCATCGAGGGCTGTCTGGATCGTCTCGGCGTCGACAGCGTCGAGCTCTGCTACGTCCACTGGCCGGTCGGCGTCTACGACGCGGAATCCGTCCTCACGACGTATCAGGAGGCCTACGACGACGGGCTGATCGACCACATCGGCGTCTCGAACTTCACGCCGGAGCATCTCGAGACCGCCCGCGAGGTCCTTGACGTCCCCATCGCCGCCCATCAGTTCGAGATGCACCCGCTCCTCCCGCAGGAGGAGCTCCGCGCGGACGCCCGCGAACACGACTACTGGGCGGTCGCGTACTCCCCGCTCGCGCAGGGGGCGGTCGCGGACCTCGATCCCGTCGTCGACGCCGCCGACGCCCACGATACGAGCCCGTATCAGGTGGCGCTCGCGTGGCTCCTCTCGAAGGAGAACGTCGCCGCCGTCCCGCGCGCGACCGGCCGCGAGCACATCGCCGACAACTTCGCCGCCCGAACCCTCGAGTTGAGTGACGACGAGCTCGACGCCATCGACGCCATCGAGGAGCGCAAACGCTGCATCGACCCCGAGTGGGCGCCCTGGAACTGACGACGCACCCGGCGAGGTGGGCGTGACGCGGGCGGGCGCGGCGTCGTCCGTGCCGGTCAGCGTCCGCGTCCGGCGTCCGATGCGAAGCTTTATCGGCCGCGTCGGCGGAACGCGGGTGTGCGGTACCGACAGCGTACGGCGACCGCCGTCGCCCGACTCCGATCCGGGTTCGCCGCGCGGTTCGGCGTCGACCGGCGTGGACTCGCCGTCTTCCGTATCGCGCTCGGTGCCCTCCTCTGTCTCGACCTGCTCCTGCGCGCGCGGAGCCTCAGCGCCTTCTACACGGACGCCGGCGTCCTCCCCCGCGGAACGCTCCACGCCCTCTATCCGACGCTGTCGCGGCTCTCGATCCACGCCATCTCCGGGGCATTGTGGGTCGAAGTCGCGCTGTTCGCGCTCGCCGCCGCGTTCGCGCTCGCGGTGCTCCTCGGCTACCACACTCGCCTCGCACTCCTCTGTTCGTTCGCGCTCCTCGTCTCCCTACACGCGCGCAACCCGCTCGTGCTGAACGGAGGTGACTCGCTTCTCCGTCGCCTAGCGTTCTGGGGACTCCTCCTCCCGCTCGGCTCGCGCTGGTCGCTCGACGCGCTAGCGCGCGCTCGCGAGGGGATCCGTGCCGCCCGTCGGACCCGCGTGGTCACGGCGGCGTCGGCGGCGCTCCTCCTCCAAGTCGTCCTCGTCTACGGCGTCACGGCACTATTCAAACACCAGGGGACGCTCTGGGGACGCGGGCTCGCCGTCCGCTACGTCTTCGACCTCCGGGAGTTCACCGTGTTCCTCGGTCCCGTGCTGGCTGGTCACGCGCTCCCGCTCACGGTTGCGAACGAGGCGTGGCTCGCACTCTTGGCGTGCGCGCCGCTCCTCGTCCTCACGACCGGGCGGATCCGCGCCGCGTTCGTCGGCGCGTTCGCCCTCGCACACGTCGGCCTGCTCTGTACGATCGGCGTCGGAATCTTCCCGCTCGTTGACCTCGTTGCGCTCCTCCCCTTCGTCCCGTCGTTCGTGTGGGACGGCGCGGAACGGCGGCTCGATCGCTCACGGCTCCCAACCGCCACCGGCGCGCTCACAGATCGCCTCCCGACGCCGCGCCCTATCGCGCCGACGCTCCCCGCGGGGACGACGCGCGCCGCACGGCATGGACTCACCGTCGTCGTCTGCGTCCTCCTCGTCGCCATGTGCGCGTGGAACGCCGCGTCACTCGGCTACGTCGACCTCGGAACCGAAGGGAGCGTCGACCCCGGGCAGTACGGCTGGAACATGTTCGCCCCGGATCCCGTCACGACCGAGGTGTGGTACGTCGCACCCGCGGAGACGACGGGTGGCGACCATGTCGACGCGATCACGGGCGAGGCAGTATCGTGGGCGCCGCCGCCGTCGTTCGAGCGACAGTATCCGACGGCGCGCTGGCGCAAGCTCCTCCGGAACGCCCACAAACGGAATCTCATCGGCGTCCAGCGGGCGTACGCTGGCTCTCTCTGCACGCGCTGGAACGCCACGCACGCCGACGGCCTCGAACGGATCGCCGTCGCCGTCGCGGTCCAAAGAGCGAGACTCGACGGACCAGAGCCCGTGACGCACGACGTTCGCTGGCAGGGAACGTGTACGGCCGCGAACGCCCCGTCAGCGAGCGTCGCGTAGGCCAGCCGAGAGCAGCGTATGACGCGCGGCACGTGGATGTTCCGTAGCGTCTCGTCAGCGCCCCAGTCAGCGTCCGACAGTGACGACCGCCCCGCGCTCTCGCGTTACTGGCCGTAGTCGAGCGCGGCGTCGCTCGCGGCGTCGACGAGAATGTCGGCGCAGCGGTTCCAGTACTCGGGCGTGTGACCGGAGTTATGCGGTGTGACGAGGCAGTTCCGCATCGTCCACAGCGGGTGGTCAGCGGGGAGCGGTTCGGGGTCGGTGACGTCGAGCGCGGCGCTCCCGATGTCGTTACCGCGCAGCGCCGCGACCAGCGCGTCTGTATCGATCACGGGCCCGCGCGCGACGTTGACGACCATCGCGTCCGTGGGGAGCGTGAGGAAGACCTCCTCGTCCACGAGCCCCTCCGTGGTGTCCGTGAGCGGGCAGGCGAGCACGAGGTAGTCGCTGCGCGCGAAGGCGTCGAGGAGCGCGGTTTCCTCGAAGCCGATGACGTCGTCCGCGTTCCCGCCCTTCTCAGGTGTGTATCGCACGCCGATCGTCTCGACGTCGAAGGCCTGGAAGCGATCGATGATCGTCTCGCCGATCGGTCCCATCCCGACGACCGTCGCCGTCGACCCCGCGAGCTCGCCGCCCTGGTAGTGGTTCCACTCGGCGCGTTCGTGTTGCTCCCACCCCTGCCGGAGGTTCCGGACGTCCGCGAGGACATACCCAAGCACCTGCTCGGCGATGTTCGGGCCGTGCACGCCTGACGCGTTGGCGACCGTGACGCCCGCGTCCTCGAGCGCGTCAAGCGGGAGGTGGTCGGTCCCGGCGAACGTACAGACGAAGAGATCGAGGCTGTTGGAGGCCGCAACGACGTCCGGGTCGATCTGGAAGCCGGTCGCCACCGACGCCTCCATCAGGAGCTCGCGCTCCTCGCTGGGCGTGCGGGCGAGCGCGACGTCCGCGTCGGGGAGGTGCTCACGAATCGCGTCCGCGTAGTCGGCCGGGTCGAGACCGTGGATCTTCTGCCGGAGGACGACGACGTCCGTCATCGTCCCGCCCCCGCCGTCGTCGGTCGTCGTGCACTTCGCCGTCGCGCCGTCGTGTCAGCCGTCACTACCATGGGTATCGACGGTGTTCTGTCGCGTTCCCTATAAAGGACGCCGATGCGCGGCGACGCGTCAGGCGTCGAGGACGTGGACGTTCCCCATCATCCCCGCCGGAAGGTGGGGGATGCAGTAGTAGTGGTACCAGCCGGGCGCCTCGAAGGCGTGCTCGTAGCGCTCGCCAGGCGGGACGACGCCACCGCCGTTGACCTCGTCGATGAACGACCGCGCGGCGGCGACTTCGCCGTCGAACGACCCCGAGGAGAAGAAGCCGGCGCCGGCCGGGAGGTGCGGATCGTGCGAGTGCGCGGCGTCGCCGCTGATACCGAGGAGTCCCTCGACGCGCCCGTGGTCGTATGTCGCGGCCGTCACCGTGTGGTTGCGTGCGCCCGTGTTCTCCCAGACGACGGTGTCGCCGGCGACGACTTCGACCGTCGGGACGTCGCGAGGTACCCAGTTCGGTGCGTCGTCCGGGACGGTCGCAGTCGAATGCGGGACGTACGCATCGGAGGTCATCGCCACGTCGTAATCGCCCTCGGTGCCGCCGAGACAGCCGGCCGTCGTCGCACCGAGCGCGACCGCCGCGCCGCTTGCGAGGAACGCGCGCCGATCCATATCCGATGATTGGGGCGACGGCGGACTAATACTCCCCGGTCCGCCGCTCCGGTGGAGCGGTCCTCGAGCGCGAGGCCGGTGACGCGAGGACCGTGAGCGACGGCGACGCGACGACGAACCTGACAGGCATATATATGCGCGTGTCCCTACGGCCGACCATGGAAACGTCGACGTCCGGACGCTCGCTCGCCGCGCTCCCGCGGCGCGTCGGGGGCTTTTTCGTCCGCCACGTCCGCGGGTTCGCTGCGCTCACGCTCGTCGTCACGTCCCTCCTCGTGCTCCTCGGCGAATACACCGCCGCGGCCGGTGCCGGCGCGACCTGTAACAACACCTACCCCGGGTGCGCTGGGCAGTTCTCGCCGGTCGGCCTCTCAGTCCCGCAGTTCGTCGAGTGGTTCCACCGCCTCGTCGCCATGGGGGTGGGCTACGTCATCGTCGGGAACGCCGTCCTCCTCTGGTGGGCGCATCGCGGCACGCGCGCCTCCCGAAGCGCGTGGCTCGCCGCGTTCCTCCTCCCCGTGCAGGTCGCCTTCGGCGCGCTCACCGTCACCGTCGCCGGTATCGTGCCCGGTGGCTACGCGCCCCCGACCCAGCTCGTCCACCTGACGACCGCGCTCGCCATCTTCCTCGCCCTCGTCGCCACGCTCGTTTGGATCGACGCCGAGCGGGGCCGGGGCGCGAGCGTGACACGCTTCCGATACGCCGCGTTCGGCGGGCTCGCCCTCCCGGTGCTCCAAGCGGTCTTCGCGCGCGATCTGTTCGTCACCTTCTGGCCGAGCATCCAGACTACCTACCACCTCTTCGGCATTCTCGGGCTCGCCGTTCTGGTCGCGCTCGTCCTCTGGGCATTCGACGCCGGCGAAGCGAGCATCGCCGCCTACGGCGCGGTCGGCGCGGTGGCGACACTCGCCAACACCTATCTCGTCGCCGGCCTCTTCCTCGTCACCGCGCGCGTCGAGGCGGTGACGTACGTCCTGCTGGTCGTGCAGTTCTGCTGTTTCGCGTTACTCGCACGCGCCGCAAGAAACGTCACCGTCGACCGCGGCCGCGCGACACAGCGCCGCGCTTAAAGCGACTCGTCGGCCTCGACCGGCTCGGCGAACGCCACCGTCTCCTTCACGTCCGTGATCTCGACGTTGAGCTGATCGCCGGGTTCCGTCCCCGGGACGATGACGATGAACCCGCGTTCGACCTTGGCGATGCCGTCGCCCTGGTCGCCGAGCGTATCGATCGTCACCGTTCGAATGTCCCCCTCGCTGACCGGGGGCTGTTGGGTCCGTGGCCCGCTCGACTCACCACCGGTCCGTGAGCGCGAAGACGACGAGGAGCGCGACGGACGCGACGAGTCGGGCGTCGCGTCCTGCGATTCCTCGTCGGTCCCGTCCGCGCTCGCCGTCTCATTAGCGGCCGCGAGCAGCGCGACGCGATACGGTTCGTCAGTCGACAGCGAGCCGTCCTCGACGAGGGATTTCGGGATCGACACCACGTATTCGTCGTCGCCGTCGGCCTCGATTTCCGCCTCGAACAGCAGTCGAATCGAATCAGATATCTCTGCCATTATGCCGTGTACGGTGTCGGAGGATAAAATTCCCGGGATCGACGGGTGCCGATCGAGGGCACTCGACGGTCAGCAGGGTGGATCACCACGGCCATCGGCCGGGGTATTCAAACGTCCGGCTTCGCAAGTATCACCATGAACGAATCGCCGGGTTCGTCCTCCCGCGGGCTGGCGTGGGTGCCGATCTCCCTGCTCGGTCTCCTGCTCCTGTCCGTTCCCCTCTACGATATCTGGGAGGACATTACGGCGCTCTCGTGGGCCGTCACGACGACGGCGATCGAGAACGCCCCGCTGATCTGTCTCTCGCTCGGCCTCGTCTACGGCGGCGTCCGGCTCGGGCGATCGGGATGGGAGCCGGAGTACGTCTGGATGGTCACGAAATGGAACCTCGGCGCCGCGGCCGGCATCGCGCTCCTCTACGGACTCGTCATCGCCCTCCAACTGTGGTCGATGCACAGCCTCAAGCCGTGGATCCTCGCGCTCGACGGCGTCCTCTTCGGCTCCATCGCCGCGTTCGGTGCCGGCGTCTACAGCGCCCGACGGCGCCGAACCGAGGCCGACCTCGAGCGGAGCCGCGAGGAGTACCGGACGCTCACGAACGACGTGCTCGACACCTCGGAGGTCGCCACGTTCGTGCTCGACACTGACTGTCGCGTCGTCTGGATCAATCAGGCGACCGCGGAGTACTTCGGCCTCGATCGCACCGCCGTCATGGGGCACGACAAGCGCGAACTCATCGACGAGCAGATCGCAGCGCGCTTCGAGAACCCCGAGCGCTTCCGCGAGCGTCTCTTCGAGGCGTACGAACACAACGACGAGACCGTCGAATTCGAGTGTCACATGACTGCGGGCCCCGACCGCGAGGAGCGGTGGCTGAAACACTGGAGCAAACCGATCGAGAGCGGCCGCTACGAGGGCGGACGCATCGAACATTACACGGACATCACGGCGACGAAGCGCCGTGAGCAGGAGCTCGACGCGCGTGAGCGGACGCTGCGCGAGATGTACGAGGTCATCTCCGACCCCGAGCGTGACTTCAACGCGAAGGTCGAGGCCCTCGTGGACATCGGACGCGATCTCTTCGACGCCGAATACGGCTCGTTCGCGCGGATCGACACCGATTCCGGCGAGTATCGGATCGAGGCCGTCCGATGCGAGGACGCCGACATCGAGGCCGGCGATGTCGTCCCGCTGGCCCAGACGCACTGCCAGCGCCTCGTCGAGGAGGGCCAGACCGTGCAGTTCGAGGCCCGGCCGTTCGACGTCCCCGAGCGGGATTACGGGACCGACGCGGGGTTCGAAACGTACGTCGGGGCGCCAGTCTACGTTGACGAGACGCTCTACGGATCGCTGTGCTTCCTCGACCGCGAGGAGGCCGAGCCGTTCGACGACTGGCAGCTGACGATGGTCGAGCTGATGGGGAACTGGATCGGCTACGAGCTCGATCGAAAACACCTCCTAGAGGAGCGGGGCCGACGCCTCCGCGAGGAGGAGTCGAAGTTCGAGGAGGTCGTCGAGGGCGTCGACAACTACGCCATCTTCGCCCTCGACACCGAGGGACGCGTCGTCTCGTGGAACGAGGGCGCCGCCCAGATCAAGGGGTACGACGAGGACGAAATCGTCGGCGAGCACCTCTCCGTCTTCTACCCCGAGGAGGCCGTCACGGACGGCCTTCCGGAGGAACTCCTCGCGGAGGCGCGCGAGACGGGTCGCGCGCACCACGAGGGGTGGCGCGTCCGCAAGGACGGCACGCGCTTCTGGGCGGACGTGACGATCGCCGCGCGACGCGACGCTGACGGCAACCTCCAAGGGTACACGAAGGTCGTCGAGGACATGACCGACCAGCGCGAGCGCGAACGCGCCCTCGAACACGAACGCGAGCGCTTGGAGTTCATGAACCGAATCATCCGACACAACATCCTGAACGGACTGAACCTCGTCGACGCGCGCGCCGGGTTGCTCGCCGACGAGTACGTCACGGATGACGCGGCGATCGATCACCTCCGAACGATCCGCGAGCGCGTCGACGACCTCGCGGCGGTCATCGACACGATGCGGACGTTCATGGACGCGGTTGTCAACCAGAGTGACCACGAGACCCACCCGGTGTCGCTCCGTGACGCCCTTGACGAGAAACTCGAACTCGCCCGCGACACCTACACGGACGCGGTGTTCACGGCCCACGATCTCCCCGACCCCGAGACGACCGTCGTCGGCGACGACCTCGTCGGCGAGGTCTTCGAGAACGTCCTCTCGAACGCCGTCGTCCACAACGACACGGAAACGCCCGAAGTCGACGTGTGGACGACGCAAACGACGTGTTCAGTGCAGGTCGACATCGAGACGGGCGAGATCCTCCCGAACTTCGACGCCGACCGCCCGGGGGTCGACGTGATGGAGGCCGAGCGCCCCGCGATCGCCGTGCACATCGCCGACAACGGCCCCGGTATCCCCGACGCCGAGAAGGAGAACGTCGTTCGAAAGGGCGTCTCAGAACTCAACGAACCCGGAAACGGATTCGGGCTCTACCTCGTGAACGAGATGATGCACGCCTACGGCGGCTCGGTCGGCGTCCGCGACAACGAGGCGTGCGACGGCGAGCGCGGCACCGTCTTCGACCTCGTCTTTCCGCTCGCCGAGGAACGCGACGCCGACGAAGGTGCGCACACGGCCGAGTAACGCCCGATCGGGACCGGTCGGCACGCGTCGCGGTCGAAGGATGTGAACGCAACTCGCGGCGGAGCGGACGCGCCTCGCCCGCGAGCGAACCACGCTCGCACACATCCGGACGGGGTTCGCCTCCTTCCTCTTCGGCACCGCGATCGCCGGCCTCTTCGATCGACCCGTGGCGGCCCCCCTCGGCGGCGCGTTCGTCCTCGTCGGCGTCGCGTTCCTCGTGACCGGATGGGTGTCGTACGTCCGGAGCAACCGACGGACGCGCGCCCTCCTCGACGATCTCGAACGGCCGTTCCGCCGCCGCAAGCGATAGGTTGGCTCACGGCACCCACCACTCACTCAGTCCGCGACAGTGCGTTATCGCTCACCGTCGCGCGGTTCACGGCCTCCGCCGCTCACTCCATCCGCGACGGCTCGCTATCGCTCACCGTCGCGCGTACCTCTCCAGCACGCTCCCGTATCGCCGCGAGATCGCCCGCATCGCGTTTGTCGTCGAGGTGCGAGTAGACGAGCCCCATCCGGTGGTTCGAGCGGAGGTCGTCCTCGTTCTCGGCGAGGAAGTCCCAGTAGAGCGCGTTGAACGGACAGGCGTCCGCGCCGGTCGTCGCGTCCGGGTCGTAGGCACACCCCGCGCAGTAGTCCCCCATCCGATCGAGGTAGTTCGCCGACGCCGCGTACGGTTTCGTGGCGAAGAGGTCGCCCGCGTACTGGCCCATTTCGACCGTGTTCGGCGTCGACACCCAGTGATAGCCGTCGACGAAGGCGACGTGGAACCACCGGTTGAGCTCGTGGGGGTCGACGCCGTAGAGGAGCGCGAAGTTCGAGAGCACCATCAGCCGCTGGATGTGGTGGGCGTAGCCGCGCCGGCGGACGCCCGCGACGGCATCGGCCACGCACGCCATGTCGGTGTCGCCATCCCAGTAGAACGACGGGAGATCACGCGTCGCGTCAAGGCGGTTCGCGTCGGCGAGGTCGGGCATTCCGATCCGGTAGGCGTGGCGGACGAACTCGCGCCACCCCAAGACTTGGCGGACGAATCCCTCAACGCTCTCGATCGGGACGTCGTCGCGCGTCTCGTAGGCCTCGACGGCGGCGTCGACGACCTCGCGCGGGCCGAGAAGCCCGAGGTTCAGCGGCACGGAGAGGAGCGCGTGATTGAGCGTCGGTTCGGCCGCGACCATCGCGTCCTCGTACGGGCCGAAGTCGGGAAGTCGGTGAGTCAGGAAGTCATCGAGCGCCGCGAGCGCGTCCGCGCGCGTCACCGGCCAGCCGAACGGCTCCGAGTCCGCCCACGAGTCGTCATTCGCGTCCGCGTAGTCGTCCTGCACCGCCCGCGTCGTCGCGTCCGGCTCGAACCTCGGGACGTCCGGTGGATCGTACGCCGCGGGCGGCGTCTCGCGGTTCGACTCGTCGTAGTTCCACTCCCCGCCGACCGGGTCGTCGCCGTCCATCAACACGCCGGTCTCCCGACGCATGTGCCTGTAAAAATCCTCGTGGCGGAGCGCGTCGCCGTCGTACCAGTCGTCGAAGTCGGCGGGCGAACAACAGAACGTCTCGTTCTCGGCGACGGTCAGATCACCGCCGCGCGCCGCGACGAGGTCACACAGGCGGTCGGCCGCGCCGTGACTTGACGGACGCATCACGACGAGGGTATCGCCGGGGTGGGCGTCGAAGTGCGCGTCGAGGCCGTCGCCGAACGTCTCCACCTCGTAGTAGTCCACCTCGCGGCCGTCGTCGCGGAGTGCGTCGCGGAAGTGGCGCATCGCGCTGGCGACGAGCGTCCGCTTGTGTGGGTGGTAGGCGTGGCGGGTGGCGAACGCGCGCGCTTCGATCATGAGGACGCGTTCGTCGCGGCGAGCGAGCGGGCCGGCGCGGCGGGTGAGTTGATCGCCGAGAACGAGAACGGTCACGAGTGCGTCGTCGTAGGGGACGCGGATTGCCGTTACGGAAGTGCGAGGAGAAAGCCCCGTGCTTTAGCGCGGGGATGAATCCGACAGTCGACTATACAGGCCACCGACAATAGCATGACCAGATATTCCAACAGATACTTGAGCCACTATTCCTAATTACAATTGTAATGGTCACGGTGACTGTCACCGCGAAGTTCCACAACCCATCCCTCTCACGGCGCAAGGAGTGGCAACGCGCCTCTCGCATCTACCGTGACACCAAGCAGTTCTGTATCGACG
>Ga0207754_100173_pt1 | contig 37519 bp, 41 predicted proteins | sample A23E1SouthBayCA_FD_187728 | JGI IMG/M metagenome (GOLD analysis project Ga0207754, IMG submission 187728) | Aerobic enrichment media microbial communities from Eden Landing Ponds, California, USA - A23 E1 (SPAdes) | ecosystem: Environmental > Aquatic > Marine > Unclassified | place: Emeryville...
GGGGAGTCGGAGTGCCAAACATCTCTTCGGTCAGCGTCTGATACCCCGACCGAAGCCCGTCCATGAACAGACCGATGAACCAATCGACGACGTCTTTGAAGCCCTCGAGAACGACGTCTATCAGGTCGACCATCGTTAGGCCTCCGTGATTGAAACCTCGCAGTCACTCATCTCCGTGGATCCGGAGTACTGTACATCGAAGGATTTCGATACCTGGTCGCCGCCAACCTGGGTTCGGACTGTGACGGTGAACTGGCCGATGTTCCCGTCCGGGGAGCATCCCATTCCCTCCTCAGATTCGGAACCAAACGGGAACGAACTACTGAACAGGTCGGTAGTTTCTCCCGGCGATATCACCACCTGCTCGGTTTCATACATCCCGCTACCTCGGGGATCTTCGACAGGGTTTGGAACATCACCGGAGAAAATTAACTCAACGATCGCTTCTGGTCCGCTTCCGGTGTTTTCGACGGTGACGTACGCTTCCCCGTTCTTTAGCCGATCCGTCTCGGTATCGCCGTAGACTTCGTCCCACGGCTTCTCAGGGTTATTCCGGTAAAGACCGACCTCTTGAATTCCAATTTCCGGTTGAATCACTGAAGAGCTCTCAGCTAGCGTTTCTTCACCGCTGAGGGCCACGACAGTATACTCTCCAGGCTCGTAGGAAGTTCCGATCTCGAAAGAGACCTGTTGCGACCCAGCAGCGATTTCTCGTTGACCGAACAACTCCCCATTCGGCTGGACGAGGTTGATCTGATCTACTCCCCCCTCTGAGGAGTATTCAACGATGAGTTCTGTTCCCTCTACGGTGACTTGCTGAATAATTCCCTCTTTATCAGACGGTGTTGAGTTCCCACTACCGGGGGACTCGCCGTTGTTGAGACATCCGGCCACGCTCACCAGAGCGGCGCCGGCGACTGTTCGGAGGGCGGTCCGTCTACTGAGGTGAAGATTGTCCTGAGTCATGGGTTTTGCTGGAAGATGTCTTCTGGGCCGAGCATCCGCAGGAGGCGCTTGCCGGCGTAGAACATCACGAAGAACGGCAGGAGCTGCCAGCCGACCTCGAATATCAGCGCGAACCAGCCCTCAATTGTTCCAAGCGGATGCCATCGGGTCGTCGCGGAATCGCTCACGTATGCAGGGTTATGACCGAGCCACGAGCCCGGATGGTACCGAGCCGTGTAGATGCCCGGTTCGTCGAGCGTCACGATAGCAACACCGGATGCGTTGGTCTCGACACGACGATCTGCGATAGTGATGTACCCGTCCCGAGTGGCGTTACCGATCGGATTCTGACGGCTATTGTTGAGCGCGATCGGCGCGCCGGTTTGATTGTCCTGCAGTTCGACCCTGAGCGTTGCTTGTGACTGGCTCTGCTTGATGACTTCTACAGTAAGGTTGCTGCGGCGGAGCTGGCGCTCGGAGCCAGCATCGGGCTCGACGATTGACGCATTCTCGCCCCGGACGATTCCCGCAACGTGGAGGGCCTCTCGATCGATGTTCTCGGCTCGAACGGCGACGCCGTACGTGGTCGTATACGATTGGGTGACGACGTCGATGTTGATGTTTTCACCGAGAGTGCCAATTGGAGACGGGCGGTCCACACCCCAGGTATCGATGAGCTCCGGACCGTCTCGAACCGGTTCGGTTCGCGGGCCGATTCGCGAGGGATACGCGTGGACGTAGACTGGAATCGCGTCCGACTGAACGGTAGCACTAGCAGTCCGGTTCGACCGGACGAGCGTGCCCCAGTTGGTGTTCCGAGCCGTGTAGAACCGCCAGACGCCACGAACCCGTTCTTCCCCATCCTCGGTGAGCGTGTATCCCTGCCACGGCCGGGGCTGGAAGATGGCCACGCCAGCATCGCCGTTCGGATACTCGGCGTAGTAGGGGTACGCCGACAGGTCGTAAATTTCGACGGCGATTGAATCGGAGACGTTGCGTGATTCCGTGTGGTAGGTGATTTCAATATCTGTCTGGTCACCCTGGTCTATCCGTGTGATTTTCTTCAGTCGGACGCTGATCTCCGCTTCCAGCGAGAGATTCGCGCTCCAGTCATCCTCAATCTGGTAGTCGAGGGTTGGCGTATGGGACCCATCACGTTCGGCAATGGCCTCTCCGTTCTTCTTCAGCCGGACTTCTTCGATATCGTGCTCCATGAGCGACCACTCGACGGTGACGTCTCCAGAGGAACTCCCGTTCGGCACGCGAACGCGGTAATCGACGAATCCCCGCATCGTCCCATTCGGTGCGATATATAGCGGTGTTTCACCGGACTCGAGATGTCCCCGCGTGGAGGGCTGAACCGCAAAGACAGTAGCGTGGGCGTCCTCGATGAAGACGCCGTCCTCAAGGTCCGCGTGCGGCGGATGCACGGACGTATCTGGGCCGCCGGCGTCGAGGTCCTCGAAGTCGTTCCGCGTCCACGTCGCAGCGGTCGCAGGCGGCCGTTTGAACGTGACATCCGTCCCGTTCGCGACCTGGTGGACAGCGGAGCGATTCTCGCCGTATCGCTGGCGGTACTCCTCTTGCGTGATGTAGTTGTCCGCATCACGTGACCAGAGCGTTGCCGACTCGTTTTCCGTGAGCCCGTTCCCCTCCGTTCCCGGCCGTGGCGGGGTGGCTGCGACGATACCCGTGACTAGGCTCGTCACGAGCAAGCCGGCCATGAGCACTGAGAGCTCTTGGTGGGACATCGGGCTCACGACGGGATTGCGAGGTGCTTACCAGGGGACGAGATTAACGCACTGCGCCAATGGAAGACCCATCATCGACCCGGCGACCGTGTACAGGGGGCCGAGGACGACGAGGACGACTGCGGACTTCATCGCCGACCGCTTGTGGCGCTTGAGGCCCTTCTTCTGCTCAGGATTGAGGGTGAACATCTCGATGAGGGAGTCAGCCTGCCAGACGATGGCGAGGCCGACGATCCCCAGCGCGGTGGTCAGCTGGAAGAACCCCTCAATCATACCCGGGAGATTGTCTGCGCTACAGACTGCGTTACTCTGGGCGGCGACCGGCTGGACAGCGAACAGGCTCAGGAGGACGACTATGAGTGCTGCCTGCCCAGGGATTTTGCCGGTCAGTAGTGACTCGTCTTCAGTGCTACTCTCGGGGTTGGAGGGAGTCTGATCCTGTGACATAGAGTTACTCATCAGTGGCATCTCCAGCCGTTGGCTGGTTCTGCTGCTCTTCGACGAGCGACTGGAGGTCGTCAAATCGGTTGGTGTCTTCTGCGATCTCTTCGAGTGTGTAGCCCTGCTCGCGGGCCCGTTCGAGGAGGTCACGGAGTTCATCGGGATCAATACCGCGGACTTCCATTTCCTCGCGGAGGGCGCGGCGATAGAGGGCGGAGGCGTTGATATGGTCGTTCCACATCAGGTACAGGTCATCGATGTCCTCGATGGTGACTGACCTCGTAATCATACATGCGGGTATGGGTATGCACCGGCTGAGTCCCGGTACATATTGGCGCGGTAGCTGGATGATGCCTAAATGCTTTCTGGCCAGCAATAACTGCAAATTTGTTGAGTGAATTATAACTAAAACACTTGTTGGCCTCATAGGAAAATATTAACCAACACTTACCGGACAGTGGGAGTCTGTTGGTTAAGAATACGAATCAGATTGCCTACTCGAGTTCCACAACCTCGCCACTTCCCTCGTCGAGGATTTCTCGAACCTCGGTCAAGAGTTCCTGGCCTTCCGTGTGGAGTGTAGTACCTTCATCGAGATTGCACTCGTCCGCGTCGAACTGCTCAATAGCCACTCGTGTACGCACTATTCCCGTTTGCCGAGGAACCGTGGCTGCGAGAGCAGTATGGCCAGGAATACGATGAATACCGCAAGCGAATCTCGCGATTTATCGGGCGGGACTTAGTGAAGAAGCTCATCACCAGATAGTCTGCTACCGACCTTGAGCGGGGATTCAAGAACTATACCAGAACCGCCTTTTCCGTTGACTTCCTAACTGCCGTCAATGACTGATGAGAGAGGTATACCTCGCAGAGAATTCCTCAAGTCGGCTGTCGCTATCGGAGGTGCAGCGGCATTTAGTGCCTGTCTAGGCCGTGAAGAGGTCGATGTCTCGACGGGTCCAGACGATCTCTCGTCGTATCCACAACGTCAGCACGCCTGGAACGAGGTCCTGCCTCGGGACGACCACGGGAATGTCATTGCTCCGCACCACCGCGTACTTCTCTATCTGAATTACAGACGAGACGGGCAACCCAATGAAGACGTCCGTGACCAAGTTGAAACTCCTCTCCGTGGCATCGAACACGCCTACGAGCGAAGTGGAGACGGGTTATTGCTCACGGTGAGTTATTCTCCGGCATACTTCGACCGATTCGACGAATCGCTTTCCGAAGGTGTTGACCTCCCCGATCCAGAAGCACTCGCTCCGTTCGAGGATCCCGAGTTCGATACACCCGATGCAGTCGTCCATCTTGCGAGTAACACGGCACAGGTGGTGCTCGGTGCCGAAGAAGCTCTCAAAGGGAACAAATCGACGCTCAACGGTGTCGATCAGCCTGACGCTGCACTGACGGATGTTTTCTCAATCGCCGACCGGCGGACGGGCTTTATTGGGGACGGGTTGCCGGCAAAGAATGCAGGTGACGCTGAGGGTGTTCCTGCCGACAAAGTCCCGGAGGATGCCCCCCTGTTCATGGGGTTCAAATCGGGCTTCAAAAAGAACCAGGCCAGCGAAGATCGCGTGACGATCCAGTCGGGGCCGTTCGCCGGTGGCACGACTCAGCACATCTCCAAACTCCGACTGAACCTCAACCAGTGGTACAACCAGGACGATCGCTGGCAGCGTGAGGCGAAGATGTTCTGTCCGTACCACGCCGAGAACGACGTCATCGAGGAGGCTGGAGACAATCTCGGGACCAGCAGTAAAATCGACGACTGTCAGCCGACGGATGAAACGGCCCGCGAGATGGGCGTTGTCGGCCACTCTCAGAAATCTGCCCGTGCTCGTGATGACGATGACTCGCCGCTCATTCTTCGACGTGATTTCGATTCTACCGACGATGGAGCTGCCAGCCTCCACTTCCTTGCGCTCCAGCGACAAATAACCGACTTCGTCGACACGAGAGAAGCGATGAATGGCACTGACGTCACCGAGCAGTCGGCCGTCGGTCAGCGAAACAACAACGGCATCCTACAGTACATCCGTACTGAGCGTCGCGGTAACTTCCTCGTCCCGCCGCGGTCGTTGCGCGCGCTGCCACCTGCCCAGCCGGCTGGGGACGCACAGGAGGTGACGCATGAATCGTCGTGACGTGCTTCGGGCGGTCGGGGGCACGTCACTCGTGGGGATCGCGGGGTGTGCCGGCCTGTTCGAGACGCGATCAGCACGGGCACCACCCCTCCCCGAGAACCGTCCGGACGCAGTCTACTATCCGACACACTACGAGGGCATGAAAATGCCCGGAATGAAGGAACAGGGCGGGTACAGGTGTGCGCTCACGTACTCGTATGCGCACCGGTTTTGGCTGATGAAGCCGAATGGGATCACGAAGGTCGAGATTCAACCCGAGGATTCGATTCACCTGATGCCTGTCGTTTGGGAGACACAGACGGGGATCATCCCACCCGATATCAATCCACAGCTCACGATTACACAGAGCGGGGATTCGATTGATCAGTTCGCGCCGTGGCCGATGCTCTCTCAGCCGATGGGGTTTCACTTCGGCGATAACGCACAGATCGAGGGCGACGGCACGTACACTGTCGATGTGAGCATCGGCGGGCCGTCGACGCGACGGACTGGGTCGCTGGCCGAGAATCAGGGGAACGCATCGTTCACGTTCGAGTTCGAGTTCAGCGAATCGACGCTCAACGAGATCGCGTACACGGACATCCCCGACGACAGGGAAGGCACGAAGGGTGCTGTCGACCTGATGAACATGGAGATGGTACCGAATTCGCAGGTGCCGACACCAGACGCTCTCCCCGGCAATGTGCGTGGCTCGGGGACGAGCGGAGACGCGAAGTTCGTGGTAACGGTCCTCGAAGACGCGTCACGTTTCGGTGGGGACGAGGAGCAGAAGTATCTCGCTGTTTCTCCGCGCACACCCTACAATCGAACGATGCTGCCGATGATGTCGCTTTCGGGAACACTGCACCGTGACGGGACGTCAGTGTTCGACGGAATTCTACAGGCGACCATCGATCCAGATCTCCGCTATCACTATGGGACGACGGTTGCGGACGTACAGACGGGTGATGACCTGACGATCACGGTCGATTCGCCCCCACAAACAGCTCGCCATGAAGGGTACGAGACAGCCTTTGTTGATATGCCAGATGTGCAGGTGACCTTGTAGTTCCAAAGGTGTCTTTAGAATCCCAACCGAAGCCAAACCTATGGAAGAGAAGCACCTCCTACTGGCGACGTTACTTGGCGTTGTCTCACTCCTGGTACTCACCGGATTCGTCGTTCGCCTGGCGTAGACAGTCAAAGAATGGCCGAGGCTGGCAGTTACAGAAACTCCCGGTTGACGACAGCGGGGTTGACTCAATGAATCTACCAAACATAGTATCTCAGAGGAGAATATGAATCGGAGAACGTTTCTCAAACAGGGGACTGGTCTCTCGGGTGGCCTAGTGCTATCTGGTTGCCTGGGACGGCTCGGATTCGAGACGCAGTCTGCGTGGCGTGATCCTCCGCTCGTGGAGGATCGACCTGACGCGGTCTACTATCCGGCAATCATCGAAGGGATGGGAATGTACGGAACGACGACGGCAGGCAGTCTCGGATTTGCACTGATGCACTCCTTCCCGCACCGTTTCTGGAACCTCACTGGCTCACGAAAGACGAAAGTCGTCGTTCAGTCGGATGATTCGGTGCATCTGATGGCGAGTGTCTGGGACACCGAGACGGAGACGATCCTCCCGGTCGACGTCTCTGTCGAAATCAGTAACAGCGACGGTCGAGTGTCCTCGACCAACCTCTGGCCGATGATCTCGCCGAATATGGGGTTCCACTACGGCGACAATATCGCTCTCCCGGGGGAAGGACAGTACGATGTGACGCTCCAGGTTGGCCCGTTGCAGACAGCTCGTACGAGTCCATTCAACGGGCGATTTACAGAGGGACAGTCTGCCACGATGCAGTTCACGTTCGATACGGATGAGACGTACAATTTGGAGATTCGCCGGTTAGGGGACAAAGCAGGCACCCGTGGGACAGTCGATCTAATGGATATGGAAATGATTCCTGAACCGGTCGTGCCGACAAAATCCGAGCTTCCCGGTCGACTACTCCACGAAGGGCAATCCGGTGACGCAACGATGCTGGTTGCTCTCGTTGACGGTGACCATCGGTTTAGTGATACTGAAGGACCCTTCCTAATCGTTTCTCCACGCACACCCTACAATCGCGTGATGCTCCCGAGGATGGCTCTTTCAGCAACACTCGACCGTGGAGGGGATACAATCACACAAGGGACACTCCAAGCGTCCCTTGATCCTGACCTCGGGAGTTTCTATGGGATGGGTATTGATGAACTCAAGACTGGCGATACGGTCAGAATCACTGTAGAGACACCACCCCAACTGGCGCGCCACGACGGCTACGAAACCGCGTTTCTCGACATGGACCCGATTGAGTTCACTGCCGAGTGATCTTTCTGGTTGAGTTCTGACCTTAGTGTGCGATCCGTTGTTCTCTCGAAACTACCAGAATCAGGGTAGATATGGGGGCGTCGCTCCTGGAAGTGAGAGAATCCAGAGGCTAATAACGGTGTACCCGATCATCACAACGATGAACGGGTACTGGCTCCGGATTGCGACGAGACGACTCGAGAAGAGTTCGTAGGCGGTCGCGTGCGCTGCCCAGATAGCGAGGAGATGCCCGATGAGCACGTAGGCGATACTCAAACCCTCGAACCACCCAGGTGGAGACAATGTCAGGGGATTCGCTGGGGGCGACAGTGGAGAGAGAATTGCCATGCCTAGAGCCGGACTGAGGGATACAGCCAGTCCGGTGTAGTGGGCGAGGTGATATCCCGCTGCGATGGCCAATAGCGAGGGTGCAAACCGAAAGGCGATACGTTTCGCTGTGATGTATGTCCCGGTCCGTCGCCGAGAGAGTACGCCCGCATACCAATACGCGGCGAAGAAAACGACGTAGCCACTGACGAAAAGGAGTGTGTAGATGAGGATCGCACGAATCTGTACGGCTCCCACTCCAATATTGGAGAGGCTGACGAGTGCCTCGGTAGTTGCTGCGCCCGTCTGCGTCGTGATGAAGCCGCTGTACGTGAGCTCCCAGATCAGCGCAATGACGAACGCAACATCGGATGTGTCCGTGATTAAGTCTGAGTCAGTCAGGTCGCTACCGGGCAGTTTTACAGTGAGCTTCCCGTCTCGCCGTTTTAGGGGAGCGACAGCCCCGAAGAATCGGAACAGGACAGATATCGGATCTGCGTTCTCGAACCACGCGTCAGGGCCGAAGAGTACTGCGCCTGCGATTGTGACGGCACTGTAGGTGAGGATCGCAATCGAAAGAGTCGACGGAATCGTGCTGACGGGAAAAATCACCTCAATCCACACGAGTAGTAGTAGGCCACCTACAGCTGGCCACCGGGCTAATTCTCTTGGATACGTTCGGTGTCCAGCTGGAAGAAGCGAGACGATCCCTCGCCAGGGGTTCAGTGCTGGCCAAACGTTCCCTCCGAGATACGTAAGCATCGGCAAGCCCGCTCGAACGACGACAAATGTGACGAGAATGGTGAAGCTGGCCGTTGGGAGCTGCGGTCCGGTCAGTCCGAGATACACTGCCAGTCCAAGGACGACAATCCCAAGACTACGTCCGATCCATCGAATCGGTGTCCACCAGTCGTCGATCGTCGGGCCGGAGAGTGACCAGTTGTGGAGATAGCGGATAAAGGCTCGATCAGTGACGAAGCTCGCAAGTAGGGCAGAGGCGCCGATCGTGGCGCCGCCAGTGGCAAGATACAGCCATCGGGGAACGGCAAGGGTATCCCGAGGCTGCTTCGAGAGCGTCATCCCGTTACCGGCAGCGACTGTTCCGGTAAACAGCGTCAATATCGAGACCCAGGTTACAAACTGAACAAAGAGCCTGACCTTCGTGTTCGAGACAACCCACTTACGAATCCTCGACCTAGGAGATGGGTCTGTGTGTCTCTCTTCGCTTGCCCCGGTGTTCGTCTCCGAGTCAGGCAAAGATGGCATACATGAATAGAAGGCCGAAGTATAGGAGCACGAGGGCTCCGAGCGCTTTCAGACGCAGTGTGCGTAACTCGTCTGTTTCGTTCGAACGGGCCTCGTGGAACGCCTCCACTTCGACGTCATCCAGTTGCTGAGGATGTTCCAAGCCTTTGTGGAGAACGAGACGGTCGGTCGTCGGAAATGGATGGCCGCAGTAGTCACACTTGCCTGCGGGTGAGTTGCTCCGAGGAATGGTCGTTGCTGTGTGTGACATTAGATCAGTACGTTGCCGTGGGTACGATGTTCAGTATTGAAACTGTTCTGGTTCGGCGTTCGAACCGCCCCCGTCTGAAGTCGGCCGAAACGTATTCCGATGCGTCGATGATGATCGTTCGAATGTTGTAGCCCCTCGTACGACGCCTATACTTTCGATTGGTCCATGCGGGAGAGAAGCACTACGAGACCGAAAAATACGGACAGAGCTACAGTAGCAACGGCCATTCCGTAGAGTGCCATACTCGACGAAGTTGGATGGAGACGGACGATATCGAAAAGCGTGACGTGTTGCATCTCCGGACTCCCCCCGATAATGAGGCCGAGACCGCCTCCGACGAGGATGCCAATGAACAGGACGCCTCCGAATATTCGTTTTCCACTCCGGGTGCGAACCGTATCGTCCATGTGCTGGTTTAGCCTGGAGAGCGTATAAGCGCCCGGATGAAATATGATTAATAATCGAAAGAGTATATGATAACAAATGTTGCTAGAATACACCGAATAATTAGCGCATATTTTATTATTGAATGAGTTCGACTGCCGATAATGGTAGAGGAGTCCTACGCCACTTCGGCTACTAAAACGAGTCCATGGCCAGTGCTGGTCGCCGTCGGGTTCGCCCTCTCTGAAGTAGGGGTTTTCCTCGGGCTTCGGCCCGTGTCTGTGGCAGGATTGTTGCTTTTCGTCGGAGCCGTCGCCGGCGTTCTCAACGACTCCGGATACGTGACGCGAACATCGGTCTCAGTCGGGATACAAGGGCTCGTCCTCGTGGTCCTTGGAGCCGCGTTGATCCTAGAAGAACAGACCGGAACGACGGTTCGAGGAGAATCGGTCGTTCTCGCCGGGGTCCTCAGTCTCGTCGGTACTCTCCTGTGGGCCGGGATCACTCACTGGCTCCGTCGAACCGCATCGATAACTGAACCTTCCGAAACGACCTCAGATTGAATAACCGTATTATGAAATTCGACACAACTACGACCGGAATAGCGTTCGTGTTGCTACTCGTCGTCCTCATTGGGGGACGGCTATGAGCCCAATGAGAACCAGTACGGTGATGATGGTGAGTGTCGGCCTCGTTGTGTTTGGAGTGCTTACGCTCTTCCTCGGGATCAAACACGGTGAGCACCGAGCAAACCGTTCTTAGGTCCGCGTTTGAGATGAGGCAAACGCCGAGTTAATAATTCAAGCAGAGATAGTTATTATATATTGGTGTATATCGACCATTTTGTAACAGCTGATTTAATAATCTTGTAGGTGATAGTGACGAGTAATGACCTCATCCGACGACGATTCCCACGACGGAAGTGGTGAACCACCAGACCACACCCACGAGCACGAAGAGGGATCACACGAACACAATCACACACATGACCACGACAGTCACGGACACACTCAACACGCAGACCGGGGCGTTGACGACGGGTCTCCACCCCTAGATCAAGAAGACGTTGCACAGTTTTCGGTCCCGGAGATGGATTGCCCGTCCTGTGCAGGAAAGGTCGAAAACAGCGTCGGAAAGCTGGACGGAATCGATAGCGTCGATCCACAGGTGACGACAGGGACGTTGACCGTCTCGTACGACGGCGAGCAAACGAGTGCCACCGCGATCGAAGATCGGGTTGAAAAGGCCGGATACACCGTAGAGAATACCGGCGAGGTCACCTCGAAATTCACGGTTCCGGAGATGGATTGCCCGTCGTGCGCGGGCAAAATCGAAAACGCTCTCGACAGAGTCGGTGGGGTGACAACTTACGAGACGCAGCCGACGACCGGAACCGTCGTTGTCACGTACGATTCGTCGAGGGCTGGGGAAGCTGATGTCATCGACGCGATCGAAAGCGCTGGGTACGAGATCACGGACACGACAGGCGACGAATCCGGACGTCAAGAAGCGGGCGGAGGGCGCGAGAGTATCTGGACGAGTTCGCGTGCACTCAAGACGTGGGTGAGCGGTGGATTCGTCGCCCTCGGCTTACTCTTCGAGTTCTTCCTGACCGGCCAGAATGTACAGATTGCAGGTCTTCTTGGTACTGAGTTGCTGATCGCCGACGTCCTGTTTCTGATTGCAGTGGCTACCGGCGGCCAAGAGATCCTTCGGAACGGCTACTACTCGGCGCGAAATCTGAACCTCGATATCGACTTCCTGATGTCGGTGGCTATCCTCGGAGCACTCGTTGCGAGCCTCGCATTCGGCGAGGCACTCTACTTCGAGGCCGCCACCCTTGCGTTCCTGTTCAGCATCGCAGAATTGCTGGAGCGGTACTCGATGGACCGTGCTCGGAACTCGCTCCGCGAGCTAATGGACCTCTCGCCGGATGAAGCGACCGTCAAGCGTGATGGGAGCACGGAGACGATTCCCGTCGACGAGGTCGCCGTTGGTGACATCGTCGTCGTCAAGCCAGGGGAGAAAATCCCGATGGATGGAAGCGTCGTCGACGGTGAAAGCGCCGTCAACCAGGCACCGATCACGGGTGAAAGCGTCCCTGTCGACAAGACGACGGGCGACGAGGTGTACGCCGGCACCATCAACGAAGAGGGGTATCTCGAAGTGGAGGTCACCTCCGAGGCCGGTGATAACACGCTCTCCCGCATCGTGGAGATGGTCGAGGACGCCCAGTCGAACAAGACCGAACGCGAGCAGTTCGTCGAGCGCTTCTCGACGTACTACACGCCAGTGGTCGTCGCCTTCGCCATCCTGACGACGGTAGCAAGCCCGTACATCCTCGGCACGACTTGGTCCACAGCCGTTGTCTACGGACTGACGCTGTTGGTGTTGGCCTGTCCATGTGCGTTCGTCATCTCGACGCCCGTCTCGGTGGTGTCGGGAATTACGAGCGCCGCGAAGAACGGCGTCCTCATCAAGGGCGGCAATCACCTCGAAGCGATGGGAGCCGTCGACGTCGTCGCGTTCGACAAGACGGGGACCCTCACCAAAGGTGAGCTCACCGTCACCGACGTCGTTCCCTTGAACGGGAACTCGGAGGAGGACGTGCTCCGGTGTGCACGCGGGCTCGAGCAACGGAGTGAACACCCCATCGGCGAGGCAATCGTCGCCGAAGCCGGCAGCGCAGGGGTCGCCGAGCGCGAGGTCGATGACTTCGAGAGCATCACCGGAAAGGGTGTACGTGCCGATCTCGACGGGACTCCTCACTTCGCAGGCAAACCGGGCCTATTTGAGGAGTTAGAGTTCGACCTTTCGCACGTTCACGCGACGACCGACGGTGGCGTCGTGACACAGACAGCCCGGCAGATGTGTGACCGGAACAACTGTCTCGATCTCCTCGAAGAGACCGTCCCCGAACTCCAGGCTGAAGGGAAGACGGTCGTCCTCGTTGGGACCGAAGACGAGCTCGAGGGCGTCATCGCGGTCGCCGACGAGATCCGCCCGGAGGCAAAGCGAACGGTCACGCGACTCAAGCAGCTCGGTGTCTCCCGAACGGTGATGCTGACGGGGGACAACGAGCGGACTGCCCGCGCGATCGCCGAGCAGGTCGGCGTCGACGAGTACCAGGCCGAATTACTCCCCGAGGACAAGGTGACGGCGATCGAAGAGCTCGTCGAGGAGTACGACGGCGTGGCGATGGTCGGAGACGGAATCAATGACGCACCGGCGCTCGCCACCGCCACAGTCGGCGTGGCGATGGGGGCTGCCGGGACTGATACCGCATTGGAGACCGCCGACATCGCCTTGATGGGTGACGACCTCGCAAAGCTCCCGTACCTCTACGAACTCGCCAACGATGCGAACGGGGTCATCCGACAGAACATCTGGTCGAGTCTCGCCGTCAAAGCCGGTCTAGCAGTCGCAGTGCCGTTCGGATACGTCCCTATCTGGCTCGCTGTCCTCGCCGGCGATGCCGGGATGACGACGGCCGTCACCGGGAACGCGATACGACTCTCCTGGATCACTCCCGAGCGGAACGCAGACCAAGAGGAGGTGGTGGAATAATATGAGTGAACAAAACGAGATGCAGGACGAACGGAGCACCGAAACCGACTCCAAACGGTATCCATTCGGGCTCTCGTCCCAGCAACTGTTCGTACTGGTCGCACTCGTGGGAATCATTGGTCCCGGACTGGGTGTCTATGCATTCGAACAAGCGAACCTCCCTCTCATAGCTGACCTCGTCTGGATCGTTGGCTATGGAACAGCCGTTTTCGTCGTCTGGTTCATCTGGATTCGTCCGCTCGATCTCGTCGGTTCCAGAGAGCAGGACGTATTTACGGCCGATGAGACGGAGCCGTCTCCGAGCGAGACTGACAAACGCACTGGTAATCAATCGGACAGCGCGGAATCGATGAATAACGGCAGTACGTCGGAGGAGCCGGGCGGATCAGTATCTTCAGGTCCAGACCAAGGGGATACTACCGTAGCTGAGTCGAAATGACTCCAATCTTCGACCACAACCCTCCTGATGGCACACCACGACCCCACTTCTGAAAACGAGTCAGAAAACGGCAGTAGTACCCGTCGTCTCGCACTCGTCGCCATCGTCAACCTCTGTGGATTTCTTGTCGAGTTGACTGGCGGGCTGTTGTTCGGCTCGGTCGCGCTGATAAGCGACGCGCTTCACATGCTGTTCGATATGCTCGCGTACGCCATGGCCTTCGGGGCGAGCTACACCGCAGAACGGTTCGTGGGCGGCGACGAGTGGTCGTACGGTCTCCACAGATTAGAGCCAGTGGCCGCGTTTCTCAACGGGGTGCTACTCATTCCGATGGTTGGGTATATTCTGTGGGAGGCCTATCAGCGGTTCTTGGATCCAGTCGCAATCGACCCGGCGATGACACTGATAATTGCTGTCGGGGGCCTGCTCGTCAATCTCGGATCCGTCTACATCGTCCAAGGGGGCGAAATGAGTCTCAACGAGCGGGGTGCATTCTATCACCTCCTTGGTGACGCCGGTGGCTCAGTGGCCGTGATTCTCTCAACACTAGCTATCGCTGTGTTCGACCTACCGATCGCAGATCCGATTGCCGCAGTTCTGATCGGCGTATCTATTCTTGTTTCAGCAGGACAAGTGCTCAGAGGCAGTACCTCGATCCTCTTACAGCGAAGCCCGATATCACCCGAACGGATCGGAGCGGAGTTAACAACGATCGACGGCGTCGAGAATGTCGATGACCTCCATGTCTGGCAGGTGTGTAGCCAGTTGACTGTCGCAACCGTGCGGCTTCGGACCAACGCGACTACACTGGATCAGCTACAGTCGATTCGATCGCAAGTCCATGATATACTCGCAGCCGAGGGCATCGATCACGCCACTGTTGAACTCCTCGACGAAGCGGAGAACGCTCCGGACCTGATGGACCGCGTGAGTCACGGCCATTAGGACGACATCTACCTGCTACAGAAGTCATGTCAGACTCCGTGTAGCACCATATTTCGGTTAAATCATACTGCTTGAAGCGGATTCCGAGAACATGAATAAAGCACTTGGTAACAGTATGGCCGCGGTAGTGTTGCTCCTCCTACTCGTCGTGACAGTGTCGTATGTCCTGAACCCGGAGCCGGCAGAAGCACCGATGGTTAGCATACTCATCAACGGCTCTATCGGACTCATAACTCTCCTAGCCGTCATCCTCGCCGGAATGGTGCTGAAGGGCGGCGGTTCCAGCACCTACTGATCGGGATTATCGGACGTCAGCAGAGAGTCTCACCGAACCGTCTCGGCGAGAAAACGCGACTATAGCGACCCCCGGGAAACAGTTGCGGCGATTCTGCTATGAGTGCAATCACAACAGCCTATTCACGAATCCGCAGTACGGCACCACCGAACAGCATCGCGACTGAAAGGACCGTCAGCCCGAGTTGTGGTTCACGGAACCAGAAGGGAGTCGATGGCACGAGCGCTCGAAGCCCAACTAGCATGAGCGAGAGAACCGGCACGTCGCTAGCGGGACCGGAACCCGCCGATTCATCTGCCGTGTATCGGGGCGCACCGACCGATTCGCCGGCCGGAAGTCGATCCGCTTCGTAGGGAATCCGCTCTGTCTGGACACTCCAGACGACCGTGCCCGACTCGTTCACTTCGACGAGACGCTGGTTCAGTGTATCCGTAATCAACGTATTCCCGTTCGGCAGGCGGTCGGCGTCACGAGGCCAGCTGAACGCGACACCCCCCGCTCGTTCCAGCGTCCACGCCGGCTCCCAGTTTCCATTGTCGGTTCGGTGCAGTTCGACGGCTCGGTCGTTGTCGCTGTCGGCGACGAGAACGGCACCGTTTCCGAGCCACTGTGGGTTGTGCTGGTGATTGAGTACGTCGGGATCACCACATCGAACCTCTCCATCATTATCGTAGTCCGCTAACTGTCCGGATTTCTGGCAATTGGCATCGTTCGAGTCGCTCGTATCCTCGTTGATAACCCTGACGACGCCTTCACCGCGTTCGATGACGAGAAGTTGGTTGGCATTACGTATCGAAACGAGATACCGGTTTTCGTCGATAACGTCGACATCGTTGATATGGAGCCAATCGGTCGTCGTCGGATCGGCAGGCGCCCCGTAGAACGAACTCGCGTTCCACTGCCACGTAACCTCGTCGTCACGGACAGTAAAAATTCGCTCGTACTCCATATCCGTCAGGAGGTACTCCCCTGACTGGAGTGGTTCGACGTCGTGGACTTCGCTGTTCTTGCTCGTTCTCACCGGAAAGCTGTACTCCGAAACGACCGTCGGCTCCGGTTGCGGATCGATGACCCGAAATCCCGTTCGGGTACAGGGGGACTCGTACGGTCCGCACGACGAATACCCACTGTGCATGAACCCCGCCAGAACAGTCCCCTTCGCCGTTTTCGTCACATCGAAGTAGCTATCGGCACTGCCCTCGCGCCACGTGGTGGTCGTGCCGTTGAGGAGATAGACGCTTCCATACTCGTGCCACCCCGGACCACCTCCCTGGGAGCCGACGAGAGTGCGTGGCTGCTCGTCGGCTGTGGTCGTCTGTCCGATCGACGGGGCGACGGCGGCACTCACTGTGAGCGTTCCCACGAAGAGGATAATTCCGCCAATGATCAAGAGCGTGCTCAGAGAAGTAGCGGCCAACTTCGTTCGAATGTCAGAGATATCGGAGGACGCAACCATTAGTGGGGTTTGCCAGTTAACTCTGAATATGCGTTTCCATTTTCGGAGAGTCGAGCGTAAACGGAGGGATTATCTCTGGACATACGTATGATCGACCTCGTCACTGGATACGTTCTCAAGATCAGTTATGTGCCAACTGCCCTTCGACGAGTCGAGTGAGAAAAGGCCAGATTCGAACGACTGGGATGCGATCTGCTGAGATGGGACCGACTCGGACTTCGTCGACAGCTCTAAATTGACAAAATCAACAGTTATCTCTTCGAGTAAGGTGTATCTATCAGTCACTTCGACGTAAAAGAGTGCGTACTCTTCAGCGGGTTCGATTTGATACTGCTGGCCGGTACCAGTCGGAGCAGAGACAAATATCTCTACCCCTGTTTCGCCTCGACAATCCCAGTCGCAGATTCCATCGAGAACATCTCGATAAGCGTCATTAACTGCGGAGTATGAGCGCCGCCAGACGACCAAACCGAGCAGTAAGCCAATGACTGGAAAAGAGACCACGATCAGTGAATACCAACTAACCGACCACGCGAGCGGAAGTAGGAGTACGCCGGCCAAGATACAACCAGCAACAAAATATCGAACCAGAATGTCCGTCGGATGCCACGCCTGTTGCCACTGTCCGCGTGAAATATCGGTCTCCTCTGGTATGGTAATCGAGCGCATTAGTTGCGGTCTCCTTTGTGAGGAATACGAACCATCTCTGAGATTATATTCGGGGTATGCTCATCGTTGCATATAGAGCGAATACATAATGACTGCCAAGCCGACAGCGACGAAGACACTATTGACGAGCACGCCGATTTCGAGCGCAACGGAAAAGAATTGATTAGCGATACCTGTGAGAAGCGCACCGACCGTGATCACCCCGAATCCGATTCCGAGAACCCCGATAGAGAGCTCATCTGATCGACGATACGCCTTGAACGCGATGTACGTTATCCCGCCACCCAAGAAAAGAATGATCGCCTTGGTTGCAGCGATAGCTGTGATGATCCCATTCATAGTTCGTCACCCATCTTAGACCAGATGTCCGTAAGCTGTTGGTCTGCGGTTCGGTCGGGTCGTTCGACGGTGACCGAAAGCGTATCGTCTTCCTCTATTGAGATCAGTACATCTTCGAAGTCACGCACGTACTTCGTGATACGCCCTCCTCCGGAACCGATCGTATCACGTTCGCGAACGAGCGACGCCGAGCTAAGAAGATCCAACTTCCGATACAACGTCGATTTCGAGATGTCACAGACATCGATGAGTTCATTTGCAGTCATTGGTTCAGCCGTGTTGCGGAGAATGGCCCGGCAGTCGGGATCATCCAACGCATCAAGGACATCCTTAACCGATGGCATGTCCTCCGATGTCGCTGAATCGTCCCCCATTAGTTGATCATATATACACGTCGGGATAGGGTGTCTGGTTTCCGTTCGGATATGCTCCTGACAGCACGGAATCAAGGCCTGTTGCGATCCTCGGTTCATAGCGAATGGGGTTCCCGAAAGCGCGTGAGGCAAAGACGAGCATAACGGCACTGTTAGCAGGTCGGCGTACCTGATGTCGAGTTTCGTCTTGTCGTCTCATCTTTACGGCGAATTTCGCAACACACAGGGCCAAATAAACGGATTCGCCGCACTCTGACCGGGCATACTGGCCGGTCACTCACGGTCCCCATACACCTCAAGCAGCTCTTGGTATCGGTTTCGGATAGTCACTTGGCTCACGTTAGCGACATCACTCACTACGTCCTGGGTGAGCTTCTCGTTTGTAAGATGGGTCGCAGCATACAGCGCGGCAGCCGCCAACCCTGCCGGATTCTTTCCACTATGAACCGCGTTACTGGTCGCCACGTCAAGGATCTCGCGAGAGCGTCGTTCCGTTTCGTCGGTTACTTCCAGTGATGACGCAAATTGGGGAAGATATCGTGCCGGATCTTCCGGCTCGATTTCTAATCCGAGTTCACGGGACAGGAACCGATATGCTCGCTGGATCCGAACTTTTTCGACGCGGCTCACGTCCGCGAATTCAGTTAGCGGACGTGGCACGCCGTGCTGTCGAGCAGCCGCATACAACGACGCTGTCGACATTCCCTCGATCGAGCGACCGGGAAGCAGATCGTCTTCCACAGCACGCCGATATAACACACCGGCGGTTTCCCGAACCGACTCCGGAAGTCCGAGAGCAGACGCCATACGGCTGATCTCCCCGAACGCTTGCTTGAGATTCCGCTCGTGGGCATCCTTCGTCCGGAACCGCTCATCCCACGTCCGGAGGCGCTGTAATTGAGCACGTTTGCGACCGGAGACAGCCTGTCCGTAGGCATCCTTGTCCTGCCAGCCGATAGTTGTACTCAGACCCTTGTCGTGCATCAGCTGCGTCGTCGGAGCCCCGACCCGACTCTTTTCATCGCGTTCGTCCGAGGTGAATGCACGCCACTCCGGGCCGTGGTCGATTGGGTCATCTTCAAAAACCAACCCACAGCTTTCGCAGGTCGCCTCGCCGCTGTCGCTGTTCCGGGTAACACGGCCCTGACACTCGGGACAGGTGTTGTCCTTAGCAGACTTCACCTCACGGTCTCGTTCATCTATCGACCGTTGTTGGGTATGTTCTTGAGACATCATAATATCGGCGTATAGGGGTTTTCCCTACAAACCGTGGGTCTTCTTAACAATATCATGAGACGGCTCCTCAATGAATAGCAGGCGATGTCCCACTCACTGGGAATCCGGCCTAACACTTTGTCTCCAAGACATCAACTCGTCACACCGCCAGTCAGCGTCCCTACCCAATATTATGTCTCAAGCCCGACTCCGCTGGCACGACGTGCGAACCACGATTTCACAGATTCCGGTCGAGTACAGGCATATCGCCGGGTTCACGCTACTAGTGACGTATATCGTGATGCTTCTCGGCGCCTACACTAGTGCAATCGGTGCTGGACTTTCCTGTCCCGATTGGCCGACCTGCTACGGGACGTGGGTTCCCTTCCTTCAACCCGAGATCATTACTAACTCGCCATACTCTGCACTCCAAATCTTCGCTGAGTGGGCTCACCGTGGACTGGCGATGACGGCCGGGGTTCTGATCGTCGGCACGACCGTTGGAGCATGGGTGACACACCGGAATACACCGATTGTCAAATGGTCGGCCACGGCCGCTCTCGTCCTCCTTCCGTTACAGGTTATCCTCGGAGGATTGACCGTCACGGAAGATCTCCAACCGATCATCGTGACGACCCATCTCGGCGTGGCAATTCTCATTCTCCTCTGTCTCCTGACGACCTTCCTCGTCGCATATCTCCGCCGCTGATGACAGCGAGTCATAAAACAATGCCACAGATACCGACAATACAGCTCACTATGAGAGCACAACACGATGCCTATGAAATCTGCTACCTGGAGTAGTGATCACGAATGACTGCCCATACCTGCCCGATCTGTACAGATCAATTCGAAACAGCTGGAGCAGCGCGTGACCACACATGGAACGTTCACAGCGCCTGCCATTATTGTGGTGAACAACTCGGTGACGAGACTGACGAGCAGCTCTACAGACATTGGCTCGCCGCTCATCCCGACGACCTCTCACGTGTGGACTACAAACGGGCGGACGCAGCCGTCGATTCACGCACGTTCTCAGAGCGGCTCTCCGAGGGAGGTGTCGGAGCTGCTGTCGGAGGACTGACCCGCCGACAGCTTCTCCTCGCCGGCGGTGGTGCCGCCACTGCCGGTCTCGTGATCGGCGCCACCGCTCTCTCTAACAATACGAGTACTGAACCGGAGGGCGGTGCGAATGCTGGAGGTGATACGGGCGCCGTCGCCACTGCCCCGATTCCCGACTCGCCTAGCGAATCCCGGTATGCGACGATGGGGTCTGCTGATGCCGATGTCACGGTCACATACTTCGGGAGCTGGAAGTGTCCGTACTGCGCCCAGTTCAGTACGGAGATGCTTTCACAACTCGTGACGGACTACGTGGAACCAGGAACGATCGCGCTCAAGTTCCGCAATCTCGCATATATCGGTGGCGACCCATTTCTGGGCCCCGATGCACCCGCAGCCGGCCAAGCCGGGTTAGCTGTCTGGAACACCGAGCCAGCCTCGTACTGGGCGTTCCACGAATACGTGTTCCGGAATCAGCCACCCGAGAGCGACCAGTGGGCGACCGCCGAGAGACTGGTCGAGTTTGCTCAGGCCGCAGGCGTCTCCGAGACGGCGTCGATCCGCACGGCGATCCAAGAAAACCAGTACGACGACGTGCTGCGGGCGACTGACAGGGCTGCGAGCGATACCGGTGTCGACGCCACACCCACGCTCCTCATCGATGGCACGACGGTCAATCCACTCGGAAACGAAGAGCGAACAAGACAGTTGATCGAAGATGCAGCTGGATCAAACTGAGTCATGGATGTCCGACGGACGATTCTGGCTTGCAGGCGGGGCAGGCGTCGCGGCAGTTGCGACCCTGGGAAGCCTCTGGTTCAGTCTCGGCCTCGGTCTCGTTCCGTGTACCCTCTGCTGGTATCAACGTATCCTCATGTATCCGCTTGTCGTCGTTCTTGGCGTTGCCGCTCTCGAGAGCCACAACACAATCTGGCGAACGGTCGTGCCACTATCCGTGGTGGGAGCTTCAATCGCGGGATATCACTCCGTACTCCAAGCAACGACGGCCTCATGCACCTTTGCTGGTCCCTGTGCAGTCGTCCAGTGGCAGGCTCCGGTGCTCGGACTCACGATTCCGAATCTCTCACTGATCGCGTTCGTGCTCGTTACAATTACAGTCCTCGCTGGATCGAACCTCGTTGAACCTGAACGTCAGCTATGAATAAAATCACTACCGCGGGATGTCTTGGAATGAACAGCGCCGGAATCGACCTATCGAAGCCAGCTTGTAGGGTGGAGCCCTACGCTCACATCTGATTAATGTCGTCGATATCTCGCTTCCGTTCTGTCGCCTCGGCGATTGGTCTCACATATGGGTCATACGTCGCGGGGGCTATCGTAATCCTTGCCGTCGGGACGGTCGTCGGGTTGTTCGGAGTCGACCTCACGTCACGTCCAGCCCTCAGACTGGTTGTGAGCACGTTCTTCCTCCAAGGAGTGACGTTTGGGGGCATCGCCGTCCTCTATCTCAAAGGCCGTGATCTCGGATTGCGATTCGTCCCAGTTCGTCTCCCTGACAAGCGTGATGGGGCGGTGATTGTCGGGGGGAGTATAGCGATCCTGGGGTTGCTCTTTGTGGCGTCCTCAGTAATCACGGCCCTCGGTCTGAACTCGGCTCAGAATCAGATCGTCGAAGTCGGGCGACAAAATCCGAGTGTATTCCTTCTTCTCATCCCGCTCCAATTCCTATTGGTCGGTCCGGGAGAAGAACTGTTGTTCCGGGGCCTCGTACAGGGTACCCTACGTGAAAGTCTCCATCCGGCTCGTGCAATTATCCTCGCAAGCGCTCTGTTCGCATCGATCCATCTCTTCTCGCTGTCAGGAGAAGGCAAACTGGTGTACATCGGTATCGCATTCGTCCTAGCCTTAGTACTGGGAGCAGCGTACGAGTATACGGACAACCTCACAGTGCCAGCTGTGATTCACGGAACGTATAACGCGGTGCAGTTCGCAGGGGCCTATCTGACGGCGACGGGCGGACTCTAAAACAGCCGTCGCTAGGACTGCGAACTGGTCATCGAAATAATCTGAATCAACACAGCTGGGGGCTAGCATAGACCGCAACACAGCGGATTTCGGCTACTGGGTCGGCCTATTATGGACTGGCGCGGAACTCGCCATGTTTCATTCCCAGGAAGAACGCGATGACCGAGAAGATAATCATCGAGGGTAGAACCATCATGAAGACCGTCGAGGAGGTCATCACGGTCGTGAGCGCAATCGCCGCGACGGCGACAATTACGACGAGGGGGGCCACCGAGCGCACGAAGTCGAATTCCATATGTACTGTTGTGACCGGATAGACAAAACCGTTAACAAAGTGGATTTACTGGAAACCGGCAGTAATCGGGTGCCACATAGATTCCTGTAGGTCCGAAGCACAGTCAATTCCGGCCATATCGTGTACAAGGGATTCCGGAGCACACAGCTCGCAGTGTACGCCGCCGCCTACCCGGAGAAGGAGCTGTACGAGACGCTGCCTTGATCGACGATGGGCTGGCTTTCGGGAACGTCTCCGTCCGGCGGCATACTCCCCTCCGCGGGACCGCCGGGTTCGCCGACGACGACCCGGCCGACCATCCCCAGGCTCTTGTGCGGGATACAAAAGTAATCGTACGTCCCCGTGGTCTCGAACGTGTGCTCGTACGTTGCGCCCGGTTCACTCAGCGTTTCGCTATTGAACGTTTCTGCACCCTCGGGAATCCGGGTAACTGATGCTGAGCTCGTTCCTTCTTTGTAGGCGGTTGCCGAGTGGCTCCCGCTCTGGATTTCAAACGTGACTGTCTCACCGGATTCAATGAACAGACCGATGGGATCGAAATAATACTCGCTCCCTTCGGTGACCATCATAACGGTATTTGAGTCTCCTGACCCACCAGCTGTCTCCTGCGTTTCAGTCGTGGTCGGCTCACCGCCACCATCTCCGTTCCCCGAACTACTGCATCCAGCGAGACCAGTTACGCCACCTGTAGCGAGAATTCCAGCTGTCTTGAGAACCTGTCGACGCTCCATACCACTTCATCAAAGGCCTCAACATAAGGGGAAACGGCGGATTCCCACTGAGTAGGACACCGGCCATATTTGAAGTCCTGAGACACCAAGGTTTGAGGCGCTCCGTTGGTGTAGCTCGGCCAATCATCTCGGCATCTCACGCCGAGGACCGAGGTTCAAATCCTCGACGGAGCATTCCTCATCCGTTCCACTGCTCCACTCATACCCTACACAGATGGCCACCGCACAAGGAGAAACCGAGGAACACATTTTAACCCAATATGTCTCCGTGGAGATCTGTGCAATCACCAGCCCGTGTCTGATTGTTCTTGCCACCGCCACGATCGTATACAGCTGGCCACCGGCCGTCCTCGGATGGTTTGTATCCGGTTTACTCGGACTGCTTGTCGCAGTAGCTTCCGGACGGAAATCAGCAGTCAAGCCCAGTCTCATCAAGTGGCCCCGGCCTGAGTCGAGAGGCGATTTAGCGGTGAATGCGATCGCATACAACGGCGTCTTGATTATTGGCACCGTCCTCGGGCAAATCGTGTGGACAGTGTCGAATAATCTCCTACTCGCTGCAGGAGTTGGGGCCGTTCTTCCGGTCTGGTTCCTCAAGCACATACAGTTTCTCGTATTTCTGGATGGCGAGTGAATCCACCGTGCCGGTCATACTTTCGGAGGAGGATATTTCCACACCCAGCATGATCCAACGACAGTCAAATCCAGAATATGAGAGGTGAATCAGTCAGGTAGAAGTGGCTCCCTGTCCAAGACTGAATAATGTCTCCGGAAGAGCGTCCACCACGGGAGGAACCCCCCCGTGGACAGACCTCTCGAATCGGGTCTGTTCGGCCACTCTCTGTACTTCTCGCAGTGATTGTTACGCTTACTCAGGTTACCGTTGCGTCCGCCCACGGTACAACCGGGAGCGGTGGACTCTCGCAAGGACACGGTGTACTTCTTGCTCTCGTCGGTGCCGTTATCCTCGGCGGATTCGTCCTCCTCAAACGGACCGATCGTATCACGCCGACAACCGCCCTGTACGGCGTGTTCGTCGGGATCACAATCACTGCACTCGGAGCCGTGCTCTTCGAAGGGCTCTCCCCAGATCCGACATATACTGCGAGTTCGATGCCGTTCCCCCGAGCGTGGTATCGGCCACTGGCCCTCCTGAGTGGCTTGGGTATCATGGTTGCAAGCTTCGTCGTTGGGTGGCTTCGCTGGCCATCTCGACCACGGTATACGTTCCTCGGCATCCTCATGGGATTGTGGATTTCGTACCCCTACCTCCTTCCAGGACTGGCAAGCGATACGCATCCACTCGGATACACCATCGTCCTCGGCACGCCAATCCTAGTCGGTTATGTCGTATGGAAGGACGCAGGGAGTGTCATTCGCGCAGTCATGCGTGATCCAGTCGCGCGTCGCTTCGGCATCGGCGTCGGTGTCGTATTATCCCTCTTTTTCGTCTCTATAACGGGGTACCTCTCGTTTTTCCCCGAGGAGGGCTTCCCAGAGGAGGTGACGGTCGCCGTTCTACCCGCAATCTATCAGCTAGTATCGTGGCCGACGCTCGAAATCGCGATTCCGCATCTCCCGTTCATACATATCCCCTTCTTCCTAGCCCTGTCACCCGGCCAGGTCATCGTCGTCGGGATGCTGAGCGCACTCATCGGGTTAAACGCCGCTCTCATCGCCCGTCACTGGCGCGTCGAGGAACGAGCGGGTATGACCGAAGGGACCGCCGGAAGTGCTGCAATCGTCGGGACGTGTACCTGTGGTTGCTGTGGGCCACTCGTCGCGAAGATCGCGGTACTTGCTGCCGGGCCATCGATTGCCGCCCCCCTCTACTGGGTGTTCGTCGATTCGGCCTCGCCGCTCAGTGCAGTATTCATCGTTGGAAGCTTCGTCCTCTTCACCGGAAGTCTGATCTACTCGGTCCAAGCAGCCCGACAGCCCGATCAATCGGCTGCCATCATCCCGGCCGACTGAAACGACGAATCTGCCGTGAGAACACGGTTTAAGCGAGCGTCTCAAGATATGATGGGGCAACGCAACAGTACGTGTTTTTGGGACTAGCAGCGGTACTGATCGTTGTCGGCACTCTCGGAACCGGCTTCCTCCCGGCGACCCCGTTCTACCAGATCCTCTCTGGGGGAACCATCGTCGCGGGCTTTGCGGTCGAGTACGTGGGTCTCGGTGCCTTCGAATTTCTCGAATGATTCGATAGGAACCGTCTTCACCCGGCTACAGCAGGTATCTACCGCTTCGCGGGGTTGGAGTCGCTAATCGGTAAGCAGGGCTCGAAACGAATTCGCCGCGAGAAGACCATCGGTCGCCACGACTGCTCCCATCGCAAACACTGGATTGAGCAACCCCGTCGCCGCAAGAGAGATCGTGATCTCATTATAGACCACAGAGCGCGCACGTGGCAGGCGGTGAATGAGATGGAGACATAGCTGATCACCACCGGCGAAGAGAGGTACAGCCTCGGCCTCGGAACGTCGGCACCGACCTCAGTCGAACGGCCATTACTGGTGGTACAGATGCATCGATATTAATGCTGTTCGGAGAAGCCCCTTCAATCCGTAGATTGCTCGGAGAACTCCGGTTGGAGGAACATGACGTTCACGCGCCCGACGGCATCGAAATCTCGGAGTCGGTACACCAATTCCCGGATGCGTGCTGCGGAGCCCTGGCAGAAGAGCGTCTCGAGACACCATTCCCCGTGGTGCATGTGTTGTGTGGTGCTGATAACGTCCTCGAACTCGTGCTGGACCGTATGGAGGTCGCCAATGACGAGTGTGTGCTCGTAATCGAACGCAAGCGATGCGACTGCAGGACCTTCCAACCCTTCGAGTTCTGTGTGACGCTCGATGTATTCGTGTATCGCCTCGCGGACGGCACGGGAGCGTGATTCTAGTCCTTCCTCTTGCCACGTCGTATCGAACGACTCGAGAACCTCTTGAGGAATGTTCAAACTCGTTCTCATACGTGAGCCTTAGACTGCGTTCCTCAAGAGCGTCATTATTACGAACACCCGAATCAGGCCATAACAATCCCTATGAGCCATCCAGCACCCCTATCAAGTACATGGCGAATGGAGTTCTCGGACTCGCACTCGGGGCAAGTGTTCTCGGTCTCACCCACGGTCTCGCCCCAGGCCACGGATGGGCAATTGCGGCGAGTTACGCGCTCGACAAACCGAACAAATGGTTCTATGGCGCTGCATCGAGCCTCATTCTCGGTATCGGACATCTCATCAGTAGCATCGCGATGGTGGTCGTGTACTTCTGGGCCCTCTCGTATTTCGGCCTCACCCAGATTCCCTGGATGAACTACGTCGCCGGGACGCTACTCATCGCCCTCGGAATCTGGCAATACTTCAACGGGCATGACCACACTGCGCCGGATCAAAATGACGACCATAGTGACCACCACGAGCACGACAGTCACGATCACGATCACACCCACGACCACGGTCATAACCACAACAGCGATGAGAGTCAAGGATGGGTTGCTCGCCTTCGCCGGGTCGTCCCGTTCGTGGGTCAGTCCGGCCAGTCACACTCTCACGACCACCTCGACGAGACGTCGGATCGGGGGCTCTATGGAATGGCAGCCCTCGCGTTCGCCCTCGGGTTCACGCACAACGAGGAGTTCGATATCATCGCTATCTGCACCGGCTCAACCTATTGCCTCGAACTGATGCTCCTCTACTCGCTGGCCGTCATGACGTCACTCGTCGGTGTGACGCTGGTACTCGTAGCAGGCTACCAGCGCTACGAGGACCGGCTTGAAGACTACGCCGAGTACCTGCCAGCAGTCACATCCACAATCCTCATCGTGATGGGTATTGGATTCGTTCTCGGGATCTTCTAAGTCGTAACCGGTATTCCGAGTCCAGAACTGGTTATCCACCCGAAAGATTCAGCCTTACCTGAGCAGCGAGAAAGCAATCCTCAGTCGGCAGTTTGAGCGTCAGTGGGTGGTGTCCCGCTTGGAAGCTCAGGGATGGACAGGTCCACGCGACGGAGGAGCTGTGCGTTGATCGCGACGATTACTGTACTCAACGACATCAGAAGCGCACCCACAGCGGGAGACAGCAGAATCCCGATCGGTGCCAACACGCCTGCTGCGAGCGGAATCGCGAACACGTTGTAGCCGGCGGCCCAGACGATGTTCTCCTGCATCTTCCGGTAGCTCGCCTTACTGAGTTTCACGAGTCGCACTACATCCATCGGGTTGTTCTGCACGAGGATGACATCCGCCGACTGGACGGCGACGTCGGTGCCGCTCCCGATGGCGATCCCGACGTCGGCTCGTGTCAGCGCCGGCGCATCGTTCACACCGTCGCCGACCATCCCCACCAGCTTCCCCTGGTCCTGGAGTTCCTGCACTTTCTCGTCCTTGTCCTCGGGGAGGACCTCAGCGAACACCGTGTCGATACCCAGTTCGTCGGCGACAGCGTTGGCGACGTCCTGGGAGTCCCCAGTCAGCATGGCCACCTCGATGCCCAAGTCGTGGAGGGCATCGACGACGCGGAAACTCTCCTCACGGATCACGTCGGCCATCGCGAAAGCAGCGATCAGCTCGCCGTCACGAACGAGATACACCACTGTCTGGGCGTTCTGGCCAGCCTCGTCAGCGAAGCGCTGGAGATGGTCGGGGATCTCGTTATCGAGCTGGGTCAACAGGTTCGGTCCACCGACGTACACCTCGTTTCCGTCGACGTTTGCGCGAACCCCTCGGCCTTTGATCGCCTCGAAGGCGGTCGCGTCGGGAGTAGTTAGGTCTCGCTCGTCGGCGGCCTCGCGAATCGCTCGCGCGATCATGTGCTCGGAGTCGCTCTCGACGGCTGCCGCCAACCCGAGCGCGTCGTCCTCGTCGACGCCGTCGACGGTCGCCATATCCACGACACCGTGTTCGCCCTCGGTGAGCGTCCCTGTCTTGTCGAAGATGATCGCGTCCAGGTTTCGCGCGTCCTCCATCGCGATGCGGTCGCGAACGAGCATCCCGTTGCGAGCGGCGAGCGACGTGTTGATCGCGACGACCAGGGGGATGGCGAGCCCGAGGGCGTGTGGGCAGGCGATGACGAGCACCGTCACGACGCGTTCGATGACCGTCGCGTCGAACGAGACTGCGACCGTCCACGCAATCGCCGTAACGACTGCCGCCCCGAGGGCCACGTAGAACAGCCAGCCGGCCGCGCGGTCGGCCAACACTTGCGTCTTGGACTTGCTCTGTTGTGCTTCCTCGACTAGGCGCATGATGCCCGCGAGCGTCGTCTCCTCGCCCGTCGCACCGACGCGGACACGGAGGCTGCCGTCGCCGTTGATGGTGCCGCCTATGACCTCGTCGCCGGGCTCCTTCGAGACCGGTTTCGACTCGCCCGTGATCATCGACTCGTTGACGTCCGAATCGCCCTCCTCGACGGTGCCGTCAGCAGGGACACTCGCACCCGGCCGGACGAGCACGAGATCGCTTTCCGAGAGCTCCCTGACGGGAACCTCCTCGGTTTCTCCGTCGTCGGTAATACGCTCGGCGGTGTCTGGCATCAGTTTCGCCAGTTCGTCGACCGCGCTGGAGGCCCGCCGGACCGACCGCATCTCGATCCAGTGGCCCAGCAGCATGATGTCGATCAGCGTGACGAGTTCCCAGAAAAACGCAGACTGCGTCGGGAAGACCACGCTCGCGAGACTGTAGACGAACGCGACGGTGATCGCCATCGAGATCAACGTCATCATCCCCGGCGACCGGTCTTTCAGCTCCGGCACCGCCATCTGGAGGAACGGGACCCCACCGTACGCGAAGACGATGACGGCGAACACCGGGTTGATCCACTCGCTCCCCGGGAACATGGGGACGGAGAAGCCGAGCCACTCCTGCAGCATTTCGCTGTACAGGAGGACGGGAACCGACAGGAGCATCGAGACGAAGAAGCGCCGTCGGAACATCTGCTCGTGGCCTTCGTGCATCCCTCCATGGCCCTCGCCGTGTCCCTCGTGGGAACCATGGCCGTGCCCGTCGCCCTCGTGGCCGGCGTGTTCGTGCTGTTCGTGGGACGCCATCTCACCTGCCGCAGCAGGGTGAGCCTCCTCCTCCAGTAGCTCCTGTTCTACCCCTTCCTCGTCAGATTCCGCGACCGCTTCATCGTGGTCGCCGTGTTCGTGCTGGTGACTGCTGGTGTCCTGCTGGTCCTCTCCTCCCGGGGAATTCTCAGCTGTATCTTTGTGGTCGTTCATGGGTCATGTTCTCTATTGAGGTGGTTCCGCCGGCTTCCTGAATCTTCGGCCCTGAAATCATACAGCAGGTCCAGCACAGGCAAACTCTGAAGACAGCGGTTAGCCGTCGTCTCGGAGCGACCCGTGCTATCTACAGCGCACGATACTCAGGCGTGAGCGGTGTATCCTGCGTCTTCGACGGCCTGAACGAGTGCCGTGACGTCAGCATCGCCATCGACGTTCGCCTGTTCGTCCTCTCGATCAGCGTTCGCGTCGGTCACGCCGCTCACTTCTCGAAGCGCGTCTTCGACGGTCTGTTCACAGTGGCCGCAGGTCATTCCCTCAACGGTGATGGTCGTCGACATACACAGATACATACGAGAGGGACATCTTTGTCAGTTTCTGCTTCGAATCCAAAGTCTAACCGGTATTGGAAAATGGTATTCGAAGCCTTAGGCTGGGAAACAGTATTGTGGTGCGTGGGTTCTATGGATAGATATGCGTGAGTTAGACGAGACAGACATGGAGATCCTCTCGTTACTGGCAGAGGATGCACGGCGCTCGTTCAGTAGCATCGGTGAGGAGGTGGATCTCTCGGGTCCAGCCGTCTCGGACCGTGTGAAACGGTTAGAGGAAGCCGACATCATCAACGGCTTCACCATCGACGTGAACCGGGCACAGCTGCGAGCTGGCGTTCCGGTGTTCGTCCAGTTTGAAAACGACACATCGGCCATCGAGCCACTTCGAAGCCGACTCCAGGATGCGGAGGGTATCGAACACCTCTTCGTCACTGCCGAGGGGAAAATCTGGTTCTACGGCCGTGCGGAGGGGCAGAACGTTCGACGGTGGATCAATAGCCTCCTCGAAGATGCGCCATCGACGGACTACTCGGTGACGCTCGTCGATGACCTCGAATGGACGCCCTCACTCGACGGCACTGAGTTCGCAATCACGTGCGCCGAGTGTGGGAATACGGTCGATAGCGAGGGTGAATCCGTTCGAATCGACGGCGATGTCTATCACTTCTGTTGTCCGTCGTGCCGTAGTCGCTTCGAAGACCAGTATCAGCGTCTCGAAGAAGGGGCCTAAGCTGTAGTCGCGGTTTCCGCTCCGAGTCGATGGGGTCGACATTGACATCCTTCGGCGGTGAAATAGAAGTATACCTTTGAATCTAAATTCAACACCAGTCTAAAGCCCTAGTCTCGAAACAGTAACTGCACTAAGGAAGGACCACGTAGTATAGGACAAGAATGGGAACGCGAACTGCACATCTCGACATCACAGGGATGACCTGTGCTAACTGCTCGGCGACAGTTGGCGACGCGCTTGAGTCCCTCGACGGCGTTGTCGAGGCGAACGCGAACTTCGCCACTGACGAGGGCTCCGTCGAGTACGACCCTGACGAGGTATCGCTCGAAGAGATATTCGAGGCCATCGAAGATGCCGGGTACGGTGCGGTGTCTGACACCGTGACAATCGGCATCTCCGACATGACCTGTGCCAACTGTGTACAGACCAATGAGACTGCCCTAGAGAACACACCGGGTGTCATCGCGGCCGAGGCGAACTTCGCCACCGACGAAGCCCAAGTCCGGTACAACCCCGCGGACACGTCGCTGGATGCGCTCTACGATGCCATCGAGAGCGCGGGCTACTCGCCCGTCCGAGAGGACGCCGAGGACGGCGACTCCGGTGAGGACGCGCGCGACGCCGCGCGACAGGCTGAGATCCGCAAACAGCTTCGACTGACCCTGTTTGGTGCGGTACTCGCCGCTCCGCTTCTCTTCTTCCTGCTCGAGAAGTACCTCCTCGGCGGCGGGGTCGTCCCGGAGACGGTCTTCGGTGTCGAGTTCGGCTGGGTCGAGTTCTTGCTGGCGACGCCCGTTCAGCTGGTGCTCGGCTGGCCGTTCTACAAGAACTCGTACAATGCGCTGGTGAACAACAAGCGCGCCAACATGGATGTGCTGATCGCGCTGGGCTCGACCACCGCGTACGTCTACTCCGTCGCCGTCCTCTCCGGGCTCATCGCGGGCGGCCTGTACTTCGACACCGCAGCGCTCATCCTCGTGTTCATCACGCTCGGGAACTACCTCGAAGCCCGCTCGAAGGGCCAGGCCGGCGAAGCACTCCGCAAACTGCTGGAGATGGAAGCCGAGACGGCCACCGTCGTCGACGCGGACGGCAACGAGGAGGAAATTCCGCTCGAGGAGGTCGAGGTCGGCGACCGGATGAAGGTCCGACCCGGCGAGAAAATCCCGACGGACGGCGTGGTCATCGACGGCCAGTCGGCGGTCGACGAGTCGATGGTCACCGGCGAATCCGTCCCCGTCGAGAAAAGCGAGGGCGACGAGGTCGTCGGCTCCACCATCAACGAGAACGGCGTCCTCGTCGTGGAGGCGACGAAGGTCGGCGAGGACACGGCACTCCAGCAGATCGTGCAGACGGTCAAGGAGGCGCAGTCGCGCCAGCCCGACATCCAGAATCTCGCCGACCGCATCAGCGCGTACTTCGTGCCGGCGGTCATTGGGAACGCAGTCTTCTGGGGGCTGGTGTGGTTCCTGTTCCCCGAGGTGCTCGCCGGCTTCGTCGAGTGGCTCCCGCTGTGGGGCCTCGTCGCCGGCGGGCCAGCCGTCGCAGGTGGGGCCGTCTCGGTCTTCGAGTTCGCCGTTATCGTCTTCGCCTCCGCGGTGCTCATCGCCTGTCCCTGCGCGCTGGGGCTGGCGACGCCCGCGGCGACGATGGTCGGGACCACTATCGGCGCACAAAATGGCGTCCTGTTCAAGGGCGGTGACATCCTCGAACGCGCCAAGGACGTCGACACAGTCGTCTTCGACAAGACTGGGACGCTCACGAAAGGTGAGATGGAACTGACCGACGTCGTCGTGTTCGATGGTAACGGACAGCCGCTCACGGATGGCGGCGACACCGCTGCAGATGGTGGCCAACTGACCGCTCGTGACCGTCTCGGTGAGGAGGATGTCCTGGGGCTCGCGGCCACGGCCGAACATGCGAGCGAACACCCGCTTGCCCGTGCCATTGTCGACGGCGCCGAAGCACGAGGCATCGACGTGACCGACCCGGACGACTTCGAGAACGTCCCCGGCCACGGCATCCAAGCGACCGTCGGTGACAGCGAGGTCCTGGTCGGGAATCGGAAGCTCCTCCGTGACAACGGGATCGACCCGTCGCCCGCGCAGGACACGATGGAGCGCCTGGAGAACGAGGGGAAGACGGCGATGCTCGTCGCCTACGAGGGCGAACTCGTGGGTGTAGTCGCTAATGCCGACACGATCAAAGAGCGCGCGACGGACGCTGTGAGTCAGCTCCAAGAGCGCGGCGTCGGCGTGATGATGATCACTGGCGACAACGAGCGGACGGCGCGCTCCGTCGCCGAACAGGTCGGCATCGACCCCGAGAACGTCCGCGCGGAGGTCCTCCCCGAGGACAAGTCCGACGCCGTCGAGTCCATCCAGGACGAGGGGCGGCAGGCGATGATGGTCGGTGACGGCGTCAACGACGCGCCCGCCCTTGCCGTCGCGTATGTTGGAACGGCCATCGGCTCGGGTACTGACGTCGCCATCGAGGCCGCGGACGTCACGTTGATGCGCGACGACCCAGTCGACGTCGTGAAAGCGATCCGCATCTCGGACGCGACGCTCGCGAAGATCAAGCAGAACCTCGTCTGGGCGCTTGGATACAACACGGCGATGATCCCGCTAGCCTCCCTCGGTCTCCTGCAACCCGTACTGGCGGCCGGCGCGATGGCGTTCTCCAGCGTGTCGGTACTGTCGAACAGCCTGCTGTTCCGGCGGTACACCCCAGATCACGACTACAAACTGCTCGGGAAACTCCGCTGAACACCACTGTCCTCGACTCATGTCATCTATTTCCCGCCGTATGGTACACGCGTATCTCGTCGAGAACGCCGATACTGAGCCCACGTACCTTCGGGCTCGGGATATCGCCAGCGACCTCGATGGGTCACCGAAAGCCGTCGCACAGTATCTGAGCCAGCTCCAAGACGACCTCACCGACGTGTCGCTCGAACAGTGGGGGCGCTCGAAGAGCACAACGTGGCGAATTGAGGTGAGCGACTCGTGAGTACCGTTGCGGGGCGCGTCGAAACCGTCCTCCCCGACACCGGCACCCGAGAATGGTGGGCGCTGTATCTGCTTGCCCCGGTCGTCCTCGTCGGTGCCGCACTCCTCGCGTTCCCGTCGCTCGTCTACGACCGGTTCGTCTGGCAGTATCTCTGGGGCCCGGTCGTCGCCGACGCTGCCGGCCAGCCAGTCACACACGAGGGAATACAGGCCGTCCGCGGATACAACACCGTGAACACGGTGACCTATCTCGCGGCCGTCGTGTACAGTCTCCCAGGACTCCGGGCATATCTCGACTACCTCGATGTCACGTTCGATGCGCGGCTCGCGTACGGGTTCGCCCCAATCATCGTCGCCGGCGGGGCGATGCGCGCCCTCGAGGATATCGGACTGCTCGGCGACTACGCAGTGTGGTTCATCACGCCCTCGATCTACTTCGTCGTTACCGCCGTCACCGTCCTCGCACTCGGCGTCGGCGCACTCGCTCGCAATCGGAATATCGGGTCCATCCCGTCGATCGTCGGTCTCGTCGGGTCGGTCTGGGCGATCGGGGCCGTCGGATGGGCACTCTGGTATGGACTCTCGACGGCGGCAACATTCCGCCTGTGGGTTCCTGTTGCGACGACGGGGATTGCCCTCGGCGTGACCGCGCTCTACTACTGGGGGGCGAGCCTCGTCGATATCGCACATCTCCGCCATCCGCTGTTCTTGCTGGCCGTCTTCGGACAAATGTGGGACGCGTCCCAGAACCTCATCGGCGTCACGTTCCTCGGCTACTCTCCCAAGCTGGTCGTCACAAATCTCGTGTACCAAGCGACTGGCTTCTCCGGGTCAACATTCGTTCTCAAACTCCTCATGACTGGAGGCCTCGTGTGGTATCTGGCGGACGCGAAAGACGAGATGAATCACACGTGGTGGTGGCTCATGACGTTCTTCATCGGGGCGATCGGACTCCCGATGGGCGTCCGTGGGACACTGCGGATGATGCTCGGGGTCTGACAATGGAAACGATGAACACGAGCGATACGACACGGCAGTACGGCGCGGCAATCGCACTCGTTTCGGGAGTCTACTCGCTGCTCTCCGCGACAACCGGCAGCGGGATGATGAGCTCGAACAGCGGGCTCCTTATGGCGCTCCTCGGCGTCGTCGTGGTCGTCCACGGCGTCGTTCTGCTGACGCCGTACGCGGATCGGCTCGGGAACGCGAGTGGTCCCCTGATGATCGGCTACTCGCTCGTGATGTTGCTCAACCAGGCACTGGTCGGTGTTACCGGGAGTATGAACTGGGGAATGGGTGGCGGGATGGGGTCCGGTATGAACGGCGGAATGGATGGCGGGATGAGCGGTGGCATGGGCTCGACGATGACCGCCGGGATGGCCTGGGACCTCGGAATGGTCGCGCTCGCAGTCCTGATGTTGTTCAGCGGGGTGATCATGACGAACCGGCGAACCGACAGTGCCGGGATTTGACCTCCTCCGACCCCTGAAGCGGTGGGATTCCCCGGTGGGGATTTCGGCCATGCCGGTTCCCCGGAGGCAACTTTCCCCACCTCGCTGCGGGTACTCCGGTCTGTGTGATCCTCTTTGAGATTTGTCCGCCGAACAGACGGGGCGGTTGTGGCGGGCCGCCACTCGTGATTGTCCCACTCGAGGCGCATCAAATCCGTTATCCCTTGCTGAATGGCCGTATTTTGTATTCCAAATCTGTAATCGGGGATAATATGCCTAACCAAAATAATAATCTTTGTCAATAGCGACAGTGGAAGCCAAAACTGCATTAGGAATAGGAACCGTATAATGTAGTAGCAAGAAGATGGATAAATCAGATTACGCGATCCTCTCGGTTATCGGCGTAGTCACCGTCCTCATAGGTGTCGTAACGACTAACCAACCACTCGGGCGATTCTTCGTGGAGAGCACACGACAGGCCGCGACGACGACCGCCGCGATGGCGTGGATTACTTGGTGGGCGCTCGTGGTTGGTTTCGCTATCGCAGGTGGCGTCGAGGCGTGGGTCTCGACCCAACAAATCTCGGATCTACTCGAAGGCCACGGCCCACGAGAGATTGGACTCGCCACGTTCTTCGGGTTCGTCTCCTCGTCGTGCTCGTACTCGGCCATCGCCACCGCGAAAAACCTCTACAAGAAGGGCGCGTCCGCGGCGGCGGCATTAGCAGCGTTCCAGTTCGCCTCGACGAATCTCGTCATCGAGATCGGGATCGTCATCTGGCTGCTGCTCGGCTGGGAGTTCCTTCTCGCCGACGTGATCGGGGGGCTCCTCCTCATCGGCATGATGTCGGTCGGCTTCGTCTATCTCGTCCCCGACAAGGTTCTCGACGAAGCACGCGAGAACGTCACCGACGACGAGGGAATCACTGTCCAGGATCCGGTCTGTGGGATGGACGTTGATCCCGAAGAGACCGACTACTCCATCGAGTACGACGGCCAGACGTACTACTTCTGCTCGCAGTCCTGCAAGGACTCCTTCGACCCCGAGGAAGCGAACACCTCGATTCGGGAGAAAGCGACCTCGTGGTCGGGGTGGAAGAGCCTCGCGGACAAACAGTGGAAAGAGTGGGCGATGCTGTGGGACGAGATCGCCATCGGGTTCATCTTCGCCGGTCTCATCGCCGGGTTCATCCCCGAGTCCGTCTGGACCAGCGTCTTCTCCGGGGCTGTCCTCGGCTTACCCGTGTACGTCCTCTGGACGGCCGTGCTGGGCGCGATCATCGGCGTCGTCACCTTCGTCTGTTCGGTCGGCAACGTCCCGTTCGGGACCGTTCTGTGGACGCGAGGGCTTCCCTTCGGGTCGGTGCTCTCGTATATCTTTGCAGACCTCATCGTCCCGCCCATCATGAAGGCCTACGACGAGTACTACGGAACAACGTTCGCGGCGGTGCTGTCCCTGATGATCTTCGTCAGCGCCGTTATCGCCGGGTTCGTGGTTCACTTCTTGTTCCTGAGCCTGGGCCTCATCCCCTCGCGAGCCTCCGCCCAGATTGCCGAAGTGTCCATCGAGCTCAACTACAAGCTCGTGTTGAACGTCCTCGCAACTGTGTTCTTCCTGTTCCTCTACTGGCTCCACAAACAGGATTCAGTCGGCGGCGGGGAACGCAGTAGTGAAGACCACGCGACGATGATGAACTGACCCTTGGATGCACCAGTTGTCGATGGCGGGTAGGCTCAGGTATCGTTGTGGCGCTCTCTGTACGTCTTCGCTGCTAAAAAGACGTATAGTGCGCCGATGGCCCGAACGGCCGAACTGAATCGCTCGTTCCATTCGATCGACTCCGGACGCTCGTACAGGAACGCGGTGGCAAATCTTCGATACAGATCAGGAAACAGGAAGACGATCGCGCCGAACACACCGGTAAGATTCATCAGCCACGCGTATGCTCGCCCGTTGAGGAGGGAAATCGCAACGATCAGAACGCCCTCAGACCGGATAACTGGACGGACCCAGCCTCTCACTGTTCCCTCGTTTGGATTCGCAATCGCGAGTTTCTCGTAGAGACTGACGATTTCGTCCGGGACCAGTGCTGAGATAGCGCCGAGGACACCCACGAGTGTTCGAATCATACGATACTGTACGACCGGTACGAACAAAATTCCCGCTGCGGTCCTACACTGGCGAGAATAAGGGGAATCCGAACAATAGCGACTTCGAATGAGGAACAACGCCTAGAGGCCGCTTCTCGAATGAACGTCCCGAATCCTCAGGGGTTCGGGGCATACAGGGCGTAGAGGATCGACAGCATCCCGGCGGCGGTGACGAGTGCTGCGACGAATCCTGCTTCGAAAATCGACACTTGGAGGAGTTCGAAGAGAACGCCTTCAAGGAGGCCACCAAGACCGACCAGCGCGAAGCCAGCGGCGACGTACAGGAGTAACTGCGTGTGATGCCGTTGGTATCCGCGATAGGCCTGGTAGGCGATCACCAGCGCCAGGGCGGTCGTGAACAGCTTGCCGATGACGAATAACGTGTGTTCCATGAGTC
>Ga0207754_100174_pt1 | contig 37290 bp, 33 predicted proteins | sample A23E1SouthBayCA_FD_187728 | JGI IMG/M metagenome (GOLD analysis project Ga0207754, IMG submission 187728) | Aerobic enrichment media microbial communities from Eden Landing Ponds, California, USA - A23 E1 (SPAdes) | ecosystem: Environmental > Aquatic > Marine > Unclassified | place: Emeryville...
AAGTTCCTCGTCAAGGCTGTTGACGACAAAATTAAGCAGGTGCTCTTCCTCTATCTTGCTGTCTGCTTCGGGTTGTTGCATATCCTCCCAAAGCAGACACTTCCTCTAACCCGATGTGATCGACTGAAGATCGCTCGGGCGGGCCTCGGGCGGATGTTCCAGGAGACCCGGGTCTTCGGCGACATGACCGTCGAGAAGAACCTCCTCTTGGCCGCCCAAGAGGGTGGCTCCGAGGTAAGCAACCTTCTCCGGCGGCCCGATGAATCGCTGCAGGCGCGAACGCAAGAACTACTCGACTACGTCGACCTCGGCGGACTCGCGAAGACACGGGCCGGGCGACTAAGCTTCGGCCAACAGAAGCTCATCGAGTTCGCGATGGAGCTGATGGCCGAGCCGGACGTCCTGCTGATGGACGAGCCGGCCGGCGGCATCAATCCCTCGATGCTGGAGAACCTCATCGAGTACATCCGGACCGCGAACGAAGACGAGGAAGCAACGATCTTCCTCATCGAACACAATATGGACTTCGTGATGGAAATCGCCGACCGCATCTACGTCCTCGCTCACGGCGAGCGGATCGCCGAGGGCACGCCCGAAGAGATACAGAACGACCAGCGCGTCCTCGACGCGTACCTTGGGAGGGAGTAGTCGTGGCGACCACCGATTCCGAATCCGACTCGGAACCCGATCCCGAGGCCGACCGTGGAGACGCATTGTTGGAGATGCACGACGTCGTTGCGGGCTACGGCAACACGACCGTACTCCACGACGTCAACATCGCCGTCAACGACGGCCAGATCGCCTGCCTGATCGGCCCCAACGGGTCGGGGAAGTCGACACTGATGAAGAGCATCTACGGCTTCGCCGATGTCAAAGAGGGGACGGTCACGCTCCGGGACGAGGACATCACTGGCCGCTCGCCGCAGGAGAATCTCGCCAACGGGATGAGCTACGTCCTGCAGGAAGCGAGCATCTTCCCGGGGATGAGCGTCCACGAGAATATGCTGATGGGCGGGTACATCTTCAACGATGACGAGCGCGCTAACCGCCGCGCCGAGGAACTCTACGACGAGTTCCCGGTTCTCGGAGATATCCGCGGTCAGCGCGCTGGGACTCTCTCGGGCGGCCAGCGCCGGCTACTCGAGCTGGCCCGCGCGCTGATGGTCGACCCGGAGGTGATGATGCTCGACGAGCCGTCGATCGGCCTCGAGCCGCGCTTCATCGACGACGTGTTCGAGCGGATCGAACAGCTCAACGACCTAGGGACGACCATCCTGCTCGTCGAACAGAACGCCGAGAAGGGGCTCTCGGTCGCCGATCGCGGGTTCGTGCTCGCGAGCGGTGAGATCAAGTTCACTGGCACCGGCACCGAACTCCTCAACGACGACGAGGTCGGCCGGCTCTACCTAGGAGGATAACCGAGGTTCCGAGTAGGCCTCCCCGTGGACGACGATGAGAAGCGAGCCCGCACCCAGGCGGACCTCGTCGCCAGCCTCCCCGGCACCAACGAAATCGAGGTCGTGGTGGCCCACACCTAGACCGACGAAGAAGTCGGGCTGCCCGACGAGCTGCGGAACGTCGAGCGGGTCGGTACGGCCCGGCCCGTTCACGGCCGCCTCGAAGACCGTGGGCTGACGTCCAACCCACTGAAGTGCGACACCCACCGGCCGACGGCATCCTCGAGATCGCCGCGGGGTTCGACATCGACCACATCGCGAGCACTCAGCGGCGCTCGCCGAGCGGGAAGTTCCTGTTCGGGACCGTCGCCCAGGCGGTGCTGCTCGACGCCGACGTGCCAGTCACAGTCGCCACGACCAACGGCGAGTAGTCCCAACGCGTCACGCACGTTTTTCTCGCACCGCGGACACGGAGACGCGTTCGGTGCGCTTTACAGGCGGATTCGACGTCTTCGTCGGTGTTCGGTGCATCGGTCGATCCGTGACGAATACCGATCAGAGCCGTGCCGTCGGAACTAGTCCTTCGGAAGAAAGCGTAAAAGGAGTGGACTCGCTGGGATTTGGAACCCGAGGGGCCTCCCCGCCTTCGGCTAACCCGACCGCCTGCCGGCGGTCGAGCCTCGGCGGCCCAAGAGCGAAGAATCGGCACTTACCGCCCGGAGGCGAGCGCCCGAGCGGGTAGTCGCCTACGCGCGTTCGGTTGCCCGAGGGAGCAACTATGAACGCGACACCACCCCACGACGCGAAGAACCGCTACCTGAAAGACAAGTCCACCGACGTTACGGACTCCACTCTGTCGAACTACGAAACCACGCTCAACGTCTTCTGCGATTGGCTAACCGATGAGGCCGGCGTGGACACGCTGAACACGCTGACCAGTGACGAGATTCAGAAATTCAAAGAGCATCGGCTGGAGCAGGTCAAGACCATCACCCTCAAGACCGACATGACCTGCATCAAGGACTTCATCCGCTTCTGCGAGCACATCAACGCCGTCCCCGACGGGATGCACGAACTGGTCCGGGTACCGAAGCCGAGCCACGAGGATGAGGTTTCGAGCGACCTCATCACCAGTGACGAAGCCAGCGAGATACTGGACTACCTCGACACCCACGAGTACGCGAGCCTCCGGCACGTCATCTTCCGCATCCTGTGGAAGACCGGGATGCGCCGGAGTTCGCTGTACGCGCTCGACGTGGACGACTTCGATGACGGCTCGAAGCCGCTACTCCACCTGCGTCATCGGCCCGACACCAGCACGGCGCTCAAGAACAAGCGCCGGGGCGAGCGGGACGTGCGTCTCGACCGGCAGACGGCAGACGTGATAGCCGACTTCCTCAAACACAACCACCCCGGCGGAACCGACGAACACGGACGAACACCGCTATTCATGTCTACGCACGGAAAGCGATGCGAGCCTTCGACCATCCAGCGGAACATCTACACGGCCACTCGGCCCTGCCACTACACCGGCGAGTGCCCGATGGGCCGCGACCTCGATGAGTGCGAGGCAACGTCCTACAACACGGCCAGCAAGTGTCCCGGCTCGGTCGGTCCGCACGCCCTTCGACGTGGATATGTCACCGAGGCACTGAACGCCGGACAGCCACGCGATGTAACCGCCGACCGCGTAGATATGACCACGGAGGTCTTAGACAAGCACTACGACCACGCAACGAAAGAGGAGAAGATGGAACGTCGGGAGGACTACCTCGTGGACGTGTAATTCCTTCCTCTCAGAAGTCCACGGCCCGGCCACGAATTACCTCTTGTAGCCGCTTGACGTTGTATTTCTCGTCGTTGATTTTCTGCCGTGTACCTCTGGGGTGAGTTCGTCCGGCAATCTCGTCCAGTTCTGAGGAGGTGACGGCATCATCTTCATCTAAAACAACCAACCATCGAGTGGGGAGGTGATACTCTCTGTGTCCAGAGTAGACCCTTTCGTCGTTGTTCACTTCAGCACCATCCCAGTAGCCGGTCACTCGACCTTCAGCGCGAACACCTTGTCCATCGACCCAGTGGAAAATCACATCCCCCGGCTCGATACCCTCAAGTTTCTCGCCGAAACGAGGCGGACCGTATGTCACGGTTACACCGTGCTCGTAAACCTCCGTACCGACGGTATCATCATCACTAAACGTGTCTCGATTGCTGTTAATGAAGTAGTAGTCTTTGTCTGTCATGGCTTCTTGTAGGGCTTTCTCGGTGATGTTGGAAATGTTCAGCCCTGCCTCTCTCGCTTCGTTTAGCGTGCTATCCTCGACTGAAACGGTGGTTCGTTCTTTGGGCACGGTGTTACCACCCAGAACGTGATTACGATTCGGGGCATATTAATTCTTTGTGTTAACCCCCTATTCGTGATTACGTTTAGGGAGGTATTGTAGGGGGCCTCAATTCAGTAGAAGTTCGTTCGGTTTGCACCAATTTAAATACGGGTCGCTGTCCACACTGTGTTAATGGATAGGGACGAAATTGACGAGTACGTCCAGCGGTGCCAGCAACTCATCGAGTCGTCACCGCAGATGGACGAGGAGAACACGAAGGTCAAACTCGTTCAGCCGTTCCTCGAGCTTCTCGGGTGGGACCTCTACTCTACCGAAGTCGCTCTTGAATACACCATCCCGATGGCCTCGGGGAGCACCCACGTCGATTACGCCCTACTGGTCGGCGACTCCCCTGTCGTTTTCGTTGAAGCGAAGCCCGTCCGGTCTACGCTCACCGACGACGAGGTCCAGCAGTTACGGAGTTACATGAGACAAGAACTCGACGTAGACTGGGGGATTCTGACCAACGGGAAATCCTTCGAGGTCTTGACCAAGAATCGCCACCGGAACGGTGGCGAGGAGGTGTCCGTCGTTCAGTTCGACCTTGATGACCTCGCCGAGAACCCGGATGTGCTGGAACTGCTCACCAAGGAGTCGATACGCTCGGGGAAGTCCGACGAGGTAGCGGAACAGGTAGCGCAGACGAACCGGGCGATTCGGCATCTGCAAGAAAACGAGGACAGCATCACCGAATCCGTCACAGAGGCGGTAGAGAGCGAGGTAGGCGACCTCACTATCGACCTCGAAGAACAGTCTCGGGAGTTCGTGCAGAACCTCGTTTCCGTACTCCGTGAACAACGACACTTCGTCAGTGAGGAGTCTCCGGAGGCTGTGGATGAGCGGACGAATCCACAATCAGAATCCACGACACCGTCAGAAAACGGCGGTGAGCAGATTGAAGACAGACAGGGCTACGTCGTTCGCTTCTCCGACGGTACAGTAATTCCTAGAGGCAGTACCGAGGTTCAGACACAGCAAAAAGAGAACATGGGCGCGGCAGTAGACTACCTCATAGAGGAATACAACCTGATTAACGAACTCGAAATTCCCCACTTTCCGCCTCGCGCTCGGAAAAACTGCTCCATCAACAACGAGCCAGTACATCCTAACGGTGAAGATATGAGACGACCCTACGAATTGACGAACGGGCATTTCCTTCATACCTCGCTCAACACACGGGGCAAGAAGACTCGTCTTCAAGACCTCGCTGAAAAAGTTGGACTGTCTGTAGAGTTTCTATGCGAGTGGCAATCCGATGAGGCAGGGAGTAGTTAGACACGAAAGACTCGAAGCGTACCCTGAAGCCACAGTCTGCCGTACACGACAGTATGGAATTGAACGCTCGTGAAGTCGCGTTCGTCATGGAGCAGATGCAGGAGGTCGAGCACTCCGAGCATAGTTCACCGACGGAGCGAGCCGAGGCAGAACGCATCCGCCGGAAAGCCGAACGCCGCCTCATCGGATAGGTGAACGGTTCCAACCCGATGACGCCGCGAAGTGCTCAAGAAAGTCGGCCATATGAAAGTAGATGAGATGCACCAAATATCAGGACACGGATAGAAATTTGAGCCACTACAGTATTCGACAAATGACGTGGGTGAGTCGCAGGTCGAAGCGCAAAACCCTGCTATGCCGCGGATTGCATGCGCGACCACACGCGCCTCTGAGCGCGTTCTCTCATCAATAGGATGTTTCCCCCTCTCGGGGAAGTGAAGAACCGCTTGAGAGTGTTGTGGAGCGCCGCTGTCCGTCTCATGATTGGCGGCTGTCCCCTCCGAACGGGAACGCCATAGGCAATATCCTCCAGAGGTCAACGAACAATAGGGATGGCAAGGTGCCGCTCATGGGTTTTGAACACGTTTTCTGGTCCCTTCGGGGTTAAACTCGATGACGCCGCGGGGCCTTTGCTGTGAACTTGTGCTGTGGTTCTGTGCTCATCGGTAGAGGGCACCGGATCACGACCTTGTAGGGCGATTTCCCTCATGGTGGTTCCCTGTAGGTTGCCACCCTTGGGTTAACCCCCTTTGTATTTCCCCCTTACAGATTGCCAACACTTCGATGGACTACCTCTCCGGGGTTGTTCGACACTTGTCTAACCGAGTCGGTGGCTACCCCGGCTTGCGGTTTCCATGCTCAAGGTTCCAGATAGCCGCGAGAGTGCCGAAATCGACGCGGAGAGCGACTGGGAAAACCCTCTATGCACCCAGTTTCCGAGAGTAATGAACAACCCGATACTGCGGGTTTCAGTTGGGACAACCCCCGAATTTCAGTCAAATCCCACTGATTCTCGCGCACCTACTTACCAATTTAACAGGTATCTAATCTCCCTGATGTAACAACCACCCTAAACTTCTCCAAGCCAGTAGACGGTATTCTTCTCTCCTATCGTCTTCCCTTCGAGCCGTCCCTCGTCTCGCAGGGATGACAGCCGCTTGTAGGTTGCACTCCGTCCGATGGGTAGCCTCTCCGTCACCTCATCGGTCGATAGCACCGGGTCATCCGTCTCACGAAACAGTTCAAGAATCTCCTCATCCGTGACTCGTGGCTTTCGACCGGGTTTCGAGCCTTCGCTCATGTCCGTCAGGAGTGCCGCTGCGGTGTTAACTCTTACCGTTAGCGGTAGTAACCAACACTACGCGTGTTCTAAGGCCGTATTCCGTTAGTTTTAACTTTGTTACCGCTAACGGTAGGAATACGAAGACGAACCGTCCCTCGGGGCGTGACTCGCGGAAAACGCCCGGTGCGCCAACACCGGACGGGTGGTCTTCGGTGGAGCCAAAGACCATGCGAGAGAACACGTCTGCCGCTGAAAAGCGTATCGTTGAGAAACTGGATTTTAGCCCGAAGACGGCGAAGCGGGTCGGATGGGAAGCGTGGGAGTTCACCGTCGTCGGCCCCCACCAAGTCGAAGTCACGAACGCCAGTTACGGCTTCGAGAAAGACGACCACTCCTACGTGGTCGGCGTCGATGAGCGGGGCGGCGTCGCGGTCCCTGCCGAGTGTGAGTGCCCTGCCGACCTGCACAGGGAGCCGGACTGCAAGCACAAATTGGCGCTGGCGACGGTCGGCGGTTCGACCGTTCTGCAAGCCGCGGTCGCTTACGAGTCGCCCGTGCCGGCGTCATCGAACAGTCCCACGAGCGGAGCGACCACTGCCGCTGATATGCTCCAGACTGACGGGGGGACGGTCGCGGTCGAAGCCCCTGCCGATGAGCCGGACACTTGCCCGAACGGTGATGAGTGGTGTCCCGGCCCCGACGCCGACGAGTTGCCCTGCTTCGAGTGCTTCGAGGTCGCCGACGAGCGGGGTGATGCCCGATGACCGACCGCGAGACGCACGAGAACGAGGAGCGGACGGTCATCTGCCCGGTCGAAGGGTGCGACGCCGAGAAGTTAGCCCGCGGGATGCACCTGCACGTCCTGCACTCGAAGGGTGACGGCCACGGCCCCAAGGGGGTTCTACCGGACGACGTGTCGCTGGAGGATATGCTCACGGTTGGGGCCGAGACGGTCGAGATGGAGTACCCGACCGAGCGCGACACCGAACAGGAGGCCCGACTATGCCCCTACTGCGGCGAGGCGTTCACGGGCAAACAGGGCGTGCTCATCCACCTCGGGCAGATTGCCGGACGGAAGAACCACCCCGCTGACGCCGCGGAGCGACACGAACCGCAGGACTTCCCCCGCGTAGGCGTGGACGAAGACGAGAACGTTGTCCGGCTCATCGAGGACGACCCCGACGACGGCGACCGGGCCGAAGGTCCGACAGTTCCCGCCGAGAAGGTCTACCGTTACATCGCCGAACTGCACGCCAAGGACAAGCAGGGAGACGCAAGACGGGCGCGTCGCCGCCTGCTCGAAACTGGTGAGCGCGAACAGCCTGCACTCCTGTCGCCAGTCTTCGAGCCTATCCTCGCCGAGGCCCGCGAGCAGGAGGTCGGCGATGGCGTCACGACTGCGCTCGAAGACGACGGGGTCTACATCGAAGCGGGCGACCGTTCACCGACGCTGACAGCCGACGAGGCCCGGCGGCTCGCCGACGAGTTGGAACGGGCCGCCGAACACGAGGACGGGCTGGATGACGACCTGCGCGGCCTCATCGAGTGGTTGCGCGACTGTGCCGACGTGCTCGACGGCGAAATGACCGAGGAACGACTGTTCATCGAACACCCACGCAGGCAGTAGGGACACCCGCGGTCGCCTCAATCGTCGCTCGCCAGTTTCCAGCCGTTCTCAATTCCGTCCATCCGTTCGAAGTCGTCCCGTTTTTCGAGTTCGGGACGCAGGAACTCGTCCCACCAGTCACTCTCTGATTCGTAGCCGACCGGATGCTCGGGGTAAATCGTGTTCTGGAGGCCGGTCTTTGTGACGACGCCGTGGTTACGGAGGTGTTCTTCGACGGCGAGGAACAGGGCTTCCTGATTGCGAACCCGTTGCTCGAAGTTGCGAGCCGTGGGACCACTGTCAGGGATGTGTTCGGCTGAGTCGTTCGAGGACCCGCTGGTAATCGCCAGCAGGTAGAACACTACGCCGAAGATGCCAGTGATGAATACAACGGCGAACCAGAGCAGACCGCTCCGGTTGTGGCCTTTGGCGTGGAACCCGACTGCGATTGCGAGAACGAACCACAGGAAGGCGATGAATACAAACACACCGCTCATACCACCGGACGGAAGCGCGGTGCAAATCAAAGTTGGTGCCGAGTCTTCGTCTGTTTGTCCCCTGCCCCATCGGGTAGTGTTGACAGAACTGAGATTCTAATCGTCGGACTCTTGTTTGCCCTCCGATTCTGCGGCATGTTCAGGAATCACGTTCTCATCGTAGAGTTCCTTGCTTGCTTCTTCGGGAGCCATATCCTCTTTCTCAGCAAACTGGTAGGCTCTAACAATTCGAACCATATCCCTGATTTCGTATTTGATGCGAAGGAACGGAATCAACATAGCGTCAAATGGAGTAGTTGGGATTTCATCCGGTGGCGACTGGTCTTCTTCGGGGCCAAAACTGAATTGCGAGAATACGTCCCACCCATAGAGTTCGATGCTCGCTTCAGACGGTGAGATTCCCTCACGTTCGGCGATATGGAAAGCGAACATCGGCCTCCTCAGTTCGAGTAGAAGTTCTATCGTTCCTGCACCCTCCCCGTTAATGTCTTTTTCAAATACCCAGTCAAGATAGAAGTCGTAGGCCGAGTCGTTGATGCTTCGCATGACTCGAAACATCAAGAGCGTCTTGACAACCTCAACACCGCTTGACATGGTTCTGTTCCAATCCCGGTAAACCGCCAATCGAGCGAGTTCTTCCGAGTCCACGGGGTCACGAACTAATACCATGTCCAAGGCCGAGAGGCGGAGGGTAACTACCAGTACGAGGGCCACCGATAGGCTCGCGCCAACCGCTGGCGAACTGAGTAGTTCCGAGTATGGAACTGTGGGTGAGTTAGATGGAAGGAGCGTTACACCAGCAAGCGTGAGTCCGAGGACTGCTTCCCCGTTCGAAAGCCGACGCCCGGCGTCATCGTATGCCTGCCGCGTATCCCGAGCGAGGGTTTCGGGAGAATCCTCAATCTCAACGTCACCGCGCTCGTGATACTTGATTCCCCGTTGAACAACGTCTTCCCGTCGGTTTTTGATGAAGTCTTTCCCCGGATACAGGCCCAAGACCGCCTTTACCCATCCCATGAAAGAGAGGATAGTACCAAGTCTGCGGATTGCGGTTGCAAACTTAGAGACACCCCATCCAACAGTAACCAGACACAACGCTCCTATGTCTACCAGCGCCACCCAGAGCGAACGCCGGAACCAGACAAGAGCGGCATAGAGCACTGTTACTCCGACCGCAAACAATCCGACAAGGACGGGAAGACCCAGTATTCCAAGTAGTTGAGAGAAAACAAGGAATAGCAGAACCGGGAGAACACCAAAGAACAGCGCCGCGAGTAGACCCACAGCAACGAAAGCCAGTGCGTTGACCATACACCAACATCGACAGGAAGGGACAAAGAAATTTGACTGCCGTTCGGACCTGCTTGGAGCGGCGGTCCAGCGGATTCAATTGTAGTCCTCAATCCGTAATTCTCGCTAATCGCAGGACTGCGACCGGAGGACTCAGAGAAATCACGAACACTCAACCGGCAAGCGGTGCCGCGCGACGGGGCGAACACACCGTTCTAACGGTCATGTGGATTTAAGTAAAAGCCGCGCCGTATGGGGATTACCGAACGCGCGTAGCGCGTATGGACTCGCTGGGATTTGAACCCAGGGCCTCTTCCTTGCGAAGGAAGCGATCTACCACTGATCTACGAGCCCTCGTTCGCATTCACACGTAGCGGGGGGATGTATTTGAGGGTTCTGCTTCGCGGCGAGAAGGGGGCAGAGGAGACGGCGCAGCGGGGTGAACGCTACTCGGGGATGGGGTAGGTGAGTTCGTGAAAGGCCTCGCTATCCGTCTGCGGGTAGACGAGGTGTTGGTCGCCGTCGACCCACTGTCCCATGGGTGCGTCGAGTCCCGTCGGACGGCCGACATCGTCGAAGCCGAACTCGCCGATGACGGTCTGGTACTCGTTGTTTCGGATCGCGTCGCGGACCGAGGCACGATCGGTGCCGCTCGCGGCGTTGACGGCCTGCTCCGTGACCTGTGTGATGTTGTACGCCGCGCCGACGATGACCGGGAGGAGGTCGTCGGAGGCGATGTCGTAGGTGTCGCGGTACGCCTGCGCCATCTGTGCGTTGCCGTTACCGGTCAGACCGGGCACCCAGCCGGGAGCCATGCAGACGTACTCACCGGCCTCGCCGAGCGCGGACCACCAGCTGCTCGTGTCAGCCGCCCGAGTGAGCTGGATGAACTTCGGCGACCAATTAGACTCGTTGATCTGCTTCATCGCCGTGATCCCTCCGGGCGGGACCGGCGTGTCGAGCAGCACCTCCGCACCCGCGGACTGTGCCTGCGAGATGAGCGTGCTGAAGTCCTTGGCGCCGACGCCGTGTTTCTGCCGCTGGACGATGTTGTAGCCGTTCTCCGTGAGCGTCTGCTCCCACATATCGGCCATCTCGATGCTCCAATCGGCGTTGGGCGCCCAGATGGCGACGTCGGAGGGCCGTTCGTCCTCCGGGATGAGGTCGAGCGTGTGCATCGTCGTCCGCGCGTGGTCGCTGCTGACCGGGAACGGCGTCGACGCCCACTCGTACCCGCGCTCCTCGTGGACTTGATCGCCCGAGACGGCGACCGCGAGAAGCGGGATTTCCTTACTCTCCGCGAAGGCGATTGCCGGCTGATTGAGGAGACCCGCGAACGTTCCCCAGATCATGTCGACGTCGTTGTTACTGGTGATCCGTGTGAGCTGCTGCCGAACCTTTCGAGCGGTGGATTCGTCGTCCTTCAGGACGAGCTCAACCGTCCGTCCTTGGAGCCCACCGTTCGCGTTGATCCGCTCGACGCCGAGTTCGTATCCGTGTTTGAGATCCGGCCCGATCGAGGAGTACCCCCCCGAGAGAGGGGCCGTCGCGGCGATCGTGAACGTCTCCGATTCCGACGTCCCGCCGGTCGTGCCGCCGCTCGTCGATCCGGACGAGTCGCCCTGCGAACAGCCAGCGAGGCCGGTGATACCTGCGAGCGCCGCGACACCGCTCGCTTTGAGATACGTCCGCCGTTCTGCCGTGGTCGGTTCCTCCGACATGTACCGAACACCTCCGGGAAAAGTAATAAACGTTCACATTGGTTTTTGTGGGGGTGTACGCTACTCGACGTGGGACCGACGGCGCGACCGCTCATCGGCACGAAAAACGGGGAGAATCGGGAACCGGAGAGCCGCTCAGTCTTCGAGAACGATCTCGATGCTGACGTCGTTCGGGACCTGGATACGCATGAGCTGGCGGAGCGCGCGTTCGTCGGCGTCGATATCGATGAGACGCTTGTGGACGCGCATCTCCCAGTGCTCCCACGTCGCCGTCCCCTCACCGTCGGGGGACTTGCGCGACGGGACCTCGAGGGTCTTGGTGGGCAGCGGGACCGGCCCACTCAGGCTGACGCCCGTCTTGTCCGCGATCTCGCGGACGTCGTCGCAGATGTCGTCGAGGTCGGACGGACTAACGCCCGCGAGCCGAACACGTGCCTGCTGCATTCGTTAGGCCTCGTTGACGTCGAGGACCTTGCCAGCCGCGATGGTCTGACCCATGTCGCGGACCGCGAAGGAGCCGAGCTCCGGGATCTCGGAGGACGGCTCGATGCTGAGAGGCTTCTGCGGGCGAACGGTGACGACCGCGGCGTCGCCGGACTGGATGAAGTCCGGGTTCTTCTCGGCGACCTCGCCCGAGGCCGGGTCCATTTTCTTGTCGATGGACTCGATCGTACACGCGACCTGCGCCGTGTGGGCGTGGAAGACCGGCGTGTAGCCCGCCGTGATGACGGACGGGTGCTGCATGACGACGACCTGTGCCGTGAACGTCTCGGCGACGCTCGGCGGGTCGTCAGCGGGGCCACAGACGTCACCGCGGCGGATGTCGTCCTTACCGATGCCGCGAACGTTGAACCCGACGTTGTCACCGGGCTCGGCGCTCGGGACCTCCTCGTGGTGCATCTCGATGGTCTTGACCTCGCCACCGACGTCGCTGGGCTGGAAGGAGACGTTGTCGCCCGTGTTCATCGTGCCGGTCTCGATCCGTCCGACGGGGACGGTACCGATGCCGGAGATGGTGTAGACGTCCTGGATCGGGAGGCGCAGCGGCGCGTCCGTCGGCGGCTGCGGCTCCGGAAGGCTGTTGAGGGACTCGAGGAGGGTCTCGCCGTCGTACCAAGGCGTGTTCTCCGAGTGCTCGGAGACGTTGTCGCCCTCGAAGGCGGACGTCGGGATGAAGGAGGCGTCGTCCGTGTCGAACTGAACCTGCTTGAAGAGGTCCGTGACGTCGGAGACGACCTGCTTGTAGGTGTCCTCAGAGTAGTCGACGACGTCCATCTTGTTGACGGCGACGATGAGCTCGTCAATGCCCAGCGTGCGGGCCAGGAAGACGTGCTCACGAGTCTGGGGCGCGACACCGTCGTCGGCGGCGACGACGAGGACGGCGTTGTCGGCCTGCGATGCACCCGTGATCATGTTCTTCACGAAGTCACGGTGGCCCGGACAGTCGACGATGGTGAAGTAGTACTCGTCGGTGTCGAACTCTTGGTGGGCGATGTCGATGGTGACGCCACGCTCGCGCTCCTCGGCGAGGTTGTCCATGACGTAGGCGAACTCGAAGCCACCCTTGCCCTTCTCTTCGGCTTCCTCGCGGTGCTGCTCGATGACGTGCTCGGGCACACTCCCAGTTTCGAAGAGGAGCCGCCCGACCATCGTACTCTTTCCGTGGTCGACGTGGCCGATGACGGCCAGGTTCTGGTGCGGTTTGTCGCTCATGGTCAGGGGTCGCGCTGAACGCGCGCTCTGTGCAACGTATTCGCCAGTTACGTGTAAAACGGTTTCGAAAGGCGAGCGCCCCTGTCGCGCCGTGACGCGGCCGAATACTGGCACCTCGTACCGTGGGAGATAGTGGCTAGTCGGTCAGCGTTCGGGTAGTCGCCCGACGTCAGCGAGCACCGCGGACGCCGTCTCCGGTCCCCCGGCACCTCGGCCGCTAATGTTCAACCGGCCCGCGTTCGTCGTCTCCAGTTGGACGATGTTCTGCGTCCCTGACACCGCGAGCGTGTCGTTCGCCGTCACAAGGCGCGGTCCGACACGAACGTCGCCGTCCGCCGTCACTTCACCGATGAGCCGGACCGTCCGGCCGTCCTCGGCGGCGAGGTCGAGCGCGCTCGAGGGAACGTCCGTGATCCCCTGCACAGCCACGTCCGCAAGCGAGTAGCCACCGCCGTGGAGGACGTTCGCCAGGATCGCGCACTTCAGCGCCGCGTCCGTGCCATCGACGTCGAACGTCGGGTCCGCCTCCGCGACGCCGAGGTCTTGGGCCTCCGCGAGGACGTGCTCGTAGCCGAGACCCTCAGCGGCCATCCGCGAGAGCACGAAGTTCGCCGTCCCGTTCAGCACTCCGCGGGCGGCCGTGACGTGCGAAGGGTCCATCCCCTCGATCGTGGCGATGACCGGGATCGCCCCGCCGACCGTCGCCTCAAAGCGCACCTCGCCATCGCTCGCCGCCGCGAGCGCCATCACGTCGTCGTAGCGCTCCGCGACCGGTCCCTTGTTGGCGAGAACGACGTGACGATCGCGTTCGAGCGCCGCCTCAACGTGCTCGAAGCCGGGGTGGGCGTCGCCGAGTGTCGTCGGCGTCGCCTCGACGAGACAGTCGTACTCGGCCCCGAGCGCCGCGCTTGGATCGTCCTCGCCGACGGATCCCACGCGCTCCTTGTGCGCGAACGCCGCCTCGGCGTTGACCCCCCCAGCGTCCACGACCGCACCCGTCGAGTCCGCGAACGCCGTCACGTCGTGACCGTAGTCGCCGGCGAGTTCGACGACGCTCCGACCGACCGCGCCCGCGCCGATCACGGCCAGTTTCATGCGCTCCCCCCCACGAGCGGTTCGACGACGTGCAAGTCCTTCTCGTCGGCGACGTCCCGCACGCAGTCGAGTGCGGCGTCGGTCGATCCCTCGGTGGCGGCGAGACGCAGGCGCGCACTCGACACGTCGTCCACGCCCTGTTCGTCCGTCAACGAGAAGTCCACGACGGAGGCCGACGCACACGCCTCGATCCGCGAGAGCGTATCCGAGAGGTCCGTGCCGACGAGCGGGCCCGCGAGTAGGACCGTCACCTCCTCGCCGTACTGCTCCGTCCCCGCCTGGATGACGTTGACACCGGCGTCCCGGAGCGATTCGATGACCGTCCGGAACTGCCGGGCGGTACACTCGAGGTCGACTTCGACCGGAATATGTCCGCGCGGGGTGAGCGATCCACGTTCATGAAAGACGCTCAAGAGGTTTCCACCGTTCTCCGCGATCGGGTGCAGGGCGTTCAGCAGTTCACCGGGTTCGTCGACGAGTTCAAGCCGAACAGTGTGCGCCTGTCGCTCGTCGGCGTCGCCCTCCGGACCCCCATCGCTCACCGGGACCACCTCTCGACGCCCTCGATGGCTGTCGTCAAAGCGACACGTACGGATGGTTGCGCGTCGCTCCGACCGGTCGCGGGCGTGTCCGCGTGCATACTCTGGTCGAACGCCCCCGCCGCGTTAGAAACCTTCGGCACGGCCGCCGGACGACCGGAAACGGGACTAAAGAACGGAAAGCCGAACGGCAAAACGAAGGAAACGGAATCACGGCGGACGGGCCGACGCCGCCGCGACGGCGCGCCGAAACGGGGAACGGCCGTTTAGAAGTAGTCGACCGTTTCGGGAAGTTCCGTCTTCATCCCCTTGCGCTCGCGGATCTCCATGATGATCTCGCGTTGCATGCTATCGGAGAGGACGCGGAAGCCGGCGTTCTCGGTGTTCCACGACGCACGACCCTCGGTCGCACTACGGATGTCGCTGGAGAAGCCGATCATCTCGTCGACGGGCGCGATGCCCTCGACGACCATGAGATCGCCCTCCTGATACATGTCGTCGACGCGGCCACGGCGACCTTGGATCTCGCCACTCGCCGCGCCCATGTGCTCGGTCGGAACGTCGATGCGGACGTCCTGGATCGGCTCGAGGAGCTTGATCTGCGCGTCAATGAGCGCGTTGTGGACGGCTTGGCGGACCGCGGGGATGACCTGTGCGGGACCGCGGTGGATGGCGTCCTCGTGGAGGCGCGCGTCATGGAGGCGGATCAGTGCGCCCTGCACGGGCTCGGCCGCCAGCGGGCCGTCGTTGAGGGCCTCTTGGAGCCCCTCGTTGACGAGCTCCATCGTCTCGTTGAGGTGCTGGATACCCTTCGTGTCGTCGATGAAGACGTTCGTGTTGTGAATGTCCTCGACGTTCTGCGAGGTGTCCTTGTCCATCCCCGCCTCTTGGAGCGCCTCGCGGCGCTCCTGCTCGGGCATATCCATCGAGACGTCGCCGAGCTGGATCGTTTCGACGATGTCCTCGCTGAGCTGCTCAACCGTGATGTAGAAGCGATTGTGGTTGTTCGGCGAGCGACCCTCGACCTCGCGGGACTCCTGCGTCGGCGCTTCGCGGTAGACGACGATCGGTTCACCGGTGTTGACCGGGATCCCCTGGTTGCGCTCGATGCGCTGAGTGATCACTTCGAGGTGGAGTTCGCCCTGCCCGCTGATGAGGTGCTCGCCCGTGTCCTCGTTGATTTCGATGCGGATCGTCGGGTCCTCCTTGGCGACCTGCTGGAGCGTCTCGATGAGCTTCGGCAGGTCGTCCATGTTCTTCGCCTCGACGGACTTCGTGATGACCGGCTCCGAGATGTGCTCGATCGACTCGAACGGCGTCATCTCGGTGGAGGAAGCGGTGGAACCCGCGATGGCGTCCTTCAGACCAGTGACGGCGGCGATGTTCCCCGCGGGGACGTGTTCGACCTCCTCGCGCTCACCGCCCATGTAGATCCCGACGGACTGGACGCGGTTCGTGCCCGCGGTCCCGGAGACGTAGAGATCTTGGCCCTTCTCGATCGTGCCGGAGAAGACGCGACCCGCGGCGATTTCGCCGGCGTGCGGGTCGACGCCGATGTCCGTCACCATGAGGACGACCTCACCGTCCTCGTCGACGAGGCGCATCGACTCAGCAATATCGGACTCGTCGTCACCGCGCCAGATGCGCGGGATACGTCGGGGTTGGGACTCGATGGGGTCGGGGAAGTGCTCGCACACCATGTCGAGCACGACGTCCGAGAGCGGCGTGCGCTCGTGGAGCTCCTGGCGCTCGTCGTTGCGCTCGAGATCCATGATGTCCCCGAAGTCCATACCGGTGCGCTGCATCGACGGCATCGAAACGCCCCACTTGTAGAGCGCGGAACCGAATCCGACCGTGCCGTCCTCGACGGAGACGGTCCAGTCGTCGATGTCGTCCATCTCCTCGGTCATCCCGCGGATGAGTTCGTTGACCTCGTTGATGACGCCGAGCAGACGCTGTTGCATCTCCTCGGGACCCTCCTGCAGTTCGCTGATGAGGCGGTCGACCTTGTTGATGAACAGCGCCGGCTTGACGCCCTCGCGGAGCGCCTGCCGGACGACCGTCTCCGTCTGGGGCATCGCACCCTCGACGGCGTCGACGACGACGAGCGCGCCGTCGACGGCGCGCATCGCGCGTGTCACGTCGCCACCGAAGTCGACGTGGCCCGGCGTGTCGATGAGGTTGACGAGGTGGGCGTCGCCCTCGTACTCGTGGGTCATGGAGACGTTCGCGGCGTCAATCGTGATACCGCGCTCCTGCTCGTCCTCCTCGGTGTCCATGGCGAGCTGTTCGCCGGCCGTCTCGTCCGAGATCATGCCCGCACCGGCGAGCAGGTTGTCGGTGAGCGTCGTCTTCCCGTGGTCGACGTGGGCGGCGATGGCGATGTTCCGGATCTGCTCCGGTTCGTCCATCAGCCGCTCACACTGTTCGACGATCTTCTTGCGTCGGCCCATTATGCACGCATGTACCGCCAGCGGGTTGAAAAGGGTAGTGTTTCCGTCTCCGCCCGTGTGCCGACGACACACGGCCCGTTCGTCGTCCAGTGATTCCCGAAACGCACGCGGGACGGCCATCGCCGTGGGCGCAAGAGTCAACCCCTTCCAGGTCGTGCCATTTTCACACATGGATGTACGGGTCCACGGTTCCGTTCCCGCCGGACCGTTCCTCGGCGCACGGGACCTGTTCGAACACCAGTACGACGTCGAGAAACCGGTGCACGTCCGCATTCGCGAGGATCCGGACGAGCGGACGTGGGCCGGCCACTACGACGACCGGCACGTCCTCAACATCTCGCAGCGCGCCGCGACGTCCGTGATGGCGCGCGAACTCGCGCTCCACGAGTACGCCCACATGGCCCGATACGAGGCCGACCACGTCTCGCACACGATGGGGCTCTCAGAGATTCTCTTCCTCGCACTCCCCGGCCGACGCGTCGAGCGGCGCGTCCTCCAACAGTGCGAACAGCTCGCCAACCACGCCAAGGACATCTACGCCGACGACATCACGCTGGACGTCGCGCCGACGGACAGACTCCTCACGTTCCTCGAATCGCAACTCGCCACCGCCGTCGCCGAGCGTCCCCCGGCCGACACCGAGCCCGCGGGCGGCTACCGGCTCACCGCCGCCGCCGACCCCGAACTGACCGCCGTCAATGCCGCGTTCGCGCTCGCGCTTCTCGAACGTCACGACGCCGTCCCGGCCGATCACCGGATCTACGAGTTCGCCGACCTCGCTGACGCCGACGCCCCCGGGGTCGACGTGGCGTGGTTCAAAGAGCGGTTCCGCACGCTCGCGGACGACCCGGACGAGTCCGCCCACCGACACGCGCTCGTCGACCTCGTGCGCGCGTACGTGGACGCCCACGAGACGACGACGGGGCCGGCGGCGGACTAGGTTAGTCCGCGGGATGAATGCGCACAAGGATGTCGTCGCGCGGCCGCGGGAAGGCAGTACCATGCGCGCGGCCATCCCGGTTTGAGGTGACGGCGTAAAGGTCGCCGTTCGGCGCCTGCGCGACGTGACGCACGCGACCGAGTTCGGGGAGGAGCCGGTGGGCGGTGACGGTCCAGTCGCCGTTGAGCCAGTCAGCGTCGAAGCGCACGCCGCCCCGAACAGGTGGCAGCGGCGTGCCCGCAGGCGTGAGCGTCGCGACAGCGACGTGCTGGCCCATCAGCTCGCCGAAGACGAGGCGGTTCGTCCAAGAGGGAATGGCGTCACCCGTGTAGAAGGTCGCGCCCGTCGGCGCCCAAGAAGGCGCATTGGGGTCGGTGCTGAGAAGCGGGCGTCCGAAGCTCGTGCCAGCATAGCTCCCGGGGGCGCGTGCGGTCGGCCACCCGTAGTTCGCGCCTGTTTGGAGGACGTTCAGTTCGTCGCGAGCGTTCGGGCCGTGCTCGGTGGCGAGCGGCGTGCCGTCGGGAAGCCAGGCGATCCCCTGCGGGTTCCGATGGCCGACGGTATAGATGCGGTCGTCCCACTCGTAGATGTCGGGGTTGCCGGGCGCGGGCTCGCCAGTAGGAGTAACACGCAACACCTTCCCGCCAAGGAAATCCCCGTCCTGCGCACGGCGCTTCTCGCCGGCGTCGCCGGTCGTGATCCAGAGGTAGTTCTCGGGGCCGAAGCGGATCCGGCCGCCGTTGTGGTGAGCGTTAGCGGGGATGTCATCGACGACCACCTCCGTCGTGGTGGCGGGGTCGTCGGCGGTGACGTCGAAGCGGACGACGCGGTTGACTCGCCGGCCGTCCACTCGCGTCGTGTAGTATGCGTAGACGTAGGGAGCGGCCGGGTGGGCGGGGTGGACGGCAACGCCGAGCAAGCCGCCCTCACCGCCGGGCACCCACCACGCCTCCCAGTTTGGGTCGTCGTCGGGTTCGGCGGGAACGCTCCCGGCGTCGATGACGGCGTCAGGTTCGGCGACAGTTGCGAGGCCGTCGCCATCGAATCGACGAATACGGCCCACACGTTCGGTGAGGTAGAGGGTCCCGTCCGGGGCGAACGAGAGGTCCCAGGGTATCTCAAGGTTCTCAACGAGCACCTCGGTGGTGACGTCAGTCGTCGGTGCGTCCCGGGGCGCCGTCCAGTCAGGGGCATAGCCCGTCCAGGCAGTCAGAGAATGTTCAACGTCGTACTCGGGGCCGGTGGCGAGACAGCCGGCACTCGCAGCGAGTGCGGACCCGATAAGGAACGAACGGCGCGTACGGTCCATACACCCATATTTAGGCTTGCCTAAAAACGGTTTCCGGTTTTCTGTGAGCCGAAAACCGTGTGACGAGCCGGCGGCTCCGCACGTGGAAAGAGAGAAGCCGAAAGAGAATCAGCCGCTGTTAGCGGGCCGCGGCGGCGACGCGTTCCTTCTCTTCTTTCTGGGAGATGGCGTACGTCTGCAGATCGTAGTCTGCGGCACCGATGAGCTGATTGGCGAGTGCGTCGGCGGCGGACGTCGGCGTCTTGAACGAGTCCGAGTGCGCGCCATCAGCGAGGAACTTCAGCGCCTGATCGACGCGGCGCTGGGGCGCGACGTCGACGGCCTTCGGGACCGAGATGCCGCCGTACTTCAGGCGGACGGTCTCCTCGCGGGGTGCGGCGTTCTCGACCGCGGTGACGAGCACCTGTACCGGGTTCTCGTCGGTACGCTCGTGGATGGCCTCGAAGGCCTCGCGGACGATCTTGAGCGCCTGCTGTTTCTTCCCCGCGTTCTGACCCGTCTTCATCAGACGGTTGGTGAGCCGCTCGACGACCGAGATCTGGCTCTTCTGGAACTGCTTGGACGCGTGGCGACCCATCGTGTGCGCGATGGGCGTCACGGTGATGTAGCGTTTCGTCGACGGGTCTGCGTAGCTGATCTCCGAGACGTCCCAGACGCCGAAGAGGTCGGCCTCGCTGGACTCCTCGGTGCCGGCGGGCGTCTCGGGTTCGGGGGCTTCTTCCGTGGACATTATCGGACAGGCTTCTCCGCGTTACCGCGAACGAGTTCGATGAGCGAGACGCCATTGACCTTCTCGACCTTGTAGTTCACACCCGAGAGGTCACCCATGGCGCGACCCTTCGCGCCACCGATCCCGGCGATCGTGACCTCGTCGTGCTCGTCGATGAAGGAGATGGCACCATCACCGGGGCAGAACGCGGTCACCTGCTTGCCGTTCTTGATGAGCTGGACCCGGACGCATTTCCGGATGGCGGAGTTGGGCTGCTTGGCCTCAATCCCGACCTTCTCCAGCACGATACCTCGTCCCTGGGGCGCACCCTCGAGGGGGTCGGACTTCTCCGAAAGCCCCCGCTCCCGACGCGCGTAGTCGGAGTCGGACCACCGGTGGTTCTGGCGGTCCTTCTTGAGTTTGCGCGCGGCGTACTTGCCGTTCGGCATGCGCGGTATTTCCCAGTGCAACTACTTAAGCCCGGTCTTTCGTGGATCTCCGTGTCGCTACGGCACACGCTCGTCTTCGTCACCCATCCCCGATCGGGCGTCCGCAAGCGCGAGCGAACCCGAGAGTTCCGTTCGACTCGGTGGGTTCGGCGCGATGTCGTGTGCCTCAAAGGCGTCCGCAACGCGTCGGACGTACGCGGAGCGGACCTCGGCAATCGGCGTCTCCGTCGGCTCACCGATCCAGTAACGTGCGACGACGTCGAGTGAGTTCGAACCGAAGCCGCGGACCTGCACCGTCGGCTCGGGGTCGGCGACGATCCGGTCGTCCGCCATAGCGGCCTCCTTGGCGAGACGGAGCGCCGTCCCGACCTCGTCGTCGTGGCGGACGCCGAACGTCTCCGAGACGCGGTACGTCGCACCCGCGTAGGGCGCGACCAGCGCGTTCGTCGTCAACTGTGAGTTCGGGACGGTCACCGTCTCGCCCGCGGCCGTCCGGACCCGCGTCACCCGGAAGTCGACCTTTTCGACCGTCCCCTCCTGATCGTTCCACCGGATGTAGTCCCCGACGTGAAAGTCCGGGTCGGCGACGAGGAAAACGCCACTAACGAGGTTTCCGATGACGTCTTGGCCGGCGACACCGAGTGCGAGTGTCGCCGCCGCGACGACGAGTGCCGACCCCTGGAAGGCCTTCCCGAACCCCGCGGCGGCCGTCGCCAGCACGAGCGCGATTGCCGCGACGCCGACCCGAGCGTAGAGGTCCACCGCATCCACGAGGGTCTGGTTGTCGTCGTTGCGCACCCGGACGACACGCACGAGCGGCGGCACGACGGCGAGGCGCCCGACGACGTAGACGGCGAGCGCCACGGCGACGAAGACCCCGAACTGCACGAAGAGGTCGTGATACGACGCAATCGCCGCGGCGACCCGGTCGAAGACACGCGCGGCTAGCACCTCAGTCATACACCGGGATGCGATGGCGCGCTACAAGAACGTGGGGGCGGCCGGCTCCGGGAACGCGAACGGGGGTTACGTGAGCTGGATGTCGTCAACGTCGAAGTGACGCTTCGCCAGCTCCTTCGCCATCTCGATGTTTTTCCCCGACTGGCCGATGGCGACGCCGCGGTCCTCGTGGGCAACCTCGGCGTACGCGACCGTGTCGTCGTTCTCGCTGATCGTGACGTTGTACACCGCGGCAGGGCTCAGCGCGTGCGCGACGAATCCCTCCGCACTCGGGGCGTCCTCAACGAGTTCGACGTCCCGACCGAGATCGTCTTCGAGCCCTTGGACGCGCTCACCGCCCCGCCCGATTGCCTGGGGCATCTCACCGGCCTTCACGACGAAGACGACGCGATCACGCTCGTCGTCGACGACGCAGTCGACAGCGGTCGCGTCCGTGGCGTCCTCGAACGCGGCGATGAGGCGTCGCGCCTCGTCGGAGAGCGTGACCGTCACGGGTTAGTCGCCCGTCGTGCCCATGCGGAGGTCGACGTCGCCGGTCCCGAGACGAACGGGCTTTCCGACGATGACGTTCTCGATGACGCCGTCGAGGTCGTCGGCCTCACCGTAGATGGCGGCGTCGAGCAGGTGGTTGACGGTGACCTCGAAGGCCGCACGTGCGAGCACCGAGTCCTTGTTTCCGGAGATACCGTGCCGGCCGATCGACTGGATGGTACCGTCGTTCGTCATGATGTCCGCGACGAGCATCAGGTGGCGGATGTTCACGTCGTCGAGACCCTGCTCTTCGAGCGTCGTCATCGTCTCGTCGATGATGGCCTCGCGGGCCGCCTCGATGCCGAGGGTCTTGTGGACCTCGTGGATGTTGTTACACGTCGTCCGGGAGGCATCGACCCCTTCGATCTTCAGCGTCTTCTTGAAGGCCGATCCCTCCGTGTAGAGGACGAACTCCTCACCCGCGTCGGTCTCCTCTTTGCGGATGACGACGCGCGAGATGTCCTCGAGACCCTTGAACGTGATCTCGCGGAGCTGCTCGACGAGCTGGAGGAGTTCGCGGTAGCTCGGCTCCTCCGGCCCGAACTCGATGACGGTGCCGGATTGGGTGACCTTGACGCCGAGGTTGTCCTGAATGATGTCGGCGATCTCGCCGGCGATCTCCGTCGTGCTCTCGACCGTCGGCCAGCGCTCCACGAGCGTGTCCTCGTTCAGGTCGATGGAGACGATCATGTCGGCGACGTTCGTCGAGATGTCCCCGAGCGCGAGGATCTTCGTCGCCTCGATGTTCCAGACGACCTCGTGGGCGCGTTCGCGGTCCGTCGCGTACTCGTCCTCGAGGTGGACCGTCATCATCGGCGTGTCCGGGTTCTTCCGGGCGTCCACGAGCTCGATGAGCCGCGGGAGCCCCTGCGTGACGTCGATCTCCGCGACGCCCGCGTAGTGGAACGTGTTCATCGTCATCTGCGTCCCGGGCTCCCCGATGGACTGCGCGCTCACCGTCCCGACCGGGTCGAGCGGGTCGACGCGCGATCCCGTGTACTGGGCCTCGACGGCCTTGGCGATGTAGTTCGCGTTCTCCGTATCGACGCCGTCGCGGGCCTCGATCGTGTCGTATACGTCCTCTTTCAGGCGTCGCGGGAGGTCGGTGTCCTCCACGACGGCCTCGATGTCGTCCGTGATCTCGGTCATTTAGTCGTCACCCTCCGCGCGGGCGGATTCCTCGAGCGTCCACGACTCGCCGTGCTCGGAGAGGTTCGTCGGCGGTTCGCGCTCGCCGATGAACTCCTCGAGATCGGTCTCGCTCTCGAACTCAGATTCGAGGACGCGGTCGGCGATGCTCTCCACGTCGATGTCAGCCTCCTCGTCGGAGGCGACGCGCACCGGGCTCGTGCCGTCCTCACCGAACTCGAACTGGACGATGGTGTCGGAGGTGTCCCGAACCGTCCCGTCGTACTGTGTTTCGAGTTCGCTGAGGGCGTTGATCAGCCGCCGCTGGAGGTAGCCGGACTTCGACGTCCGGACTGCGGTGTCGACGAGGCCCTCACGGCCACCCATCGCGTGGAAGAAGAACTCCTTCGGGTTCAGCCCCGAGGTGTATGAGGACTCCACGAAGCCGTGGGCCTCGGCGGAGAGGTCGTTCGGCTTGTAGTGGCTGAGCGTGCGGTCCTCGTAGCCGCGGTTGATCCGCTCGCCGCGTACGGCCTGCTGGCCAACGCAACCGGCCATCTGCGTGAGGTTCAGCATCGAGCCACGCGCCCCGGACTCAGCCATGACGACCGCGGGGTTCGTGTCCTCGAAGTGATCTCCCGCGATGTCGCCGGCGGAGTCGCGGGCCTTCCCGAGCGTCTGCATGATCTTCATCTCGAGGGTCTCGTCGACCGTCCGACCCGGCAGGCTCTCGAGGTCGCCCGCTTCGTAGGAGTCGATGAGCTCATCGACGCGATCGTACGCGTTCCCGATCGCGTCGTCGATGCGCTCCTGGGCCTCCGCCGAGATGGACTCGTCGTCGATCCCGATCGAGAACCCGAAGTGCATGATCGCACGCATCGCCAGCGCCGCGACCTCGTTGATGAAGATACGTGCGCGCGTCGCGCCGTACACCTTCATGATGGTGTCAACGATGTCGCTCCCGAACTCGCCGACGCCGTCCTCGTCGATGGTGCCCTCGATCAGCTGGCCGTCCTCAATGACGACGTCCTCGCCCGTGCTCGACTTGAACTCGAGGTTGAGGTCGTCCGGCAGGAGCTCACTGAACAGCGTGTAGCCAGTCCAGAACTCCGCGCCGTCCTCGTCGACGCCGTCCGCGGGCGGGAGTTCGTCGATGCGCGTCTGGCGCAACAGGTCGAGCGCCTGCGTCTCGTTGAACGAGGGGTTGTCGTGGGTCAGGAGGTACATCCCGCTGATGTGGTCCTGAATCGCGCCGATGATGTTCTCACCGAAGCGCGGGCTCAGGATCTGCTCTTGGACGCGCATGAGGACGCGGGCCTCCGCACGCGCCTCCTCGTTCTGGAGGGCGTGCATGTTCATCTCGTCGCCGTCGAAGTCCGCGTTGTACGGCGGGCAAACGACGGTGTTCAGCCGGAACGTCTTGTACGGCATCACGACCACTTCGTGGGCCATGATGCTCATCCGGTGGAGGCTGGGCTGGCGGTTGAAGATCACGATGTCGCCGTCGATGAGGTGGCGCTGGACCTCCCAGCCCGTCTCAATACGCTCGGCGAGCTCCTCGCAGACCTTCTCAGTGACGCGAACGCGCCGGCCGTCCGGTCGCTGCACGTAGTTCGCACCGGGGTGGCCCTCCGGACCGTTCCGGACGTACTGACGCGCGCGCTCCATGTTCTGCTCGTTGACGACCATCGTCTGCGTCATCTCGCGCGCGACGCGCTCGGGGACGCCGACCTCGTTCAGGCTCAGGGTCGGGTCCGGGCTGATGACGGTCCGGGCGGAGAAGTTCACGCGCTTCCCCGAGAGACTCCCACGGAAGCGTCCCTCCTTGCCCTTCAGGCGCTGGGAGAGGGTCTTCAGCGGCCGGCCGGATCGGTGGCGCGCCGGCGGCGTCCCGCTGATCTCGTTGTCCATGAACGTCGTGACGTGGTATTGGAGGAGCTCCCAGAGGTCCTCAATGATCAGCTGGGGTGCACCCGCTTCGCGGTTCTCCATGAACCGCTGATTGATGCGGATGATGTCCACGAGCTTGTGCGTGAGGTCGTCCTCGGAGCGCTGACCGTTGTCGAGCGTGATCGACGGCCGCGCCGTGACGGGCGGGACCGGGAGGACGGTGAGAATCATCCACTCGGGACGGGAGCGATCCGCGTCGATGCCGAGCACTTCGAGGTCGTCACCCGGGATGTCCTCGAACCAGTCCCGGATGTCGCTCGGCATCAGTTTGTTCATGTCCTCGGTGGTGAGCTCGGCACCGATGGCCTTCTCGATGGCCTTCCGGTCGTCCTCTCGGGGACGGAACTCGCCGCTGAGAACTTCGTTGATGCGCGAGATGCCGATGTCAGTCTCCTCGGCGAGCGCCTGCGGGCTGATGCCCGCGTCGTCCTCGTCGGGGTCGGGCTGCATCGCGGAGGCGATGCGCTCCGAGTAGTCGCTGGCGAGGACCTGCTGGACCTCGTAGTACGTCGTGGGCTTCTCGTGTTTGACGTCGTACTGGGCCTCCCCGCAGTAGGGGCAGTTGTTCTTCTTGCGTGCCTCGCGGATCGCGGCCTTCGTGACGTCGGAGACGTCTTGGCGCAGCCCGCGCGTCCGCTCGAGGTCGTCGCTGTACTCCGCCATCTCCTCCTCAGTGAGGAGGAGCCGACTGCAGCTCCGGCAGGTGCCGCGCAGCAGCCGTCGGATGAGCTTCGAGAAGCCGACGTGGATGACGGGTGCGGCGAGTTCAATGTGGCCGAAGTGGCCGTTACACGACCCGCTGCGGTTCCCGCAGGTCTTACACTCGAGCCCGGGGTCGATCACACCCAGACGCGGGTCCATCAGCCCCATGTCGATGGGGAACCCGTCATCGTCGTACGTGTCGGCGGTGATGACCTTCGTCGCGCTCATCTCGCGGTACTCCTCCGGGTCCATCAGCCCGAAGCTGATCTCCCCGATTTCCTTTGGTGACTGGCCTGTTGACATGTGTTAGACGGCGTCCTCGAGTTCGAGACGCGGCGCGATGCCGAGCGCCTTCATCTCGTCGAGCAGGAGCTTGAACGCGTAGCTCATCTCGATGTTGTGCACGTCGGTCTCCTCCCCACAGTTCGGGCAGTAGACGCGGCGCTGTTCCCTGTTCTCCACGGCGGTCATCCCGCAGTTGCCACAGATGTGGACGTACTCCTGGTCGGAGGATTCGAGCAGGCGCTCTTTGAGCACCATCGCGGCGCCGTGCCCGATGACGGTGTCACGCTCCATCTCACCGAGACGGAGCCCACCCTCGCGGGCGCGCCCCTCGGTCGGCTGGCGCGTCAGCACCTGCACCGGCCCCTTGGAGCGGGCGTGCACCTTGTTCGAGACCATGTGGTAGAGTTTGTGGTAGAAGATGTTCCCCACGAAGATCTGGGCCTCGATCTTCTCACCGGAGACGCCCGAGTAGAGCTGTTCCTTTCCGGAGGAGTCGAAGCCGTGGGCCTCGAGCGTCCCCCGAATCTCCTCCTCGTCCTCGCCGGTGAAGGCCGTGCCGTCGACGGTCCGCCCGTCGAGCGCGCCCGCCTTCCCGCCGAGCATCTCCAGCACGTGGCCGACCGTCATCCGCGACGGGAGGGCGTGCGGGTTCACGATGAGGTCGGGCACGACGCCCTCCTCGGTGAACGGCATGTCCTCGTGCGGCGCGAGGTGGCCGATGACCCCCTTCTGGCCGTGCCGGGAGGCGAACTTGTCGCCGAGCTCCGGGACGCGCTCGTCACGGACGCTCACTTTGGCGAGCTTCGAGCCGTCCTCGCCCTCCATGACCGTGACCGTGTCGACGACGCCGTCCTCGCCCGAGCGCATCGTGACGGACGTTTCGCGGCGTTTCTGCGGGCTCAGACCCGCCATGTCGTCCGGCTCCTCGAGGAAGCGCGGAGGCGAGGTCTTCCCGAGCAGGACGGAGTTCTCGTCGACCTGCGTCTCGGGGTTGACCATCCCGTCGTCATCAAGGTGCGTGTAGGCGTCCTCGCCGCGCGACCCGCGGACGTCCTCGCCGGGGACCTCGAAGCGATCCTCCTGGCCGCCGGGGTAGCGCCGCTCCTCGCCCTCGTAGGTACGGAAGAAGTGCGAGCGACCGAGCGCGCGTTCGACCGACCCCTTGTTCATGACGAGGGCGTCCTCGATGTTGAACCCCTCGTAGCTCATGACGGCGACCGTGAAGTTCTGTCCCGCAGGGCGGTCGTCGTAGCCGATCTGCTCGGTGGTCTGGGTGTTGACCATCGCCGCCTGGGGGTAGTGCATGATGTGCTGGCGGGTGTCCGGACGGATCCGGTAGTTCGCCGCTGGCAGCCCCAGGCTCTGTTTCATCATCCCCGCGCCCATCGTGATACGCGGCGAGGCGTTGTGCTCGGGGTACGGGACCATCCCCGCACCGATCCCGAAGATCAGCTGCGGGTCGATCTCGAGATGTGTGTGATCCTCGGTGAGCTCGTCCTCGTCGACGGCGACGAGGATGTCCTCTTCCTCCTCGGCGTCGATGAACTCGACTTTGCCCTCGTCGACGAGGTCCTCGAAGTCGCGTTCGCCGTTCTGAACGGCTTCAACGTCGGACTCGTCGGCGATCGTCTCGCCGCCCTCGACGACGAGGAGGGGACGCCGGGCGCGACCGGCGTCGGCGTTCACGATGACCTCGCGGGTGCGGTCTTTCACCGAGACGTTCACCATCTCGGAGACGTCGCCGCGGCGGCGGGCTTCACGGATCTGATCGGCGAGCTCGTAGGGATCCGGGTGGGTCCCGACGAGACTCCCGTTGACGTAGACTTTCGCGTCTCGTGCCTGACTCATGTGGTTAGTCGTCCGCGGGCGCGTCGTTGTCGTGTTGCAGACCGGGCACTCCCTCCACGCCCATCGAGGAGAGTTCGGCTTTCAAGTCCTGTTCGTCGTCGACGGTCTGTGAGAGCTCCATCGACTGCGCGAAGTTCTTCACGAGCCCACAGTTCGGCCCCTCCGGCGTCTCGGAGGGACAGATTCGACCCCACTGGGTCGCGTGCAGGTCACGCGCCTCAAAGTGAGGCTGCGACCGCGAGAGCGGACTACGCAGTCGGCGGAGGTGCGAAAGCACGCCCATGTGGTCGGTGCGGTCGACGAGCTGGGAGACCCCGGAGCGTCCGCCGACCCAGTTGCCCGTCGCAATCGGGTGTTCGAGTCGCTCAGTCAGCACGTCCGAGCGGACCACCGTGTTGACGGTGAGCTGTCGGTTGCGCATGTTCGCGCGTTCGAGCTGGTACTTCACGTCGCGCGAGAGCTTGTTGAGCGCCGTCCGGAAGAGGTCCTTCATGAGGTCGCCGCTGACCTTCAGGCGCTTGTTGGCGTAGTGGTCCTTGTCGTCGGACTCGCGGCGTTCGAGGGCGAGCTCGAAGCACGCCTCCGCCATCCGACAGAGGTAGTACGCCTTGTTGATGCGCGTCTCCTCGTCCTCGACGCCTTCCTCGTGGAGGTGCGGGAGGAGGTAGCGGTCGATGACGTAGTTCGCGCGTTTGAGCTGGTAGTCCTTGCCCTGCCCGGAGGCGACGCGCTTCCCGAGCGTCTCGATGGCTTCGGCTTCCGTCTGGACATCGGCCTCCTCCAGGTTCTCCAACATGAACTTCACGATCTCCGGGTCGTCGGAGACGCGATGGACGATCTCCTCGTCGGATTCGAGCCCGAGCGCCCGCACGAGCGTCACGAAGTTGATCGATCCCGAGACGGAGGGGAACGACACCTCGAGGATGCCCGAGCGGTTGCGCTCGCAGAGCACGAGCGCGCGGTAACCTCGGCGCTGGCTGAAGGTCTTGGCGACCTGGATCTCGTCGCCGTACTTCGTGTCGTATTCGGCGAGGATCTTGTTCGGTGCGAGGTCCTCCGAGGTCATCAGCACGCGCTCGGAGCCGTTGACGATGAAGTAGCCGCCGGGATCGGCGGGGTCTTCACCGATGTCGACGAGTTCCTCGTCGCTGAAGTCCGCGATGTTGCACTTCGAGGAGCCGACCATGATCGGCATCCGGCCGACCTTCGTCTCGGTCGTGTCGAGGACCGTTTCCTCCTCCTCCTCGCCGCCGCGCACGATGCTCATCTCCATGAACACGGGCGCGGAGTAGGTGATGTTTCGCAGACGGGCCTCCTGCGGGTAGAGGAGTTCCTCGGAGCCGTCAGCCTCGCGGACGCGCGGGGTCGTGACGCGCACGTCCCCGAGCTCCACGAAGACCGGCTCCTGGTCCTCCTTGTCTCCGATGTCCGTCTCGATACGTCCCTTCTCCGTGACGACGTCCTGCATTCCCCGCTCGAGGAAGGCGTTGAACGAGCGGTAGTGGTGTTCGGCGAGCCGTTCCTTCGAGAAGTACTCTCTCGACAGCTTGCGTCGATCTTGCTGTTGCATTATTCGATGACCAGTCGGTACACGATGGCTTCGTCCGTGGTTCGGGAGTCGCGCACGACTTTCACGACGTCGCCGGGTTCGGCGTCGTCGGGCAGCGCGGGATCGCGGCGTTTGATCTTCGGAAGCGACGTCCGCTCGACGTCGTACTCCTCAAGGACGTCCTCTACCTCGTCCTCCGGCAGGACGGTATGGTCGGGCACGAGTTCGTGTTGGCTTTCATCTACCATGGGTGCACCTGGGTGGGGGCAGAAGCGGCTCTCACGAGATACTACAGTATCTTTTACGCCCGCAGACGTTAAGTCTTATCAACTTAAGCCGCGCGTGCGTATTCATCGCAAGAGACAGACTATCACCGTTACGGGCTGTCAACGGCTACCGCGGAGGGGGTCGGAAAGAAAGTCTTAATTAGTTCACCCGGCTACGAAGAGATGCGTTCGAAGCCCGGATGGTGTAGTGGCCCATCATACGACCCTGTCACGGTCGTGACGCGGGTTCAAATCCCGCTCCGGGCGCTTTCTCAGCGAACCTACCCGATGAGCGACCGCCGTACGTGTCACGTAACGATTCGTAACGTGGGTGAAGCACCATCGGGATTCCGAACCCAGCGAGACGAGCACCGCGAGTCTCGCGTCGGTTCAAATGCCGCTCCGAGCGTCCTTCTGTAACTCCAAACCGGCGGGCAGTAGTCCCGCATCTCGCCGAGTGCGATCGTCGAACGTCAGCAAGCGTTGACTACACCCGACGCCGACGGCGTCCGCTAATACTGCACGCTTCGGATGATCTCGTATTGGCTCTCGTGCCAGCTCAACCGTTAGCTCGAAGCATCAAAGGACGACGGACACGACGAGAACGGAAGGGAGGAGCGTGGATCGCGCCGTCAGTCCCGCCCGCTGACGTCGTACTCCCTCCCGGTGGCGAGGTAGAGGAGGTCGCGCACGACCGTTCCGAGCTCGGGGAGGAGACGAAGCAGGACGAAGGTGAGCGCGACGAGCGCGACGACCGAGAGCGACTGGGCGATGACGCGATCGGCCATGTAGTACGAGGTGACGCCGGTCTGCGTGGGGCTGAAGACGAGCTCGACGAACCGGCGCGAGAGCGCACCCTCGAACCACTGGTTGCCGTGCGCGATGGCGATGAAGGAGACGCGAACGACGTTCAGTCCGTAGATGACCGGGACCGCGACGCCGAGTGCGAGCAGGCGGCGGCGGATCGGAGCGCGAAGCGCGATGATGATGCCGGCGACGATGGAGATACTGCCAACGCCAGTACACGCGACGAGGACTTCGAGTAGATAGCGGTGCCCGTCGACGACGTAGAGGAACGCGTGCGGGAAGCCGGTGTGCGAGGATTCGACCGTCGGACCGGTGAGGACCTGCGGGTGGTAGCCGAGGGCGTTCTGGAGCCACGCGCCGTCGCGTGCTGTCATGGCGATCAACGCCCGCTCGACGCCGTTGATCGTGAGGACGGGAAGATAGATGAGCCCCATAACGGCGACGGCACGCGAGAGGATCATGAGCGACGGCCGGGTGGCGTACACGAGATACGCCACGTAGAGCGAGCCGGGGACCGCGGCGGCGATGAGTACCGTCTCGATGACGCTCTTCTGCTCGAACCAGAAGTGCGGAACGAGGAGCGCCCAGAAGAGCGCGAACAGTGCCCACGAGACGCCGGCGACGGCGCGTGCGACACGCTCGTAGTCGTCGCGCATATCGAGGAGGGCGCTCGCGGCGAACAGCCCGACGACGATCCACGCGAGCGTGTCGGTGGTTTCGAGCGCCATACGCTGCGCGTTGGGCGTTCGAGAGTATATGGGTGACGGTCGGACGAGCGATACTGAATGCGGAGCGCGGCGGGAGCAGGCCGTGAGCGGGCCGCGACGAACGCGTTACTCCTCGTCCGCGTCCTCACCCTCGTCAGGCGAGCGGCGCTTCCAGATGAAGGCGCCGAGCAGGATGCCGATGAGGATGATCGCACCGCCGCCGATCGGGAGGAGCGGGAGCGAGGAACTCTGCGAGATTCGGATCGGGACCGTGTACGACGTGGTCGTCCGGCTGACGCCGTTGGCTTGGTCGTAGTTGACGACGACGTCGAGCGGATACGTCGTACCGCCGGCGACGCCGGCCGCACTCACGGCGTACGTCACGTTCTTCGACTCGCCGGGTTCGAGCGTCGTGATGACGCTCGTCCGATAGTTGCTCTCAACCGGCCGCTCGAAGTACTGGCTCTCGAAGACGATGCTCGGTCGGACGTTATGGAGCGTCGTCTCACCGTTGTTCGTCACTTGGAACGTGAGTTCGCTCCAATCGGAGTCCTTCGGGGTATCGCCGCGGGTGCCGGCGGGAATCGCGTTCACCGCCGTGATGTTCAAAAGCGACTCGTACGACCCGACCGAGGCGCTGATCCGATGGGCGTCGCTCGTGTACGTGTCCCCTTGCTCGTTGTCGTAACTGACCGCGAGATCAACCGGAAGCGCGCTCTCGTTCGCCGTCTTGTCGATCGCCCCCCCACTGAAGGTGAACGAGGCACGTTCGCCGGCAGCGAGATCGGGCAGCGAGTACGTGCGCTGATCGAAGGAGGCGTGCGAGAGGTTGTTCTGGACGAGAAGCGTAGCGTCGTGGATCGGTGCCGGGCCGGTGTTCTCGATGGTTCCGGTGAGCGTGCCGTCGCCGCGACCGATCCGGAGCGTGCTCGTGACGTCGTCGATGGCGAAATCCTGTTTGGGACGGGGTTGGTAGGTTGCGAGGAGGCGGTTCGACTCGCGGGTGACGCCGTCGGCGTCCGCGAACGTGACGTCGACCGGGACCGAGTAGTTGTGGACGTCAGCGATGTCGTCGACGGCCGTGTCGTACGTGAGCGTCTTCGTCTCACCGGGTTCCCAACGATCGACTGCGGCGCTGGCCGAGTTGCCGGCCGCGCCGAACGTGATGGCCTGCGTCCGCGAGGACACGGTCACGTCCGCGTTGGTTGCGACCTCCGAGCCGACGTTCTTGATCGCAACGCGGTACGTCCCGCGCTGGTCGATCTGCGCGTCGGTCGTGGCGTTCACGACCGCAAAGCGTGCCCGGTCACGGACGACGACCGGGACGTCGAACGTCACATCGCGCTCGTAATCCGTATATCGCGGCTGTTCGGGGCCGTATCGCACCTGCGCGGTGTAGGTGTACTCGGCGTGGACGGTGAGGTGGTACGTGCCGGGTTCCGTCCCCTCGGGGACGGTGATGTCGATCCCGTAGGGACCGTTCGTCCCGTCGCCGACGTGGCCGGCGGGGTACTGTTTCGTGTGGACCGTGATCGGGCTGTCACCACCGCTGATCGAGAGCTGGGTCGAACGCGCGGTCTTCACGCGCTCCTGGTACGCGGCGGGCCCACCCTGCGTGATGACGCCGTCGTTTTGCAAGTAGAGGTCGAGGGTCGCCTCGGTACCGGCCGTGAACTCGTTGTCGATGACCGACGCGTGGAGGTCCGGGTGGCCCGCGACGGAGCTGTTCGTCGTCAGTGCCGATGCGGTCAGCGGCGCGGCGCTCACGATGAGGAGCGCAATGACCGCACTCGTAACGTATCGTTCGTACTGCATTGTGTGTCTGGGTGTTCAGTCGCTCGTCGGTCGTGCGTCGGTGCCATCGGTGCCGTCGTCGCTCTCCATCTCCTCGACGTTCGACTGCTGGGAGAGGGAGAGTTCGGGGAGGAGGAGTGCGATGACGAACGCGACCGCCATCACGGGGACGAGGTAGAGAAACATCTGGTCCATGCTCAGCGAAACGGCGCGGACGATGTCGTCGCGGAGCGCACGCCCGTACTGCGGCGTGTGCAGGAGGACGGGATCGAGCGCGCCGCGACCCTGCCCCCGACCGGCAATACGAACCATCATCTCGCTGAAAGAGTTGCTGTAGAGCGTCCCGTAAATCGAGACGCCGAGCCCGCCCGCGAGCGTCCGGAGGTAGGTGATGATCGTCGTCACCACACCAAGGTACTCGGGGCGAACGGCGTTCTGCGAAGCCGTCGTGAGCACGGGCATAATGAGGCCGAAGCCCGCACCCGTGATGAACAGGTAGATGGCGAGCGTCGAGAACGACGTGCCCCCGTGGATCGTCGAGAGGAGGAAGAACCCGACGGCACCAAAGACGGCACCCATCACGGGGAACGGCTTGTAGCGTCCGGTCCGAGTCATGAGGTTCCCGACGATGAAGGAGAAGCCGACCATCCCGATGATCATCGGCGCGATCAGCGCGCCCGCAGTCGTCGAGGAGACCCCCTGTGTGTACTGGAGGAAGGTCGGGATGTAGTTGATCACGAGGAGCCGACCGATACCGGCACAGAAGCTGAGCCCGATCGCGGCCGCGACGACCCGGTTCCTGAACAACTCGAGGGGGAGAATCGGCTCCCGCGAGGCGTGCTCTTGCAGGAGGAAGAGCGCGAGCGCGACGACGGCGGTGACGATGAGGAGGCCGATCCGCCACGAGTCCCACCCCCAGTCGCTGCCCTTCTCGGAGACGACGATGACCGCCACCGTCGTCAAGAAGAGGAACAGCACGCCGAGATAGTCGATGGTGTGGTCCTCGTCGGGCACCGGGAGGTTCAGCGTCGGCTCGATGACCGCGATGGCGAGCAGTCCGATCGGGAGGTTGATCGCGAAGATCAGCCGCCACGTGTAGTGGTCGGTGAGCCACCCGCCGAGGAGCGGTCCGAGGATCGTCGCGATTCCGATCAGGATGAACATCCCGCTGATGTACTGCCCGCGTTCACGGGGGCTGAAGATGTCGCCGATGATCGTCAGCGCCAGCGAGATCAGTCCCCCGCCACCGATCCCCTGGATCGCCCGGAAGAGCGTGAGCTGCGTCGCGTTCTGCGCGACGCCACAGAGCCCGGAGGCCACCCAGAAGATCACGATTGCACCCAAGAAGAGGGGTTTACGACCGTACATGTCGCTCAGGCGCCCGTAGAGCGGCGTCGAGGCCGCCTGCATGATGAGATACGCCGTGATGATCCACGTGATCTTGTCCTGGCTCGCGCCGAGATCGCTGAGGATGTCGGGGAGCGCGGCAGCGACGATGGTCTGGTCCATCGCGGCCATCAGCACGGCGAGCATGAGGCCGGCGAGGATGACCAGCCGTTCCCGCCCGATCCCTTCGGCCACCTGACTCATGGCGTCAAGCGCGGCGGTGTAACTGTTCGATCGGGCGATCGACTCGGGGACGGAGACGGTTCGACAGACATCCGGTAGCTAACCAACTGTTTGGTTAGTCCCCCGAGTCAAAAGCGCTTCGAAAGCGAATCCGTCTGGCGGGCCGTCGGCAGGTGGAGCACGGGTGTGAGCTTACGCGGCCGCCAGCGAAGCGGTCCGGACGCGGAGCGTCTCGTCCGCCGCCGTCCTCGCGCTGACGCTCACGGGGCCGGTCGGTGAGGGGATCCACAGACGACCGTCGGCGCCCGTCGAGCCCACCGTTTCGTTTCCGATCGAAACCGTCGCCGACGTCGGCGAGCCGTCCGCCGTTACCGACACGCGCATCGGCCCACCGGGGTACGCGCGGCTGACCGTCAGCCGCGTGTCGCCACTCGTCGTCGACACATCCGGCGATGCCGCGAGCCCGTCAAGGGCGAGGGTCTCCGTCTCCTGATAGACCTCGCCGGAACTCATGTCGACGTACGACTCGACGGTTCCGTTCGCGTACGTGAGCGTCAGCCGGTACGCGTACTTCGCCGAGCTCGACTGGATCGGGATCGGGACGAAGCTGACGCCGGTGCTCTGGTTCATCACCCATGGGTAGAGCGACTCGACGTGATCGATGATCGCGCTCCCGGACGGAACGCCGGCCGGGTCGACGTCGTAGTTCGTGGGCCGAGAGGCCGTTCGGACGTACGAGTCGTCCTTGACCGCGGCGAGTGCGGTCCCGTTCGGCCCGGCCTCGACGTAGAGGCGATCCAGGTTCGACTCACCGTCGATCGCCCCCGCGACGCGACCGCGGAGCGAGTCGCTGTACGCGAGGAGTTGTGCACGGAACTGCGCCGCGCGCGTCTTCGACGCCGCGCTGGCCGCGGGCCGGCCCTCGATGAACTGCGCGAGGGAGACGAGCGACTCCGCGCGCGCGTCGATCGATGCGAGCGTCGTGCTGTAGTTCGACGCCGACAGCGAGCCGCGCCGGAATCGCTGGCGGGCGTCGCTCGCGTCCGCGACCAGGGTATCGGTGCGCGTTTCGAGGACGGCCGTCGCGTTCGAAATGAGGTGCCGGCGCGCCGTGTCGGTCGGGGCGTCGTCGAGTCGCTGCTGAAGCGTCGCCCGTGTCAAGCGCTGATCAAGCGTCGCGCGCGACATGGCGATCGAATCCGTGACGCTCACGTCCACCGACGCGAAGCCGCTCCGCTCGGCGGTGACCGGGAGGTATCCCGGCGTCGTGACCGTCGTGGACGTCGACGGCCCGCCCAGCGTGGCGGCCGACGGCCCGGCGTCAAACGGGACGAACGCGGTGACTCCCGAAGTGCACAGGAGGAGGCCACAGAGGAGGGCAATCGCGCGGGAAGAACTCATGGCTACGTGGAGGGGACTGTCCGAAACGACGGGACGGATCAACTTAAGCGGGCGGGTGTCGACGCACGCCGCCGCCGCTGCGTGGCGTCGCGTCGTCCGAAAGAAAGCCGCGAACCGAAGTCGGATGACCGGTTCCGCCGGTCAGTCGTGATGCGTTAGTTCTCGCGGCGGAGCGCCAGCAGGGCCGCACCTGCGAGCGCAACCAGCGCGAGTGCCGCGCCGAAGCCCGGCGAGCTCCCACTGGACGTGGAGGTGCTCGTCGACGTCGACGTGGACGTCGACGTCGACGTGCTCGTGGAGGTGCTCGTCGAAGTCGACGTACTCGTGCTTGTGGCCGTGCTCGTCGACGTCGTGGTCGACGGCAGTTCGCTGGCGTTCACGACGTGGACGTCGACGATGTCGGTGTTCTCACCGTCGTCGACTTCTAGCGAGTAGTTACCCGTGGCGACATCGTCACCGACGGGCATCTCGATCGACCACTGACCGCTCCAGCTCCAGTCCTCGGTGGACGTGAGCGCGATCGTGTCGCCGTCCTGGTCCACGAGTTCCAGGGTGATCGTGTTATCCTCCGGCTGGAGGTTCGTCTGACCCATCACCATCGCAGTCTCACCCACTGCGATCGGGTTGATTCCGGAAGCCTCGTGGCCCTCGGTGTAGACCGTGTTGATGCGGCTCGACGCGTCCGTCAGGCGGAACGTCGTGTCGACCATGTTGTCGTCGGACGCCGTGTCCTCGACCGTCTCGGCCTCGAGCGCGTTCCAGACCTGCGTACCGTCACGGTTGCCCTGCTTCTCTTCGAGCCACGTGACGAGGTTGCCGAGTTCGGCGTTGGTCTGCGTGGGAACCTCGCCGTCACCGACGACGTCGTCCTGGCCGATGTGGTAGGCGAAGCCGTGGACCTCGCCCTGTGCGAGGCCGCTGACGTCGATGCCGTCCTCGCTGAACGTGTAGTCGTCAGAGTCCACGGACGACGTCGTCGTTTCGACGTGACCGCGGCGGCCGATGAAGCCGATGAGGACCTGGTCCGCACCGGGCGCAGTCCCGTTCACGTCGATCGTGCCGGTCTCCTGCGCGACCTGGCCGTTGACCGTCCAGAACTTCGCGTCCAGACTCGTCTTCGTCACGCGGAGCGAG
>Ga0207754_100177_pt1 | contig 36923 bp, 39 predicted proteins | sample A23E1SouthBayCA_FD_187728 | JGI IMG/M metagenome (GOLD analysis project Ga0207754, IMG submission 187728) | Aerobic enrichment media microbial communities from Eden Landing Ponds, California, USA - A23 E1 (SPAdes) | ecosystem: Environmental > Aquatic > Marine > Unclassified | place: Emeryville...
CGCACACCGTGGTGCGGTCGACCGGGAAAACGGCTACAATAATCCGTATGAGACGGGCCGTCGCCGTCTTCCGGTCAACCGCACGTGGCGTGCGGTCGGCCGGTGATTGCTACCGAGCAGTGTGGAACCGACAGTCGTCGCTTCGTCTCCGATCGGCCACACGCACTCGTGGCCACGTTTCTGTTCTGTGATCGGCAGCTCCCGTTTCGACGCCGGCAGCGCGCTCGCCCGCCCGGCGACCACGGTGCTGGGGTCGCCCGTCGCCGTCACGAGCGGCGCGCTACGCCCAGTAGATCACAGACAGTGTTTCCGGCGTCGCCCAGCCCAGCGTGACGCAGCAGAATCACCGCGATGGCACGGAAGAGAGCAAAGCGGCTGTCGACCTCACGTGCCGGAACACCGAGAACGACGCCGTCGATCAGTTGCTACGCTCGGTCCAGACCTGACGGCCTTCCTCGACCAGGGGAATCAGGAGCCAGAACGAGAGCGCACCGATGATCGCGAACCAGAAGAACGCGTCGCCCATGAACAGGGCCACCTGGTCGTAGACCGTCAGCGCCTCTGCGGGGGGCGCTTCGCCGGTCAGCTGTGCGCCTTCGAAGCTCGGAGTCCTGTACCAGCCAGCGACCGTCATCCAGCCGAGACCCCCGATCACGAGGGCAGATAGCCCTTTGATGAACTCGTCAGCCATTACCTGAATCTTCGGCAGCGTCGTCTTTAGACTTTCCCATTTCCTCGGTGCGAAAGCGCGTCGAGAAGGCGTAGACGACGGCACCGAACACGATCAGTCCGATCCCGGCGAGTGCCACGATCGGGTCGATCTCCGACGCCGGGAGCGTCGCTCGTTCCGTCGCTCGGTCGACGAGTACGAAGCCACCGACGACGCCGACGACCGCGAACAGCGTCGAAAATACGGTGACGGTCTTGTACACCCGGAGTGGGACGACCACGTCACGGTCCTGGTCTGTGCCCGCGTCGACCGACTGTTCGTCCGTCATCGACGGCTCTAGGGGCGGCAGCTACTTATATCGGGCGAGACGGCGAGAGAAGAGCGACGGCGAGTTACTTCGGCGGTCGAAGCCGGTAGTAACGGCGGTTGAGGTTGAACATGTACCCCTCCCGCATCGTCCGGAGCGCGGCGTAGGTGATCGCTCCGCAGACGATCGGGAACAGGAAGCTCAGGTCGAGCAGGAGATCCGACCCCATGGGGATGAGGTTCTGGACCGACAGCGCCGCGATGGTCAGGCTGAAGACCACGCCGGTCATCCCGACGGCAGCCCAGAACGGCTGTTCGACCGGTCGCCGCGCCGAGCCCTTGTTGAGGAAGGGGACGATCGCGACGATGCCGACGACGACGACGTTCGCGATGACGCCGTACATCCGGTCGCTCATCAGCTTCTGGCCGCCGAGGAGACTTATCTCCGGATTCAGACTCTGGATCTTCAGGAGGCCGAAGGACCAGTAGAGATACCAGTCGGGCAGGATGATCGCCGGGGTCTGGTTGGCGTTGGCCGGGTGGGGCATCTCGGGGGGGAGTGCCGCCGAGAGGAACAGGATCATCCCCACGAAGAAGGAGGTGAGCGCGAGGTTGCGCATCATCTCGTGGGGCCAGGCCGGGAACGCCAGCACGTCGCGCTCGACGTAGTCCGACTGCTGGCGCAGGTCCTGATCTTCGCGCCGGGACCGCTCGAAGTACTCGTAGGTCAGGCGGGCGAGTCCCTCGGTTCGTTCCTTGCGCTCTCGCCACGTCGGCGTCTCGTCGTCCGGCGCGACGATGCCTGTACCGGAACCGTCCGTGCGAACGTCGTCGTTGGTGTCGTTGTCGCTCATGATTAGTGTGGTTCAGCGATGCCCTGCATCCAGACGATACCGATGTGGACTGCGATGATCGCAGTCGTGATGAACGGCAGGAAGAACACGTGCAGGATGTACATCCGTTGTAACGTGCTCTGTGACAGGGTGAACCCGCCGAACATCAGCTGTGCGACCCACTCGCCGATGAGCGGGATCGACAGCGCCATCTCGACGCCGATCTGGCCGGCCCAGTAGCTCAGCTGGCTCCAGGGTAACAGGTAGCCCGTGTACCCGAACACGAGCGTCAGCGAGATCAGCACGATGCCGATGATCCAGTTGACCTCACGGGGTTCCTTGTACGCGCCGGTGAAGTAGACCCGGAGCATGTGGAGGAACACGGCGGCCACCATCACCTGCGCGGCCCAGCGGTGGATCGAGCGCAGGAGGTACCCGAGGTTGAGTTCGCCCATGATGATCTGGACCGACTCGTAGGCGACCGTCGCGGTCCCGTCGGAGGCGGCCGCAGCCGGTGCGTAGTAGAACCCGAGCAGAGCGCCCGAGATCGCCGCGACGACGTAGGAGATCGTCGAGAACGATCCGAGCGCGTACAGCGGGTACCAGTACCAGAACTTGTTGTCGAGGTTGTACTGTTCCGTGTGGCTCTTTGGCATCTGCATGTTGACCTTGTAGTACAGGTCCTCGAGCAGTTCCAGGTAGTCGACGATGCGCAGTCGCTTGTCGAGCCACAGCAGCGCCGTCAGGTAGATGGATTCGAGCGTCGTCAGCTCTCTGGACTCCATCCACCCTTTGTGGTCGTGGTCGTCTTTGCGTTCTAAACTCATTGTTCTATAGTGGCCGCGGCAGCGCGGTGAAGGTCACCTGTGTCGGGCTGAACGGGTCGTACACCGACTGGTGGCACTGGCAGTACACCTTGTCTTCGGCGTTGTACGCAGCAGCGCCCGACAGCGTCTTGTAGCCAGGGTTACAGCAGAAGTGGGTACACTTGTTGACCCAGGCCATGAAGGACTGTTCGGTCGCCTCGGCGAAGTACTGCTGGACCGGGCCCGGAACGCTGGAGTACTTGCCCTCTCCGTTCGCGATCTTGGGGACCTCCGGTGATCGAAGGACCTGAACGGTGATACTCTGTACGTCACCATCGGACCGCCAGTTCGCGGTCGCGGGTTTGCCCAGTCCATCGCTCCCGATGTCGTTGCCCCACTCCTCGTAGTTGTCGAACATATCGACGGTGAGGGGGTCGCCGTCGGAGTACTCGGACTGCCAGTCGTAGTCACCGGTCGCCATGGTGAACGTGTTGTTCTGCTCGGCCTGGGGCTGGACGCCCTCTGCCGTCTGGAGCCCGCAGTACTGGAGCATCTGCGAGGAGTAGGGGATCCCGCTCCCGCCGAAGTCGTCCTCGATCGCGATTCCACGCTCGGGGTCGTACTCCGGCCAGAGGCCGTTCAGTTCCCCGTCTTCGATCGTGATCGGGATGATCGGCATGCCGCGCGGAGCCGGACCTGCCGTGTTTTCGATCGCGACGTACGTCGACGAACCGCCACCGACACCGCCCGACGACGTGGTACTGTCGAGGGCCGCTGCGCCGCCAGCGCCGACGCTCGACAGCGTCGCGCTCCCGACGACACCCTTGACGAACCGTCGACGGCCGGATTCGGCCGGATACTTGTCTTCGTCTAGTGGCATAGTTATTTCTTGTAGTAGGGGTAGACCGCTCGCTTGATGCTCTCGATGGGATCGTCGCCGCCGAAGGACTCGCCGTCGACGTCCTCCTCGCGGATGTAGAGGTCTTCCCACTTGCGACGGCGCTTCTTGACGATCATCACGTCCGGGAGAAACTCCTTGCGATACAGCAGCATGATGAACGCGAGGTCGACGAAGATCACGGTCAACACGCCACCCAGGAACATGTTGGCGTTGATGATCCGTGGCGTCAGGGACGGCCCGACGCCCGAGGCCCAGCCCGCGAGGATGCCGTAGGTGAACAGGCCGACGAAGACGACCTCGATGATCGTCAGGAGGACGATCCCCAGGGCCGCCGCCGTACTCTCTCGTGGCTGTTCGTAGCGATGGATGTCGCCGTAGTTAGAGCCTGTCGATGACATCAGTTGTTCCCTCCTTTGGTGTTCGCCGATTCGCCGTACTTCAGCAGGTAGAACGTAAAGATCGTCGAGACGACCATCGCGAGACCCGCACCGATACCGACCCAGTGGGGCTGGATGGGCACACCGGCTTCTTCGGGGTCGAGCGTCTCGACGCCGCCGCCCTCGCCGCCAGAGCCACCGCCCGCGGTGGCGTAGTCGGTCCCGACGACGATCGCCCCTTTCATGTTGAGGCTCTCGTGGGGGACACAGTAGTACGGGTAGATACCGTCCTCTTCGAAGGTGTGTTCGTACTCGACGCCGGTCGTCTCGACGGCGTCACCCGAGTCGAGCGGGCCGTCGCCGTCGGAGACGACGTTGTGTCGGCCGCCTTCACCGGTCCACTCGAACTGGACGGTCGCGCCGTTGTCGACGTGGATCGCCGGTGGGCCGAAGCCGAAGGCTCCGCCGTTTGCCTGGGTGCCGACCTCGACGGTCGCCGAGTCCTGGCCCGTCGCGTCGACGGTTTCGCCGTCGAAGTTGCTCACGCTGCTTAACCAGTCGCCGTAATCCGGTGGGCCGCCACTGCTGCCGCCATCGCCGCCTTCCGCTTCCTGGGCGACGGCAGCGCCGGTGGCGCTGGCGGCCGCGGAGGCCCCAGCGACACCCCCGGCAGTCCGGACGAACTCCCGCCTATTCATAGACGTGCGAAACTCAGGACCGAATTTGTATAAACCCACCGAATACCGCCAGCAGGCACCGTTATCCTTCGTGTTGACCGTCCTCACCCTCTCCGGAACCGTCGGGTTCCAGCGCCGGCACGAACTCCGGACGCTCTCCGTCCGAGAGGCCGATCGCCCGGAGCCGATCGCGGTACTCCTCCGAGCGGAACTTGTCCGAGAGGCGGGCGTTGGCGACCACCAGGAAGAGCACGAGCGCGATCGCCAGGAACGCCAGTCCGGCGACGATCAGGAGGACCGGGCTCGCACCTTCACCGCCGATCTGACCGGCGGCGGCCAGGATACCGCCGCCGATCAGCACGAGTCCGGCGAGCAACTGGACACCGGCGATCAGCTGGAGCATCCAGTTGCCCAGTTCGTTGCCGCCCTCGGGGACCTCTTCCGGTTCGGGGAGCGGATCGTCGCTTGGCGGTTCCGGCACGTCGTAGTCGTCCATCGAACAGAGCGCGACGGTCGGCTTCACGTCGCGCAGCACCGTCCCGTGTCCCTCGACGGTCCCGTCGGGAAAGACCAGCGCGTACCCCTCGTCGGAGTAGGCGAGCACGCGCTGGGGGTCCGTGTGGCGTTCGACGCGGGCGAACACCTCGCGCGTGGCGACGCGCGAGCGGAGGTCGTCGGCCACCCGATCGAGCAGCTCGCCACCGGTGATCCAGCTCTCCTCCTCGAAGGCGACTTCCCACTCTTCGGCGGTCATCTTCGCCATGTCCTCGGGGCCGAAGTCGTCGAAGTCGTACTTCTCTTCGACTTCCGCCCGGAGCGCCTCGACCGACGCCTCGTCGGTAGCTGGCCCGGACGACTGCTCGCCGTCGGCGTCGATCCCGCTGTCGGCTGTCGCCCCCTGCTGGTCGGCTTCGTCTCCCGGCGGCGTCGATTGCGGGTCGGCCATGTGGCGACGCTAGGTCCCAAAGGCTCTTGTGCTTTCTGACATCACGGCTGTCGCCGTCGGGCAACGGGACCGCGGCTCCGGCACGTTTTAGCGCGGGCTTTCCCTAGGTGGGGTATGCCGGTCTCCGACGCCCTCGTCGCGACGATCGTCTTCCTGGCTGTGACCGCGAGTCTCCCGTGTTTCCTCTACGGCGCGTACTACATCATCGAGACCGAGCCCGTCACCTGGGGCGTCCTGATGCACCACCTGAAGTTCGTCGTCACCGGCCTCGTGTTGACGACGGTGCCGATGCTGGGCTGGATGCTCCCCCGACTGCCCGACCAGTTCGGCGGGCTCTCGGCGCTGCACGCCGTCCTCGGATTGCAGGCCTACGCGATGCTGCTGTTCGGGATGACGGGGATCGTCCGCATCTTCGGGGCGAAGTACGAACACGACCTCTACGAGGAGTACGATCAGGAACTGCTGCTCGACGAGATCGGGGGCGACCGGATGGACCACTGGCGCAGTCGCCTCCGGATCGGCGTCTTCGGCTACGTGATCTTCTGGCTGCTCGCCTACGTGGTCGGCGTCGTCCGCTACGTCATCAGATACCTGCTGTGACGGGCCGACGCGCACCCGGTCACGACCAGGGCTCGCCGCTGGCGAGGTCCACGTCGCCGTCGCCCTTCTCGGACGGGCAGATGTCGGCCAGCACGCAGTCGCCGCAGTCGGGGTTGCGGGCGTCACACACCGCGCGGCCGTGGTCGATCAGAAGGTGTGTGAACTGCTGCCACTCCGACTCGGGGACGACCGGCATCAGGTCTTCCTCGATCGCTTCGGGGCGCTCTTCCTCGGTCAGTCCCAGCCGTCGCGTGATGCGCTGGACGTGCGTGTCGACGACGATCCCCTCGACCACATCGTGGCCGTGCTGGAGCACGACGTTGGCCGTCTTGCGCCCCACGCCCGGCAGGTCGGTGAGTCCGGACATGGTGTCTGGCACCGCCCCGTCGTACTCCTCGACCATGATCTGGCCGGCCGCCGTGAGGTAGCCGGCCTTGTTGTTGTGGAACGTGATCCCGTAGATGTCCTCGGCCAGTTGCTCCTCGTCGGCCTCGGCGTAGTCACGGGCGGACTGGTACGTCTCGAAGAGGTCCGCGGTCACTTCGTTGACCCGTTCGTCCGTACACTGCGCCGAGAGGACGACGGCGACGAGCAGCTCCAGACGACTGGTGTAGTTCAACGAGATCGCGGAGTCGGGATACTCCTCGTGCAGTCGCTCGATGACTTCCTCGGCCTGTGCCTCCCGCGTCGCGAGCGTCGTGCCCATGGGCGTGGCTCGGTCCGGCGCGGCTTGAGCGATTCGACTCCGGCATTCGTGACGATCCCTGTGACGGCTACGGGTTCGACGAGCGGAACGCCAGTCTCGCTCTCGACAGTTCAGATCGATTCGAGCGCTCCGAGCACGTCGTCGATCGGCGGATCCGCGGCCGGATCGTCCCCACGCCACGCGAACCGGAGGCGACAGGACCCGTCGACGGCGAACAGTGCGCGCCGGGGCCGCCAGCCGTCGGGCGTCTCCGCGAGGGCGTCGTACCGCTCGGCGAAGAATGCGTTCGGGTCCGCGAGCAGCGGGAACGGGAGATCGAGGTCCGTGGCCAGCGCTTCGACGGTGTCGAGGTCCGCGATCCCGACGCCGAGCACCGAGAGCCGGTCGATCGATCGCGACCAGTCGACGGCGGCGAGATCACGGAGGAGCGCCGTCCCGGACTCGTCCGCGCCGAAGAAAGCCACCACGACCGGGGCCTCGTGGGCCGCCGCGGAGAGCCGATAGGTCTCGTCGCCGTCGGCGAGCGGTCGCGGGAGGTCGAAGTCGGGAGCGGGGTCGCCAGCGTCGAGCATACCCCGACGGAGGAGCGACCGGCACAAGAAAGCGCGGTGTGGCGGAAACGCGGTAACACGCACCACACCGGGGAAACACTCAGGTGTGTCTCACCGGTGGGTTGGCGTATGCCCGGCCCAGTGTTCATCGACGGCGACGGCGTCGAGTTGCGGACGATCGAACGCGAAGACCTCGACTTCTGTCGGCGGACGCTGAACGATCCGGCGGTCCGTCGGGGACTCGCCGCGACCGATCCGCTGACCAGCAGCGCCGAAGAGGAGTGGTACGAGCGCCACGTCGTCGAGGGAGACGACGTACACCTGCTGGTCTGTGACGACGGCGAACCGGTCGGGACCGTCGGTCTCAACGGCGTGAACGAGACCTTCGGCAACGCGGAGCTTGGCTACTGGATCGCCCCCGACTACCACCGAAACGGCTACGCGACGGCGGCGGCCCGAGCCCTCGTCGACTACGCGTTCACCGAGCGGCGGCTCCACAAGGTGTACGCCAACGCCTTCGCGTTCAACGAGGGCTCTCAGCGCGTCCTCCAGAAGGTCGGCTTCGAGCGGGAGGGCGTCCACAGAGAGCAGGCGTTCGTCGACGGCGAGTACGTCGACGTGTACCGCTACGGCCTCCTGGCACCCGATCACACGGCACCGTGAGGTTCATGCGCGCGAGCGGAGTACCCATCGCGTATGATCGAACTGACGGGTGACCACACCACGGCCCGGGTCATGGTCGAGGACGAGTCGCTGGTCGAGGAGAACTGCCTCGACCAGATCCGGACGCTGATCGACCACCCCGCGTTCACCGAACCGGTCCGCGTGATGCCAGACACCCACTGGGGAGCCGGCGCACCCATCGGCTTCACGATGCCACTCGGCGAGCGCATCGTCCCCAACATCGTCGGCGTCGACGTGGGCTGTGGGATGGCCGCGACGAAGCTGGGTTCGACGCTCGCGCTCTCGGACGCCGAACGCGAGCGCCGCGTGCGCGACGTGATCCCGATGGGCCAGGCCGTCCACGACTACGACGACGCGGTCCACCTGATAGAGGCGTTCCCCTTCGAGCGGGCCAACGAGGTCTTCGAGGCGTTCGCGGCCAGCTTCGAGGAGCGGTTCGGCACCGCGATCGATCCCCTGGAGTTCGACTTCGACGGCTACGACGCCGACTACTTCGAGGGCCTCTGTGAGCGGGTGCTGGCCCAGCAACGCCAGAGCATGGGCTACGTCATCCGCGGCGTCGGGACGCTTGGCGGTGGCAACCACTTCGTGGAGTTCGCTCGCGCCCAGACGACCGGGGACTACTGGCTGATCGTCCACAGCGGCTCGCGATACCTGGGCAAGTCGGTCGCCGAGTACTGGCAGGGCAAGGCGACCGAGCGGCGCAACGTCGCGACGATCCGCGAGTCGCTTCCGGAGCGGTACCACGAGTACCTGAAGTTCGACCCCGCGGCGGTCTCGGATCGGGACCTCTACGAGTGGGTCACCGGCGGCAAGGGCGAGTCTCACCTCCGGAAAGACGCCATCCGCGAGGCGTTCGACGGCGGCGAGATCGAAGACGTCTTCGACCGCCTCGGCGACCTCCGGCCCGACAGCGGCGACCGCAACACCGATCTCGACTACCTGGCGGGTCGCGAGGCCCACGGCTACTACGTCGACATGCTGTTCGCCCAGCAGTACGCCCGCTGGAACCGCGCGGTCATGTCCGACCGGATCTGCGAGACCATCGGCGTCGAGCCCGTCGAGCGCTTCCAGTCGATCCACAACTACGTCGACTTCCGTGACCTGACGATCCGCAAGGGCGCGACGCCGGCCCGCGAGGGCCAGCGACTGATCGTCCCCTTCAACATGGCCGAGGGGTCGCTGCTGGCACGCGGGCGGGGCAACGACGAGTGGCACGACACGGCCCCCCACGGCGCGGGCCGCGTGATGGGCCGGGGCGAGGCCCACCGCACCGTCGACATGGCGGACTTCGAGGCGGCGATGGAGGGGGTCTACTCCGAGTCGGTCGTCGAATCGGTCCGCGACGAGGCCCCGATGGCCTACAAGTCCGCCGACGCCATCGCCGACGCCATCGAACCGACCGCCGAGGTCGAAGACTGGCTCGACGCCGTCCACAACCTGAAGGCGAAGTGATACTACCGGCTGTGAATCTGTGACCGATTTCGCCACCCCGAGGTGGCGAAGCTCGTCACGAAGTGACAGCCAGCAGTACGAGTTACAGTCCCAGTTCGCGTCCCAGCACGAGCCGCTGGATCTCGCTGGTCCCCTCGCCGATCTCCATCAGCTTGGCGTCCCGGTAGAACCGCTGGGGCGCGAAGTCGGTGGTGTAGCCGTAGCCACCGAGCACCTGGACGGCGTCCTCGGCGACCTCCCGGCAGATCTCGCTGGCGTCGAGCTTGGCCATCGAGGAGAGTCGGCCCACGTCCTCGCCCTGATCGTACTTGGTCGCGGCCTTGTGGGTCAACAGACGGGCGCGCTCGATCTTGCGGTCCATCTCGACGAGCATGTCCCGGACGGCGTCGAACTCGCCGATGGGCTGGCCGAACTGCTCGCGCTCTTTGGCGTATTCGAGGGCGGCTTCGAACGCGCCCTGTGCCAGTCCGACCGAGAGGGCGGCGATGGAGATACGCCCGCCGTCCAGCGTCTTCTTCGTCTGCTCCCAGCCGTCGCCGGGCTCGCCGAGGAGCCGGTCTGCCGGAATCCGGCAGTCGTCGAAGCGGATCTCACAGGTCGGGGACGCGTTCAGCCCCATCTTCTCCCACTCCGTCGTCACTTCGAACCCGTCGTCGGCCTCGGGATCGACGAGAAAGGTCGAGATCCCGTCGTAGCCCGCACCCGGTTCGGTGACGGCCTTGACGACGAGCGAGCCCGCGACCGAGGCGTTGGTGATGAACTGCTTGGTGCCGTCGAGCACCCACTCGTCGCCCGCTCTGGTCGCGGTCGTGCTCATGTCGCTGGCGTCGCTCCCGCTCTCTGGCTCGGTCAGCGCCCAGCCCCCCAGGTACTCGCCCTCGGCTAGGGGGCGAAGCCACTGCTCGCGCTGTTGGTCCGTGCCGAACAGCTCGATCGGCTTCGAGGCCAGCGAGACGTGGGCGGCGTAGGAGAGCCCGATCGAGCCGGACACTCGGCCCAGTTCCTCGGTCACGAGGGCGTACATGAGCTGGTCGCCGCCGAGTCCGCCCCACTTCTCGTCGATGGGGATCCCCATCACGTCGAGTTCGGCCAGCTGGTCGAAGACCTCGGCGGGGAAGCGGTGCTCGTCCTCGATCTCCTGGGCGATGGGTTCGATCTCGGACTCGCAGAACTCCCGGACCGAATCGCGAATCATCCGGTGTTCGTCTGGGAGGGTAAAGTCCATGTCGCCGCCTTCGAGGCGAGCGAACATATAGCATGGTGGCGGCTGGCGTCAGAACCGCTTTGAGTGTGGCCCCCCTCGATACGCTCATGGCGTTTCGACGGTTCCTGCGCGGTCGCGTCCCCTGGGAGACCCTGGAGGGCGTCGCCGGGGAGATGTGCGAGCGGTACGACGAGCCGTCGGTTCGCGTCGAGTTCCTCGACGCGGACAACTGGCTGTCGACCCCGATGGCCGTCGACGATCGCTGGTTCGTGAAGCTGATCACCGAGCAAAACTCCCTGGTCCACGCGCTGTTGACCGCCGGCCGGAATCTCGGGGCCTTCTCCTCGGGGACCGAAGGCTTCTTCGAGCACTTCGGGACGCCCTACGAGATGGCCGACCACGAACTGGCGGCGACCCGGACCATGCGCGAACTGGGAGTGAACGCGCCCGAGCCGATCGAGGCCTTCGAGTACGAGGGCCACGGGGTGCTCGTACTGGAGTACATCCCCGACTTCGCCGTCCTCGAAGAGCTGTCGGACGAGACCGCGAGCGACCTCGCACCGGTGGTCTTCGACTTTCTCCACCGGATGCACGACGCGGGGCTCGCACACGGGGACTTCCGGGCCGAGAACGTCCTCGTCGCCGACGGCGAACTGTACTTCATCGACGCGACGAACGTCCGTGACGGTGCGATCGACGACGCCCGATCCTACGATCTCGCGTGTGCGCTGGGTGCGTTGACGCCCCTGACCGGCGGGCGGCGGGCCGTCGACGCGGCCGCCGACCACTACACGCCCACAGAGTTGCTCGCGGCCCGCGAGTTCCTCGATTTCGTCAACATCCGACCGGACCACGACTTCGAGGCCGCCGGACTCAAAGGTGAGATCGAGAAACTCGCAGAGCAGTAGCGGCGATCACTCCGACGACCGCGCGGTCAGCGTGATCCCGGCCAGGACGACCGCTCCGCCCGCGACGGTCCACGACGACGGCACTTCCGTGAGCAAGAGCAACGCCAGGAGCGCGCTGCCCAGCGGTTCGCCAAGCAGCGTCACGCTGACCAGGCTCGATTCGACGTGGGCCAGCGACCAGTTCACGAGCGTGTGCCCGAGGATGCCGGGACCGACGGCCATGCCGAGAAAGAGGAGCCACTCCCGGCTCTCGTAGCCCGTCAGCGGGAGGCCCTGAGCGAGGACGACCGCCAGCAGCGCCAGCGCGGCGACGCCGTAGACGACGGTGACGTAGGGGAGCAGGGGGAGTCGCTGCCGGAGCGACCGGCCGGCGAGGACGTAGCCGGCGGCCATCAGCCCGCCGACCAGCGCGAGGGCGTTGCCGTACAGCGGTCGTGGGCCGACGGCCGTCCCGCCCAGCAGGTCGCCGAGCGACATGACGACGATCCCGGCGATCGCGACGACGACTCCTAGGACCGTCCGCCCGGTCACGCGCTCGTTCAGGAGGAGCCACGCGCCCGTGACGACAAAGATCGGCTGGGACTGGACGAGCGTGACGCTGGCGGCGACGCTGGTCCACGAGAGACTCTCGAACCAGGTCGCGAAGTGCGCGGCCAGCGCCACCCCGGTGAGGCCGGCGGCCAGCAGGTGCCGGCCGGAGAGGTCGCCGAGCGCGTCGGCGTGACGAGCGAGCAAGAGGGGAGCCAGCAGCGCGGTCGTCAGCAGGACCCGATAGAACGCGGCGACGACTGGCGGGGCCGTACTCCAGCGGACCAGGATCGCGCTCGTGCTGATCGCGACGACCGCGACGGCGAGCGCGAGACGCGGCCGAGAAACACTGTCGCTCACGGCCGTACGTGGAACAGCGATGGCTTGAACGCTGGGAAGTCGGCGAGACGGTCTTGGTCGTTACTCGGCGTCGGCCGGCACGTCGAAGTCGTGGAAGTGCTCGCCTTTCTCCTTCGAGAGGATGTTCAGCGCCGCCGCCGCGCCGTCGCCAGCCGAGATGACCGCCTGCCACTCCTCTGCCCGGACCATCGCGCCGGTGGCGTAGGCGTCTTCGACGCTGGTCTCCATCGAGACCGTCACGTCGACGGTGTCCTCGTCGGTGAACGAACAGCCCAGCGAGTCGGCCAGCGACCGGTCCGCGCCGGTCGCGAGCACGAGGTAGCGCCCTTCGACGGTCTGGTCGCCCCCGGTCTGGTCGCCGGCCTCGCCGGCCTCGGACACCGCTTCGGTCGCCACCGCGAACCCCTCGGCGGTCTCTTCGACGGCCGTCACTGCCTCGTCTCGCAGCGTGACGCCGAACTCCTCGACCTGCTCGCGAGACTGGGCGACGAACTCGGAGCCGTCCATCGAGTCGATGCCGAGGTAGTTGAACAGGTGTGCCTTGTGCATCCACGTCTCGTCGGTGTCGAAGACCACAGTGTCGAGACCGTTCTTCTCGGTGAACAGGGCACCACTCAGGCCGGCGGGGCCGCCGCCGACGATGACAACGTCGTGCATGGGCGTGTGTTCGTGACAGTGACATAAATAGCTCCGGCGACACCGGCGTAACCGGGGTGTGCTGAGAGCAACGAGCGGAAACGACCCGCCCCGATTATTGGCGCTGATAGCGCGGCCACATCGTTTTTGCTGTCAGCTCTCCACGGGCAGCTATGGCGGACATCGCAGCGGGGCCAGACCAGAGCCACGGTCGACGAAGCTGGGGAGCGACACTCCGAGAATTCGTCGAGTACACGCCGAGCGGCGACACGATTCCCGACGAGACGTGGCGTGGACGCCACCGAAATATCCTCCTCTTGCTGGTGGCACACGTGCCCTTCCTGCTGGCACTCGGTCTCGCCGACGGAACGGAGTCGATGGTGACCGGCGCGCAGTTGCCCGAGATCCCAGTGACGAACGTCCTGGCGGAAGTCGGCGTCGTCGTCACGCTGGCGATCGTTGCGTGGCTGCCGCTGTTCAAGCGGCGAACTCGAACCGCGCTCGCGACGCTGGGGCTCGTGACGACCTCGGGATTCCTGGTCCACTTCTCGGGGGGCTACATCGAGGCGCACTTCCACTTTTTCGTCGTGATGGCCGTCGTAGCCGTCTACGAGGACTGGCTCCCCTTCGTCCTGGGGATCGGGTACGTCGCACTCCAGCACGGCTACTTCGGCATGATCGATCCGAGCCGGGTGTACAACCACGCCGCCGCGATCAACAACCCGTGGGCCTGGGCGTTCATCCACGCCGCGTTCGTCCTGTGCCTGGCCGGCGCGCTGATGGCACACTGGTACTCGACCGAGCGGTCCCGAGAGCAAGCCCGGGAACAACTTCAGCAGGCCCGCGCCAAGACCGCAGAGGTCGAGGATCTGGAGGCGAAACAGGCCGAGATCGAGCGCGCGAAAGCCGAGGCCGAGGAGGCGAAAGCCGAGGCGGAGGCCAAACGCGAAGAGGTCGAGCAGTTGTACGAGCGACTGGAGGCCGACGCCGACGACTACAGCGCAGCGATGGCACGAGCGGCAAACGGCGACCTCACCGTGCGCCTCGAAACCGACAGCGACAGCGAGGCGATGGCCCAGATCGCGGCGTCGTTCAACGAGATGATCGCAGAGACGGAAGCGACGATACAGGAGATCCAGTCGTTCGCCCAGGCGGTCGCGGACGCCAGCATGCAAGCAAACGCCAGCGCTGGCGAGGTCAAGCAGGCCAGCGAGGGCATGAGCGGGTCGATACAGGAGATCGCGAGCGGCGCGAGCGAACAGCGCGAGCGGCTCGCCAGCGTCGCCGACGAGATGACCGACCTCTCGGCGACGGTCGAGGAGGTGGCCGCGTCGGCCGAGACGGTCGCCGACAGATCGAGCGAGACGGCCGAAATCGCCGAGGCCGGCGAGAGGACCGCACAGGAGGCGATCGAGAACGCACGCGAGGTCCAGTCTGCCATCGACGAGACGGTCGACAACGTCGAGCTCCTCGACGAGCAGATGGCCGAGATCAGCGAGATCGTCGAGCTGATCGGCGACATCGCCGAGCAGACGAACATGCTGGCGCTCAACGCCAACATCGAGGCTGCTCGTGCCGGCGGCGAGAGCGGGACCGGTGGCGGTGAGGGGTTCACCGTCGTCGCCAACGAGGTCAAGCAACTGGCCGAGGAGACCCAGGAGTCGGCCGCCGAGATCGAACAGCGGATCGAGCGGACCCAGAGCCAGACCGACGCGACCGTCGAAACGGCCCGCAGCGCCGAAGCGGACATGCAGGCGGAGGTCGAGGCCGTCGAAGCGGTCGCCGACTCGTTCCGGCAGGTCGCCGAAAACGCCGAGAAGACCGACGACGGCATCCAGCAGATCAGCGAGACGGCCGACGATCAGGCGGCGAGCACCGAGGAAGCCGTCTCGATGGTCGAAGCGGTCGCAGACATCAGCGAGTCGACGGCGGACGAGACCGAGAGCGCGTCCGCGGCGGCCCAGCAACAGGCCGCGTCGATGAACCAGGTCAGCACCAGCGTCGAGGCCCTCAGCGAGCAGGCCGAGCGCCTCCAGACGCTCCTGGCGAAGTTCGAGGTGAACGCGACGGCGACGGACGGCGGGGCCGACCCAGGAACGGGCGACTGCGATCGCGACGCTGGCCGCCGCTGACGCGGGCACTCCGTTCGAGAGCGATCCGCGGCGGCTACTCTAACAGCTGCCTCGTGGTCCGGTGTCGGTACCGGAACATCGGCTCGAAGCCGACGTATGCGAAGGGACCGATCGCTTTGCCGAGCGGGCCACCGGGGAACTGGTACTCGATCCGATCGTGGACCAGCGTCGCGTCGCCCTCCGCGACGAACCGGTGGGTGTGCAGCCAGTGGGCGAAGGGTCCCTCGGTCATGTGGTCGCGGAACATCGCGTGCTCGTCGCTCTCCTCGCGGGCGACGATCTCGGAGGTCCAGGCCTGGCGCGGTCCGACACCCAGCGGCCGGACCGACGAGACGATGACGGACCCTTCCGTGAGCACGTCGGGGTCCGGTTCGCCGTCGGGGCCGCGTGACTCCTCGATGACGAGGTTCATCCAGTCCGGCGTCAGGGCTTCCAGCCCGTCCCCGGTCGAGTGAAACTCCCACACGTCTGCCAGTGGCGCATCGACGCGGACCGACCGCTCGTAGACGCTCATGTGACGCCCTAGGCGGGCAACGGTGAAAAGCGAGTGGTCCGCGACGGCCCTCAGGGCCAGGTCCCGGCTTCCGTGGCCGCGCGGTGGACGCGCTCGATCGCGACGGCGTACATCGCGGTCCGCAGCGTCGGCGCGTCGGTCGCCTCGTACCGCTCGATCAGAGAGTCGAACGCCGACGTGATCACGGCCTCCAGTTCGTCGTTGACCCGCTCCAGCGACCACGAGAAGCGCTGTCGGTTCTGGACCCACTCGAAGTACGACACCGTGACGCCGCCAGCGTTGGCGAGGATGTCGGGGAAGACGGCGACCTCGCGGTCTGCCAGTACGTCGTCGGCGTCGGGAGTCAGCGGACCGTTCGCGGCCTCGACGATCACGTCTGCGCGTACGTCACGCGCGATGGCGGCGTCGATGGCGTTTTCCAGGGCCGCCGGCACGAGCAGATCCACGTCCAGCGTGAGCAACTCGCGGTTGCTCAGTTCCTCGCTAGCTCCCTCGAAGCCCGTCACCGAGCCGGTTTCGCGCTTGAACGACTTGGCCGCGCTGGTGTCGATCCCCGACGAGTCGTACACCGCCCCCGAGGAGTCAGAGACCGCGACGACGGTCCCGCCCTGCTGGGCGATCAGTTCGGCCGCGACGGAGCCCGCGTTGCCGTAGCCCTGGACCGCGACGGTGGCGTCGGCGATGTCCCCGCCGAGGTAGTCGAAGGCCTCGCGAGCGACGATCGCGACCGACCGGCCCGTCGCCTCGACGCGGCCCTCGCTGCCGCCGGACTCGATCGCCTTGCCGGTGACGACGCCGGGCGCAGTCGTGTTCTCCAGGGTCTCGTAGGTGTCTTTGAGCCAGTTCATCTCGCGCTGGCCCGTGTTCACGTCGGGCGCTGGCACGTCTCGATCCTCGCCGATCAGCGGCCGCAGTTCCGTCGCGAACGCGCGGGTGATGCGCTCGACCTCGCTCTCGGAGTAGTCGCTGGGGTCGAAGGCGATCCCGCCCTTGCCGCCGCCGTAGGGGATGTCGACGGCAGCGCACTTGTACACCATCCACCCCGAGAGGGCCGTGACCTCCTCGCGAGAGACCTGCGGGTGATAGCGGATCCCACCTTTGTACGGGCCGCGATCGCCGTTGAACTGCGACCGGAAGGCGCGAAACGTCTCGATGGAGCCGTCGTCCAGCTCGACCGACAGCGTCGTTTCGAGGACCCGTTCCGGCCGCTTGAGGCGTTCGAGCGCGTCGTCGGGGACCGCGACGAACGCCGCGGCGTCGTCGATCTGCTCCTGGAGGCTCTCGAAGGGATTGACCTCGGACATGCCGAGAGTGACGGCCAGTGGGCGCAAAAGTGTGTCGGCAGTTGACGTATCACACGGCTCGTCTGGCAGTGGCCGCCGACGGGATCACTCCGCTGCCCGCGCCAGGATGCGCTCGGCCTGGCGTACCTGTGGCGCGTCGATCATCTCCCCGTCGACGACGAACACGCCACGCGCTCGCTCGTCGGCCGCCTCGCTGGCCTCGATGATCCGGCGCGCCCAGGCGATGGCCTCGTCGTCCGGCGTGAACGCCGCGTTGACGACCGGGACCTGCGCCGGATGAATCACCATCTTACCGTCGTAGCCCAGCCGCCGGGCCTCCGTGGCCGCCTCGCGCAGTCCCGCCTCGTCCTCGTACGCCGGATAGTGGGTGTCGATCGCGTCGACGCCCGCCGCACGTGCCGCCAGCAGTGCGTGCTGGCGCGCGTGGGCGACCTCGCGACCGCTCTCGGTCCGGGTCGCCCCGAGATCGCCCGCCAGATCCTCGGCACCGAACAGGAGCGCGTCGGTCGCGTCGGCGGCGGCGATCGCCTCGGCGTGGAGGACGCCAGCGGCCGACTCGACGAGTGCCAGGACCGGGACGCTCGCGTCGCGTTCGGCGAGCATCCCGGCCAGCGTCTCGACGGCGTCGGCGTCCGGGACCTTCGGAGCCATCACGCTGTCGGGCTCGCCACCCGACAGAACGACCGAGAGGTCTCTGGCCGCGCCGTCGTCGACCGGGTTGACCCGCACGCACAGTTCACACGTCGACTCGACCGTCGCCAGCACGTCGCGGACCGCCTCGCGTGCGGCCTGCTTCCGGTCGGGAACGACGGCGTCTTCGAGGTCGAAGACGACGACATCGGCCCCGCTGTCGGCCGCCTTCCGCAGTTTCTCGGGCTGGTCTCCGGGGGCAAAGAGGACGCTCCGTCGAGCCATATCGACGCTTCGACGGCCAGCCACGTAACTGTCTGGCACGCTGTCAGAGAGGTCCGAACGTCGTCGCTCCTCGCAGGTCACCAGAAAGAGACCACTCGCTCCGTCGTCAGGGCGTCTCGACGTCGAGCGAGACCACGTCCGACAGACGGAGTTCGTCGCCGGGACCGATCGGCTCTCGATCGCCCTTCGACAGCCGAGTGCCGTTGAGTTCGGTGGGATTGTCGCCGAGGTCGACCACGTAGAACTGGTCGTCTTCGCGCACGAAGCGGACGTGTTCGCGGTGGATCAGCACGGACGTGTCGTCGTCCTCCCCGGCGTCGGCGAGCAGCGACCGGATCTCTCGACCGACGGTCTCGTCGTCGCCGACGACGACGGACTGCCCGTACGCGGAGAGCGCGAGTCGAGACGGGGCGACGGTCCCGCTCGCGTCGCTCCCGCGGTGGGCGTCCAGATCTTCACCGCAGGACGCACAGAAGGCGTCGTCGGGCTCGACGTCGCTCCCACAGCCGGGACAGGCGTCGAGGGTCGTCTCGTCCGCGCCGCGGTGGGCGTCCAGATCCTCGCCACACGACGCACAGAAGGCGTCGTCGGGACCCACGTCGCTGCCACACTCCGGACAGGCGTCGAGGGTCGTCTCGTCCTCGTCTTCGTCGGCGGTGCGGTGGGCGTCCAGATCCCCACCGCAGCCCGGACAGAAGGCGTCGGACGGATCGACGGCGGTGTCACACTCCGGACAGCTCCCCAGCGTCGCCGTCTCGTCGGGCTCGCTCGTCTCCGCGCCCCCCTCGTCGACGGCGTCGTCCGGTTCCGGCGCGTCGTCGGCGTCCTCGGCGCTCGGGCGCTCTGGCTCGTCTGTCGCCGTGTCGGTCGGCTCGTCCGCGGTGTCTGCGGGCTCGCTAGCCGTGTCGGTCGCCCCGTCCGCGGTATCCGCGGGCTCGCTCGCTGCGTCGTCGCCCAGCGGCGAGTCGTCCGGCTCGGCGTCTGGCTGGGAGTCGGTCGGATCTTCGAGATCCAGCTCGTCGTCGTCACCGAACAGCGGGTTGTCGCTGACGGCGTCGCCCTCCGGGTCGTCCTCCCCCGTCTCGGCCTCCGGCTCGTCGTCCGTGGCCGCCTCGATCTCCCCGTCGTACTGCCACTCGCCACACTCCGAGTTCGTACACCACCCCCCTGCAGCGGTCGGATCGAACGCTTCGCCACACAGCGGACATTCGACCGACCTACTGGTACTTTCTGACATACGTGTTCGATCAGTCTACCTACGCATAAAAAATAGTTTTCCTCAGGGCGTTTCTCCTGCCTCTGGGAGCAGAACCGTCTCGCGGTCCTCGACGGGTTCTGTCGCCAGCGCGCGGGTCAGCGGTCGATTCTCCGGTGTCGCCGGGAGCGCCGGGTCCTGCAAGAACAGCGTCGAGAGGTTGTCCTTCCCGCCCCGGTCGTTGGCCATCTCGACGAGCGCCTCGCTGGCCGCGGCCAGCGACTCCGCCGTCAGGACGCACTCTCTGATCTCCTCGTCCGTGACGACGGCGTCGAGGACGCGCTGGGCCGCCGCCTCCGAGCGGTCCGACTCGACGTACTCGTCGTACAGTTCCGGGGCGTCGGTCTGAGCGTCGATGAGCCCGTCGCTGGTGACCAGCAACACGTCCTCGGCGTACAGCGGGACGACGTTGCTGTCGACCGCGACCGTCGCAGCGTCCGGGTCCTGGTCGGCCCCGCCGCCCAGTGCGCGGGTGATCTCGTTGCCGCGGGGGTGGACGTGGGCCGCCACGTCGTCGATCTCGCCGCGATCTCGGAGTTCGGCCACGACGCCGTGGTCCCTGGTCAGCAGTTCGATCGTCTCACGCGCCTCGTTGAGCAGGTACGCGCGGCTGTCGCCGACCCACGCGTAGTAACACCGACCGCCGAAACAGAGGCCGGCGACGACGGTCGTGTACGCTCGGTTGCCGGTCTCGTTCGTGTAGCGGACGATCTCGCGGTGGGCGGTCGTGATGGCCGCCTCCAGCGCGCTCTGGATCTCGGCCGGCGTCGGCGGGTCGGTCGCGACCGCATCGGGCAGGGTCACGTCGAACGCCGCCGGGTTGCTCCGGAGGGCCCGACTCGCCACGTCCTGCAGTTCAGTCGTGATCGTCGTCGTGGCGATGTAGGAGGCCACGTCGCCGGCCTCGTACCCGCCCGCACCGTCGGCGAGGACGAACGTCGCGACGCTGCGGTTCCGTGGCTTCGATCGGTCCTCCGCCTCACCCGTCTCGTCGCCGTCCGCCTCGGCGTCGGTGCCGTCGTGGGAATCGTCCGTCTGGCCGTCGGCCTCGTCCGAGCGGTCGAGGAGGCCGTCCCGGTGGCCCTGTTCGATCACGTCGACCGCGAGACTGTCCTCGTTGATCCCGCTGGACCGCTTGCGTTCGCCGATGTCGTAGTTCGTCGCGTAGATCATGTCTGAGAGACGTTGAACTCGAATGTCGTCCCGTAGCTCGGGTGGACGAGCGCGATGAGGTCCCCGTCGCCGAGCGCGTGCTCGCTGGGCGGGTCCCCGCCGTTTCGGTCGGTCGGATCGCCGCCACGCGCTTCCAGTAGCTCTTTGCCGCCGGGCTGGAGGAGTCGCTGCCAGCCGGTCTGAGTGTTGACGTAGGTCCCGTTGAGGCTGTGATCCTCCAGTCGCCAGATCGCCTCGTCGTTGCTCGTATCGAAGCGAACGTGGATCGGAGAGACGTGCTCGTCGGCGTCTTCGAGGGTAATCGACGGCGTCGTCGCGCCGCCGTCCCGGCCGATCGTGTCGCCGGGGTGGATGGTGAACGACCGGTCTTCGCCCAGCGCCTCCAGGCTCGCCTGTGGCGGCGGACTGGGGTCTTTGGCCTCTAGCACGTACTTCATCGAGGTCGCGTTGGGGTAGCGGTCCCGGTAGTCGGTCTGTGTCGCGCGAGCGATGATCTCCGCGAGGTACGTCGGGCAGTCGACGCCGAAGTCCCGGGGGTCGACGCCGTCTTTCTTCGGGACGGTTCCCTTCAGCAAGAACAGGAGGATCTTCCCGATCGAGTACACGTCAGACCACGGGCCCTGCCCGTCCTCGGCGTCGCTGGCTTCGGCGATCTCTCGGGGTTTGTACGGTCCGAGAATCGTCGTTCCGGCGTCGTCGGCGTCGGTTCCGTCGAACCCCGTCGCCGTGTTGAAGTCGATCAAGATCGGGTGGTCCTGTCCGGCGAGCATGATGTTGTCGGGCTTGAGGTCCCGGTAGACGATGTCGTTCTCGTGGAGGAAGCTCATCGCGTCACAGAGCCCGATCCCGACCCGCCGGACCTCCGCGGGACCGAGCGGCCCGACGCGGTCGATGGCGTCGTCCAGCTCGTAGCCGTCGACGAACTGGACGACCAGCACCGGGGTGTCGCCCTCGTCGGTGCGCTCGATCAGGTCCATCACGTTGTCGTTGCCTCCCGCCGCCCGGACGGTTTCGAGCGCGTCGGCCTCTTTCAGGAAGTACTGCTCGATCACGTCACGGTCGTTGCTGGAGCCGGCGTAGTTTGGGACCTTCACCGCGACCGTGTCGCCGCTGTCCTCGTCGATCGCCTCGTAGGCGACCGCGAAGCCGCCGCTGCCGGCCTCGCCCCGAACGCGATACTGGCCGGCGACGAGGTCGCCCGCCTCGAACGTCGTCATCGAGTCTCACCGCCGACGCGGGCCATCACTGGATGCCGTCGTCGTCGACGATCTGGGTCGCCTGGCTCTGTTCGGCACGACCGCCCTCTTTGACGATCTCGGTCTGGCGTTCGGCCTCTTCGACGGCGTCGGCGTCCTCGCCGTGGATCACCGTCATCTGCTCGACTTTCGTCTCGGCGGCCTCGACGTTGCCCTTGCCAAGCTCCGTCCGGATGACGGTCTGTTTGTGGTCGATGTCGACGGACTCGTTGTGCTCGGCCAATTTCTCCTGTTCGTCCGTGTACTCGACGGCGATCTGGTCGCTCGCAGTGTCGCCGCGGGCCGAGAGCTGTACGTCTGCGAGCACCTCCTCGCTGCCGGGCTCGCGGGGCGGCGCGTGGATCTTGAGGACGACCCGCTGGCTCTCCCGTTCGATCAGGTCGGGGAGCTTGATGCGGGTGGCGTTTGCCTCCCACTCGGGCGAGACTTCCTGGGCCTGCGGGAGCGCGCGATACACCTCGCTGACCTCGACGCCGGGAGCAACGTCGAGATCGAGGTGGGCGTCCGGCGCGACGACCGAGCCGGCCTGCTCGACGGCCTCGCCGAAGAAGTCCTCGATGTCGCCGGGCGCTTCGAGGTGAGTCCACGTCCCGCGCCCGACCGTCCCGAGCGTCCGGATCGTGTCCTCGTTGTAGTCGGTCCCGATCCCGGCCGACTGGATCCGGATCCCGGCGTCGTCGATGGCTTCGGCCAGTCCCTCGAACTCGTCGGGCGTGCGTTCGTTGTCCTTGCCGTCCGAGAGCAAGAGGAGTCGCTTGACCGTGTCGGGGCCGGTCGCGGAGGACGACAGCGTCTCCTTGGCGGCCTTGAGCCCGTTGTACATGTCGGTGCCGCCCCCGGCAGTCAGCTCCTCGACGTGGTCCATCGCGGTCTGGCGGTCGAGATCCGACCACCGTGTCGCGGGCAGGATCACCGTCGCCTCGGTGTCGAACGCGACGATACTCACGTAGTCCTCGTCGGCCAACAGCCCGAAGACCCACGCAGCGCCGTCGCGAGCGCGTTTGATGTTGTCTCCCTCCATCGACCCGCTCGTGTCGATACAGAGAGCGATGTGGCGTCGCACGTCCGCCTCCTGTTCGCCCGGCTCGACGTCGATCTCGGCGGTCACGGTCGTGCCGTCGGCCGGTACGTTCGGCCGATTGACGCTCGTATCGATAGATGCCATGGGTGACAGTAGCTCGCGACTCGTATGTATAAATTGTGCCTGTCGGCCGACAAAACAATAGCTAATCGCCGGCCGTCGCGTCGGGAACCAGTCCGCGGACGGTCGCGCCGAGGGGCGCGGCGACGATCGACACGACCACCGGCACGAGGCCGAAAACACCCATTCGGAGCGTGGCCACGAGCGAGCCGCCGAGCGCGAGTTCGAGCGCGAAGAGGGCGACGACCGCGATCCCGAAGCCGAGCCCGGCGAGGACGGCACGCCGGAGCGTCGGCCACGCCAGACCCACGAGAGCCCCGCCCGCGAGGAGACCACTCCAGTGGACCGTCGCGAGCAACGCCCCCACCGTCCCCGCGAGCACCGTCGCACGCCAGCGGTCCGTCGGGTCCGTCTGGAGCCGCCAGAGCCGATCGGGGAGGCCGGGGACACCGCCGTCGTCACGCACTGTCGCCACCTCCCGGCCGGAAGCGAATCGAGGGCGATCCCGTCAGACTGGGAGTCAGCGGCGAGTACTCGCCGTCGGCCCACGCACGGAGCTGGTCGGCGTAGTGATCCGAGAAGTAGTCGCCGTCGTTGCCCCCCGGCAGCACCGACAGCGAGCGCTCGCCGTCGAACCGCGCGAGCAGTCGGTAGCTGCTGCCGACGCCCGACTCGACGCGGACGTTCCGCAGCGTCGCGGGCGATCCGTCGGTGGGGTATTCGGGGTAGTTCAGGAAGCCCAGATCGAAGGGGTGGTCGATCTCCGTTCGGTTGTAGTCGCCGTATCGTTCGTACCCTTCGGCGTCGATCTCGGCGGCGGTGTCGGCCACGGCAGCGGCGAGGAGCGACTCGCGTTCGCGGGGCTCGCCGATCGGCGGGTCACGGAACCACGGATCGTCGGCGTCGAGGTGCAACAGGATCCAGTCGTTCGGAACGAGTTCTCGGTCGAGCCCAGCAGCGTCGAAGAGCGGCCCGAACACCCGCTGGCGGTAGTGATCGAGAAAGAGCGCGAAGACCAGCGCCGCCCGCGAGTCCCGGACCATGCGGAAGTCCCAGTCGACGAGTTCGTCGGCCAGCGAGCGGGCACGGTCGCTCATAGCCGGCCGTGCGGCCAGGATCTCTGGGACGAAGAGCGCCGCCCGGCGGTCGTAGCTGTCGAGCTGGAGCGCCCGGCTGTCGGCCGGGGTCAGGGGTGTGTCGGCCGCCACGAGTTCGTCGAGCCGATCGTAGAGCCGCTGGCCGCGCCAGGGTGCGGAATACCCATCCGAGAGGTAGTACTCGCTGGCGGCGTCGGCGACGACGCGCTGGTTCGCCGTCGCCAGCAGTGCGGGGTCGTCGGCGTGGGGCTTGTCTTCGAAGGGGATCCAGCCGTCGCTCTCGAAGTCGGGCTGACCGTAGGGTTCGTAGCCCGCCCACTCGCCCTCCTGTGCGGACCCGTCGAAGATCCTGTCTCCGGCGACCGCTTCGCCGTCGGTCCGCCTGATCGGCACCAGGCCGGTGACGTGGTAGTGAGTGTTCCCGTCCCGGTCGGCGTAGACGGCGTTCTGGGTGGGCTGGTCGAACATCGAGAGGGCCGCGACGGCCTCGTCCCGGCCGTCGCTCCGGTTGAGGCCGCGGACGGCCCTCGCAGTTCGGCCGGCCGTGAGTCCGGTCCAGGCGACGCCGACGCGCTGGCCCCGCCGTTCGAGGAGCGGCCCGTGGACCGTCTTCCTGACGGTCACCTCGCGGTCCCTGCCGCCACTGACCGCGACGGTCTCGGTGCGGGTGTCGAACGACCGCCACTCGTCGCCGTAGCGGTACTGTTCGCCGTCGATCTCGTAGTCGTACACGTCCAGCACGTCCAGACCGGCGTTGGTGAACCCCCACGCGCCCGCGTCGTTCTCGCCGATGACGACGAACGGCTGACCGGGGAACGTGACGCCGCTGACGGAGTGGTCCGGCAGTTCGTGGTGCATCTCGTACCACACGGGCGGCGCGAGCAGCGTCAGGTGCGGGTCGTTGGCCAGCAGGGGCAGCCCGCTCTCAGTGTGTTCGCCGCCGACGACCCAGCTGTTCGAGCCGACGCCGTCGGGCCACTCGAACCCCGCGAGCCAGCCGGCGAGATCGCCCGCACCGCTCCCTCCGGCGGACCCGGCTGTCCCGTCGGCGAAGGACACGTCGGGCCGGCGCGAGCGGAGGATCGCGGCGTCGTGATCGTACCGACGCGGGGCGATACGGTCGGCCGTCTCGGCCCCGAACGCGTCGGCGATCGTCGCCCGCCGGAGCGACGTGAAGTCGCCGGTCAGCCCCCACGAGATCTGTTTCTGAATCAGCATGCTGTCGACGGGCGTCCAGGGTTCGGGCTCGTAGCCCAGCAGCCGGAATTCGAGCGGGTCGGATCGACGACGCCGGAACGCGTTCACGCCCGCCGCGTGGGCCGCTACGGCCTCGCCCGCCGACGTTCCCGACAGCAGCTCCCAGTTGGCCTCGGCCGCGGTGGCGAAGTCCATCTGCCGATGGAACAGGTCGCTCTCGACGGTCTGTTCGCCGACGGCGGCCGACAGTTCGCCCCGCATCCGACGGCGGATCAGATCCATCTGGAAGAGTCGATCCGCCGCGTGGACGTAGCCCACCGCGAAGTAGAGGCTGTCCTCGTCGTCGGCCGCGATCGTCGGGACGCCCTGGTCGTCGTACCGCACCGTCGCTTCCCCGTACGGTGTCGCGACGGTCTCCGGAACCGAGTCGGTCGCCGCGTCCCAGACATCGCCGCTCAGCGGAGCGAATCGGTCGAGCCCACTCCGGAGCGGCTCGACGACCGACGCACCGATGCCACCGGCGAGCAGGGCCGCGACGAGTGTGCGTCTCGTTGGCACGGCCGTACAACGTGAGCGACTGATAAGAACTTTGCCGCGAGGACGGACGGCAACCGCCGCGGCGCTCGGTAGTGTTCCCGCTCGACACGTGCAACTAGCGGCAAATTTTATGGGAAAGTGGCGAGAAGTTCCGGACAGAGGGCGGTATGTATGCACACACCACAGTCGAACGGCGAGGGCGGACCAGAGACCCGAGAGACCACCGCACCGGGAGCGTCTAGCCTCGGTGAGCACGCTGCCTGTGGACTGGTGGCGCTCCTCGTCATGGGGGTGGCGACACTCTATCTGTACCCCGCGCTGGTGGTCGCCACGCGACCCCTCCTACTGCTGTCCTCGACGGTGATCGTGGTCGCGCTCCTCTGGGTGTGGCTCTCCGTCTGGCTGAGTATCGAGATCGTCCTGGAGTGGCAGACGACACGGGCTCGCACAGAGTGAGGGACGCGGTGGCCGTCGCCGCGACGACGAGAAGGGCCGGCAGCGCCGAAACCTCCAAATCCTCGGGCCGCCCAACACGACCGTGGCAGACATCACGACCCGCGTCGTCGAGACCGTCGCCGAAGCGGCCGACAGCGACGGCTGGTGTTCGCGCGACCAGATCGTGGCGCTGATGACACAACGGGGTGTCGACCGGATGGAGATTCGACGGGCGCTCCAGCGCGGCGTCGGCGAGTCGCGACTCGAACGAGACGGCGACCAGTATCGACGGCGCTGAGATGCCTGCGCCAGACGAGGACGGCCGAGAGCGACCCGGCGGCCGTCGACCCGACGACCTGTCTCTGCGGTCGGGCGAGCCACGCATCGGCGGGCGACTGGTCGCCGCACTCGCCGAGGGGCTGGGGTTGACCCTCGTGGCCAACGGCTTCTACCTCCCGCTGTCGGGTCCCGACAGCACGTGGGGCCACCTCGCACTGGCCGCCTTCGGCGGCGTCGTCGTCCTCGCTGGCGTGATCGCCCACCGCGGCGACACCCCGTGGCTCGCGACACCGTTTCCGCTGGTCGGGCTCGGACTCCTCGCGACGACGCCGGGGTTCGGCGTCGGATCGCTGTCGGTGACGGCGTGGGCGAACCTCGCCGCGCTCGCGACCATCGGCGCGCTCCCGCTCGTGTGGTACCTCCGGCAGCGAGCCACGGCGCGCCACCGGGCCAGAAAGCGCGTGTAATGCCCCTGCCCAGCCGACAGTCAGCAGACTTTTCTCCCGTCTCGGTGCAACGGAGCACATGACCGACACGGCCCTCCGACAACGACTGGACGCCGCCCTCGTGCTCCTGGCTGCGAACTTCCTCCTCCTGCTGGTGGTCGCGTTCGAGGTCCACCCGCCGGGGGCTGTCGGCGCGCTCGTCCTGACGCTGCTGGTCGCCTACGCTCACTTCCGCGGGTCGTAGCGCGTCCGCGATTCGAGCTATCGCTACGACGATCCGCTCATACGGATTATTGTAGCCGTTTGCCCGGTCGACCGCACACTGTCGTGCGGTTGATCCGGTAAAGATCTACAATAATCCGTATCACACCGCGAGAGAAGACGGCGCGTCTGGCCGACTACGACGGCCACACGAGTAACCCAGAAGCGCGCGATTCGCCGCGAGCGCCCAGAGGGAGCGCTCGCGGTTTTCACCCACGTTTTTGCGCGAAGCGCGAATCCGAAGCTGAAAAAGGTGATTTACATGTAGCCGAGGTCGCGCAGGCGCTCCATCAGGTCCTCTTTGTCCTGGGCGCGGCCCGCGCGCTCGGTCGTCGAGTCGAGGTCCTGCTGCCAGGCGGGTTCCTCGGCTGCCTTGTCGGTCGAGACTTCGGAGCCGAGCGAACGGAACCCGGCGAAGTACTTCGGCGAGACGGGGATGTCGTCCTGCTCGATGCCGTCGGGCAGGTCGTCGTCGGTCTCGGGGACGTAGCCCTCCTCGGGGAATCCTTCGACGGTGTCCGGGACGACGAAGTTCCAGAAGGCGTCCCAGACGGCGGCCTCGTCGAACTGGAGGATCGTCTGGATGCGGTCGTGGGGCGGGTAGATGTCCGGGTCGTGGCGCGGCGAGAAGAACGTCTCGTCGGCGCGGGACTCCTGCTCGTCCCAGCGGATGCCCGAGATGATGCCGTCGACGTCGTGGGCCTCGATGGCGTCGTTGAGCGCGACCGTCTTCAGCAGGTGGTTGCCGACGTAGGTATCGAGCAGGAAGGGGAAGCTGTCTTCCTCGTATTCGAGGATCTCGCGGACGTGGTGCTGGTTGTGGTCCGAGAGGGCGTCGATCGGGATGTCGTCGCCCGGATCGAGTCCGTTCTCGTCGACGTAGTCGCCGACGTCGGTGTTGCGCGCCCAGATGACTTCGAGGTCCCACTCGTCGGCCCAGTGCTCGACGAACTCGATGAGTTCGTCGAAGTGCTGGTAGTGGTCGATGAAGACGACCGGCGGGACTTCGAGGTCGAAGCGGTCGGCGACCTCCTTGACGAAGTACAGCGTCAGCGTCGAGTCCTTGCCGCCGGTCCACATGACGACCGGATTCTCGTACGCTTCGAGGCCTTCCTTGGTGACCTCGATGGCCTTCTCGATCTTGTGGTTGATCGACGGGTAGTCCTCCGGCGTCTCGCCCTCGCCGTCGGTGTAGTCGACGTCGAGGTAGTCGGGGAAGTCTGCCATTGGTAATGAGATATAATTAGATGGGCTGTAAGTACTTTTTGGAGTTCGAGCGGGCGCGTGACTCGGGCACACACGCCACGAGTCGAACTCCCCGGTTCGGACGCCGACAACCGCGAACACCGACCGCTGGCCGGGACGGGAGGACCTGGGAGACGGGTTCCGCTGGCAGGGAACGGAGCGTTAGCTGATGAACTCGTTGTTTCGCCAGTCGACGCTCTCGTTGTCGGCGTCGTCGCGGGGTTCCTCGACGACGTTGATCGTCGCGGGGAGTTCCTCGCCGTCGACGATTCGAACCGCTTCGAGTTCCTCGTCGACGCAGACGATCGCCGTAAGCGTCCCCTTCTCGGCGTTTTTCGCGACTTCACAGAGGACCTGGAACATCGGATACTGCAGGGCCGTGTTCTGGAGCACCGTTTCGAGATCGCCCTTGAAACAGGCGTACTCGACGAGTTCGGAGGGGATCTCTTCTTCCTCCTCCTCGAAAGACCCCCACTGTGGACTGCCACCACCGCTGTTGGGGCCGGGACCGGGTCCGTCCATCTCTTCGGGATCTTCCTCGTAGACCCGGTTCTCCGTGACGCTGGCCTTCAGCTGGGCCGTCGGCGTGTACTTGCTGATCGTGTCGTCGGCCGAGACGGCGCTGATGATCAGCGTGTTGTTCCGCCGCGTGATCTCCACGTCTTCGATCTCCGGGGGAAGGTCGGGTTCCTCGAAGAGGTCGTACGTGTCTTCGAGTGGCAGTTCGAGTGTCGAATGAAGTCTGTATACACGGCTGGTCATGATTGTGCAGGTGTGGCAGTCTCCGACGGCTGACCCCTGGCGCGGGTCTGCAACGACTCGATTCAATGTAGGAGCCACTCGCTTATATGATCTGTCCTTCTCGAAAGTCCGTGGTAACGTCTCTGAGACCGACAGAACGTGGACGAGGTGGGTTCGAAATTTAGTTCCGCGATTCTTTCTACCTTGGAATGGAGAATTAATACGCTCAGTCGTCGGCGGCCGCCTGCTCGTCGCCGGCCGCGTCGGCCGAGACCTCCGACTCGATGCTGGGCGGGTACTTCCCGCGGTCGAGTTTGAGGTCCGAAGCCGGCCGCGCCATGCAGGTCAGCGCGTAGCGTTCCCGCTCTGCTTCGGTGAGTCCTCGTGCGGCGGGCTGGACGACATCGCCGTCGACGATCTCGGCCGAACAGGCCAGACACATCCCCACGCGACAGGAGTACTCCTGTGCGATCCCCGCTTCGAGACACCGGCTCAGGATCGTCTCCTTCTCCGAGACCGTGATCTCTTCGCCGGTCCCCACGAACTCCACGGTGTACTCGGTCATGTCCCGGCGTTCGGAACCGCTCGGCAAAACTCTTGTTATCGGACGAGTCGGCGCTGTCGGGCAGTTGGCGTCCGGGCGACGCTGTCGTGCCCCAGGTGGTATCGACCACGAGCGGGCGTAACGAGACCGTCCACGTCGCGGCGCTGGATCCTCGCCGAGACCCTGGCGAACCGACAGATACCGGCGTCGTCGGGATAAAGAGTTTTCTCCCTCGGGAGATAGGTCCCGTCCATGACCACCCACGAGTACGACGTGGCCGTCGTCGGTGCGGGCACGTCGGGCTGTTACGCCGCGGCGACGCTCGCCCACGAGGGCTACGACGTCGTCATCGCCGAGCGCAAGGACGCCCAGGAGGCGGGCCACATCGCCTGTGGCGACGCGCTGAAGGGGGCCTCGAACTTCCCGACGGCGATCCCGAAGTCCCAGATCGAGGGCGCGTTCACGAACACCGGCGTCGACCACGGCCGGTTCGAGATCCCCGAAGAGAACACGGTCCTGGAGATCCCGGTCCCCGGCGAACTGGCCGTCATCGATCGCTGGGAGTACGGCCGACTGCTCATCGAGGGTGCCGAGCAGGCCGGCGTCGAATTCCACTACGACACCGTCGTCCAGGACGTACGGCAGGACGACGACGGCCGCGTGACCGGGCTGGAGGCGAACCGGAAGGGCGACCACGCGAGCTACGAGGCCGAACTGGTCATCGACGCCGCGGGCGCGCTGTCGATCATCCAGGAGAAGGCGACGCTCGATTCGGCGACCTTCGACACGAACGTGACGTACTCACAGTTCTGTTCGGCCTACCGTGAGATCGTCGAGACCGAAGAGCCGGTCCCGTGGGACGACGCCCTCGTCTTCAAGCCGGCAAAGCGCGCGGCGGGGTACGTCTGGTACTTCCCGCGAACAGACACCGAGATCAACGTCGGGCTGGGGTTCCAGATGACCGAGGAACCGATGGAGCTCGTCGACGACCTCAAGCAGGACCTCCAGGGCCGTTCGGAGTTCGAGAACGCCGAGGTCCAGGACAAGCTCGGGGCCGCGTTGCCGACCCGCCGACCGTACGACTCGGCGGTCGCGCCGGGCTTTATGGCCGTCGGAGACGCCGCTGGCCACGTCAATCCGACGACCGGCGGCGGCATCGCCGGTGCGGCCTACGCCGGCCAGTACGCCGGTGAGCAGGCCATCGAGGCCATCGAGGACGGTCGCGTCGACGAGGAGGCGGCGCTGTGGGAGTACAACGAGCGCGTGATGGACCACTTCGGGGCCCGCTACGCCGCGCTGGACGTGTACAACATCTTCACGACGGCCTACGACGTGGACGATCTGATGGGGCTGCTCGCCGCGATGCCGGCCAACAAGATCGCCGACGCGCTGTACTCGGGCTCGGCCGACATGGGACTGGGGCTGAAGCTCAAGACCGCGATCAAGAGCTTCGGCCACTGGGGGACGATCTACGACCTCTACAAGACCAAGCAGCTGGCCGACCGGCTCCTCGAACACTACGAGTCGTACCCGTCGAGCCCCGCCGGGTTCGACCGCTGGCAGTCCGAGCGCGACGACCTGATGGACGAGATCTACGCCGTCACCGGTGCGGATCCGAAGTACTGAGCGTTCAGTCGTCTTCCTCTGCGATCTCGCACACCGTCTCCGATAGCCAGTCGACGCCGATCGCCAGCGACGGCTCGTCCACGTCGAACGTCGCGGTGTGGTGGCCGCCGGGGTGGTCGGTGCCGACACCGACGTAGGCCGCAGTGCCGCCCGTCTCCTGGACGCGTCGCATGAGCACCGTCGCGTCCTCGCTGCCGCCCAGCGACGCAGTGCGGAGCCGCGAGTCGACGCCGGGGATCCCCTCGGCGACCTCGTAGCCCAGTGAGACGAGTTCCTCGTCGTTGGTCGCGCTGGGCGCTTCGCCGGTGCGCTCGACCGCGTACTCACAGCCGTGCATGCCCGCGGCGTGTTCGATCACGTCGTTCGCGCGCTCGCGCATGTACGTCATCAGTTCGGTTGTCTCTCCTCTGACCTCGCCCTCGATGCTCGCGTGTTCGGGGATGATGTTCGAGGCCGTCCCGCCCTCGACGACGCCCGCGTTGATCCGCGTCGGGCCGTCTTCGTTGCGCGGGATGGCGTAGAGGTTCTGGACGGCCGCCGCCATCGCCTGCACGGCGTTTTCCCCCTGTGCGGGGTGGCCACCCGCGTGGGCCGGCTCGCCCGTGAACTCGGCGTGGAACTGGCTGACCGCCAGGAAGTCCGTCACGCCAGCGACGACCTCGCCGGTCGGGTGGTCGAGCCCGATGTGTACCGCCAGCAGCGCGTCGATGTCGTCGAGGTGCCGGTGGCTGACGGCTTTGGCCCCGCCGATGATCTCCTCTGCCGGCTGGAAGAGCACCTTCAGCGTCCCGGTGAAGTCGCTGTCGGCGATCGCTTCGAAGACGCCGACGCCGATGGCAGCGTGGGCGTCGTGGCCGCAGGCGTGCATCGCACCGGTCTCCGAGCGGAACCCCTCGGCGACGGGTTCGTGGTCGGGATCGTCCGACTCCTCGCGGGGGAGGCCGTCGATGTCGACCCGCAGCCCGACCGTCGGCCCCTCGCCACGCTCCAGGACGGCCATGAGCCCGGTCTGTCCGTCTTCGAGGTGCTCGACCGTCTCGGGGTCTGCGCCGGCATCGAGGGCACGTTCGCGCCACTCGGCCAGCGTCGTCTCCTCGGGAACGCTCAGACGGTCGTCGGCGTCGAGAAAGTCGGGGCCGACGATCAGTTCGTCCGCGGTGGGTTCCAGCTCCTCGACGAGACGGGCCGTCGTGTAGAACTCCCGCCACGCGGGCTCTGGGTGTCGGTGGAGGTCGCGTCGCAACGTCCTGAGTCGCTCGTACTGCGAGTCGTCCATACTGACCGGGAACGGCCCCAGCGTCTTACTGGTGTCGGAGCCCCCCAGAGGTGCCGGCGCTCACCGCGGTGACGCCCTACACGAACCGGAAGGTCTCCAGGTTCTTCGGGGCGAACGTCCGGAGGTTGTGGTCGTGGTACAGCGCAGACGAGAGGTCCTGTGTCGCGGACTCGTCGCCGTGGACACAGAGGACCTTCTCGGGGCTGGGGTTCATCGTCCGGACGAAGTTCTCCAGCCCCTGTCGGTCGGCGTGGCCCGAGAAGCCGTCGACGGTCTCGACGCGCATGTCGAGGGACACGGTCTCGCCGCCGTCGCCGATCGGGAGGTCGTCCCAGCCGTTCCGGATGCGACGACCGAGCGTGCCACTGGCCTGGTAGCCGAGCATTGCCAGCGTCGAGTCGGCGTCGCCAGCGAGGTGTTCGAGCCAGGAGTGGACCGGTCCGCCGGTGACCATCCCGTCGGGTGCGAGGACGATCCCTGGCTCGTCGTCGGCCAGCGCGGCCCGATCGGCGTCGCCGTCGACGGGCTCGAAGGCGTCCGCGAGGAAGGGGTTGTCCGCCTCGTCGAAGATGCGGTCGCGCAGGTCCTCGCGCAGGAACTCGGGGTAGGTGGTGTGGACCGCCGTCGCCTCCCAGATCATCCCGTCGAGGTAGATCGGCATCTCGGGGATGTCGCCGGCCCGCATCGCGGCTTCGAGGACGAGCATGAGCTCCTGGGAGCGGCCGACTGCTGGTGAGGGAACGACGACTGTCCCGTCTCGGTCGTGGGTCTCCCGGACGAGGTCCAGGAGCTTGCGCTCGGCGTCCTCTCGGTCGGTCTGGTAGTCGTTGCGACCGCCGTAGGTCGACTCCAGGACGAGCGTCTCCACGCGGGGGAACTCGTTGGTCGCGCCCTCGAACAGGCGCGTGTCGTCGTAGTGGATGTCCCCCGAAAAGGCGACGTTGTAGAGCCCGTCGCCGATGTGGAAGTGCGTGACTGCCGACCCGAGCGCGTGGCCGGCGTCGTGCAGCGTCAGCTTGATGTCGGGTGCGATGTCGGTCACGTCGCCGTACTCGAGCGTGATAGTGTGCTTGATGGCGTCTCGAACGCGCTCGGAGTCGTAGGGCGGCGCGTTGCCTTCCCCCGTCGTCGTGTCGAGCGCGTCGAGGGTCAACAGGCCGAGCAGATCACGGGTGGGCTCGGTACAGTAGATCGGGCCGTCGTAGCCGTACTCGAAGAGCAGCGGGACGAGCCCGGAGTGATCGAGGTGCGCGTGGGTCAGCACGACCGCGTCGATGCCGTTCGCGCCGGCACCGAACGCTTCCGGGATCTCCAGATACGGCTGTTCGTCGGAACCGGGCACGTCGCCGCAGTCGACCAGGACGCGCGACTCGGGCGTCGAGAGGATGAAGGCGTTGCGGCCGACCTCTCGACAGCCACCGAGCATCGTGATCCGGACGTACTCGTCGTCGGACATCGGCTCGCGGTGGATCTGTCGACCAACGCGTTCGAGCACGTCTCGGCGCTCGTCACGTTCCTGCTGGAGGAGGTTCCGGACGTTCTGGACCGTCGCCGACTCGATCGGCGGGGTCCGGACGACCTCGGGGGTCCAGCCGACCCGCTGGGTGATCTTCCGGAGGGTCTCGCCGCTCTGGCCGATGACGACGCCCGGCTTCGTCGCCTTGATCAGGACCTCGCCGGTGTCGGCGTGGAAGTCCAGCTCCGAGATCTCGGCTTCGTCGGGCACGGCCTTCCTGATCGCCTCTTCGGCGCGGGACGGCGGCGTCAGCACGTCCGGGTCCGGCCGGACGGAGATTCGCTTTCGAAGCTCGCTGGCCAGTCGGCGCACCAGATCGCCGTTGCGCGCGAACTGCTTTGGGTCGCGGGTGTAGATGACCAGTTCGGGCCCCTCGTAGGTCACGTCGGAGATCGTGATCTCGCGAGGAACGACTTCGTCGATCGTTTCACGCACCGTTTCGAGTTGCTTGTCTACCGTACTCATAGCTCAGAGAGTGCCCCCGGCGTCGTGGGCGGTCGGCGTACGCCGGGACGGACGCTGTGTAGTAACATAGTTCACGTAATCGGCGACCGTCGAACGCTGCAGGCCGGAACCGACGGCCGGAAAACCGATCCTACCTCAGCGTATTCCCCACAGGTAATAAAAGCCTTCGCAATAGGCAGTGCGGAGAGTCCACACGACGGCGAGACACAAGTGTGGGGCGTGTGTGAGAGCGAACGATGAACGTGACACCCGAGACGGTCAGACGCGAACGCGACTGGGTCCGAGAGCGAGCGGACGTGATCGTCCCGTTGCTCAACGAGACGAGAGCACAGCTCGGCGATGCGTTCGAGGTCGCCGTCGAGCCCGTCGACGAAGCGGCGTACCTGGCCGCCGTCGACGAACTGTTCGCCGACGGCGACCGCGCGGTCAACGCCGCCGCGCTGATCGGCCTGCTGCGCGATCTGGACGTGACCGACGACTATCCCGGCTTCGTCGTCGACGAGCTACTGGGTCGCGAACTGGCCGCGATGATCGCCGGAGACCAGCCCTTGCGACTGCTCGCAGAGGCCACCTTCCACTACGCGGACGTGACGACACACGGCACCGCAGACGATCCCGCGGGTGCCGACGACCTCGACGCCGCGCTGGCCGCGGGCTTCCAGACGCGACTCCCCGGGTGGCCGTGGCGAGAGACGGACAGTCCCTTCGCGGTCGGGGATTCGTGAGAGGGGAGTTGGCCATACTCTTTTGAAACACGGCTTCGTGGGGGCGATTATGGATACGATCGGGGTCATCTGTGAGCCGGACGACGCCGTCTTCGGACGGGCGGCCGAGCGGCTCGCCGCCAGGGGGTTCGACGTGGAGTTCCTGCCGCCCGGTGAGCCGATCCGACCCGAGGACATCGACGCGCTCGACGCGCTGGCGAACAGAACCGTCTGCCGGCAGGCCTTCGACGCGCTCTCGTATGCGGACCGCAACGGCGTCGAGACGCTGAACGGCTTCTTCCCGACGACGGCGCTGTCCTGTCGACTCGTCGTCCTCAACGCGCTGGAACGGATCGGGTACCGCGTGCCCGCGATCGCGTTCAAGAAGCCCGACGCCGACTACGTCGGGAAGAACCGCTTTCGGTGGGACGGGCCGGCGGGGGTCGACGCCGATCCGGAGTTCTACCAGCAGGCGGTCGGTTCCGAGCCGTCGATCGAACGCTACTACGCCCTCGACGACGGGATCGAGACGCACTTGCAGGCGCTGACGATCAGGACGAAGCTGACCGAACGGCGGCCGGTGCTCGAAGAGACGACCGTCCGCGTCCAGCTGGCGACACGCATCCGCGAGCTGCTCGATCGGTTCGACGCGCGCGCTATCGGGGTCGACTTCGTCGTCGACGAGCACGACGAGTGTTACGCCGTCGACATCAGCCCGGTGCCGAGCTTCGACGGGGCCGGGATGGAACGCCGACTCGCGGACTCGCTGGCGTCGCTGACGACGATCGGTGCGTAGCTCCGGCGACCGACGGCGACGCGGGCAGTGGCGGCGACCGGGGAAACACAGCGCGTTTATCCCCCCGGTGTCAGAGTGTTCGGTATGAGCGAAGAGCAGGAACTCGGGATTACGGAGAGCAAGGAACACAGTCCCGGCGAGTGGTACGCGGAGGTCGTCCAGAAGGCCGGTCTCGCGGACTACGCGCCGATGGGTGGGTTCATCATCACGCGCCCGCGAGGGTACGCCATCTGGGAGCAGATCCAGGACCATCTCGACGGGTGGTTCAAGGACACCGGCGTTCAGAACGCCTACTTCCCGATGTTCATCCCCGAGAGCTATCTCGAACGGGAGAAAGACGTAGTCGAGGGGTTCGACCCCGAGGTCGCGTGGGTCACCCACGGCGGCCACGAGGAACTCGAAGAGCGACTCGCCGTGCGCCCGACGAGCGAGTCCATCATCGCCCCCTTCCTCGCCCAGTGGACGCGCTCGCACCGCGATCTGCCGCTGCGGATCAACCAGTGGTGTTCGGTCGTCCGGTGGGAGGCCACCGAGACCAAGCCGTTCTTCCGCACCAAGGAGTTCCTGTGGCAGGAGGGCCACACCGCCCACCGCGACGAGGACGACGCCTGGGAGGAGACGATGACGCGGCTCGAACAGTACGAGAAGCTGTACGAGGACGTCCTGGCGATGCCGCCGCTGAAGGGGCGCAAGCCCGAACACGACAAGTTCCCCGGCGCACACACCACGACGACGGTCGAGACGCTGATGCCCGACGGCAAGTCCGTCCAGGCCGCGACCTCCCACTACCTCGGGACGAGCTTCGCCGAGGCGTTCGACATCACCTACGTCGACGAGGACGAGGACGAGGAGACGGCCCACACCACCTCGTGGGGGCTGTCTTGGCGCGCGATGGGCGCGCTCATCATGACCCACTCGGA
>Ga0207754_100178_pt1 | contig 36919 bp, 41 predicted proteins | sample A23E1SouthBayCA_FD_187728 | JGI IMG/M metagenome (GOLD analysis project Ga0207754, IMG submission 187728) | Aerobic enrichment media microbial communities from Eden Landing Ponds, California, USA - A23 E1 (SPAdes) | ecosystem: Environmental > Aquatic > Marine > Unclassified | place: Emeryville...
GATCGCGTGTCGGTCTGGTCGAAGGAGACCGACGAGTCTCTGGTCGTAGACATCGTGATCACCGAATCGAGTTCACGGCGACTGCGTCTGTTTAGACCGCGCCGCACCCCTCAGGGGCGTTCAAAAAACCGCTCTGTCGGTCAGCGGAGCTCGTGGCGTTCGTCTGCAAAGCCGACCGTGACGAGGTACTCGAGGAACTCGTCGAACCGCTCGACGTCACTGGGCGTGTCGGTCGCAAGGTGACGTTCCCACTCGATGGCCCATTGGAAGGCGGGATCCGTGCCGCCCTTGCCGTGAATGTACCACCACCGGGCCGCTTTCAACACGACCAGCGGATTCGTCGGCGGCTGCTCACCGGCGAGCCCACGGGTGATGGATTCGATTTCGTCGGGGACATCGGCGGGATCGACCTCCGCTGATTGCGTGTTGTCGATATCGACCGGGATCTCGTCGATCGAGACGTTGTCAGGACGCTGTTGTTGACTCACTGGAAGTCACCTCTGAGGGCTTTCGAAGGAGCCCTCGCCCTCTCTGGGGGCACGAAAAACAGTCGAATCAGACGCCCTCTACTGGCCACTCCCAACGGTGATTTACGCCGACACCCAGTTCTCAGCGGTCATTCAACATTCTGGAGAACGGTGAGTTTATTTGTCCGTTCACCGGAGACAGAAGTGAAACACGGGCGATGGAGTCCGCCTTCCCCAACCGCCGATACGGCTGATGACTCCTATTTCCGACTCGTCAGATGCTACGGAGACAACTCATTCGGCACGGGGAAGCGATCGTACTGATTGCACTTGGTGGAATCGTCGGTGCGAATCTTCGGTACGCTGTCGGGGCAGCAGCGGGTGACGCACTCCTGGTCACTCTTCTCGTTAACACCATCGGGAGCTTCGGACTCGGGGTACTCCTCTTCGATGCTCGAGCAGATGAGTTCCTCACGAGACGGTTGCGTTATGTCTTCGGAACGGGCTTCTTCGCTTCATTCACCACCTACAGCACGTTCGTGGCCGACATTGCGTTGACCACACCGGAACTTGCAGTCCCCTATATTATCGCCAGTTACGCATCCGGATTTGGTGGCGTACTCGCCAGTCGAAAAATCGTGGCTACAACGTCTACTACTGCAATTCAGCCACCGACGCCGGGTGATGACTAATGGAGATTCTCCTCATCAGTATTGGCGGGGCAGTCGGTGCAGTCCTGCGTTATATGGTCGGGCAGCTGATTGACAACACGTCGTTCCCGTGGGCCACCCTCGTCGTAAACACGCTCGGGAGCTTCATCCTCGGGTCAGTCATTTTCGGGGTGAGTGATTCCGACATCCTCCTCTTGGTGAGTGTCGGATTCTGTGGGGCGTTCACGACATTCTCGTCGTTTAGCTTTCAGACCGTTAGCCTCTGGGAGCAAGGCGAACAGAGAGCTGCATTCTTGAATGCGCTCGGCAATCTGACCGTCTCTCTTCTTGCGTTCGGAGCTGCGTGGCATCTCATATCCTAAGGACTGAGAAACCCCCGCTCACCAGTCGGCTCGGGAAGATCGAGAAGAGAATAGAACTCCATCTACGTCACGCCGGCGGGAGGTAGACGCTCTGCTCGCCGGCGATCTCTTCAAGGTTGTTCCGGTGACGGTGGTTGAAGTAGCACTCGTAGCTGCAGTATCCACAGATCGCGCCGGTATCGTATTCGGCGACATATGGGCCGCGGCGGGTTCGCCAGACGTTCGTCCCGCACTCGGAACAGGCGGCTTGCTCAAGATCAGCTGGACTCGGTCCCTCGTACTCGACGGCCAGCCCCTCGTCTTCAGGTGTCGATTCAGGCCAAACCCCGCGTTGCTGCCAGAACTCGCGGACACGGGCGAGGCTATGGCGCACCGTCTTTCGGACGGTGACGTGGTCGGCGTCACGACCGCTGTCGTCCCAGCCGTCGGCCGTCCAGAACTCGCCGAACTGGGCGCCACGATGCAACCCGTTCCAGTCGACGCCGACGATGTCGGCCGGTGGCTCGTCCGTGAGTGTCGGCCTGGTCAGCTGTCGAATGGCGTCGAGCTGCTTGGGCGGACTCCCACCAAGGATGTGGACGCGCCGCCCTCTCCAATCGGCTGGGTCGGAAAACTCGTGGGCCAGCCGGTCGGCGTATCCCCGTGAATACCCGAGAACGAGATCCTCTGGAATCGCGTCGATCACCGCCCGCGACTTCGGAACGACGATGAGCTCGGCCTCGGGGTAGCTCGCTTGGATCTCGCGAGCGGCAGCGACGTGGGCGTCGACGTCACCAGGTTCGTAGATGTCGCCGATGACACCGACCTGTGGCTCGTGCTCGAAGAAGCGATCGACGAACCGATCCAGGTCGGGATTCCGGAAATCGTTGTCAAGCATCCCGACAGGAATCTCGAGGTTCAGGTACTGGTCCGTTTGATACCCACAGTCTTCCCGAAACCCGGGAAGAAATCCGAGGGCTAAGGAATCGGCGACGAACGGGGCTCGATGAAGGAACGCCACGTGGTCTACTTGTCTGGCAGCAACGATTTCACTCGGTGTGCTGGCGCTGGAGCTCAGCTCAAGGGACATGATTAGTCTCGCGAGGCCGCTGCTGGCCGCCTCGCACCCGTTCAGGGGCCCAAAAAACGGGATCCAAAAGCTATTAACCAACAACCGAAGAATCCTTTCGTGGGCTGTTGGTTAAGACGCTGCCTACCCCTCGTTATCACGCAGTTCTTCAGCTCTCCATTCCAGCCGACGCAGAATCTGCGTCCGATTCTGGTGAGTGTTCTCGTACGCGACGCACTCCCGGAGCGTTTCCATGTCGGGTATCGTTGCGATACCCGCGTCAATCAGCCGTATATTCGGCGCTTCAAGGCGCTTCTCCGGTGGAAATTCTGCAGCTGATTCGGATTCATGTGACGAGTCTCCCATTCTGGATGCCTCCACCCTTTGACGGCGCGAAAGACCTCACAGAACACAGGAAGGTGAGGGGCTAGGGATTGCACCTCCCAATTCAGAAGACGCCGGCGATGAAGCCGAGTCCCATGACGACGAGAACGGTCGCCGAGAACAGCGGCAGGTACGGTGTGTACTTCTCGACCGTTTCTTCGTACTCCTGATACCCAGCGATGAGGAGCATCGTCAACCCGACGATCCCGACGATGACTGTCAGCGCATATGCGGTCATCAGTTCCAGACAGTACGTTGAACCGGCACAGAGCCCGATAATCTCGAACTCCTCCTCGTGAGCGAATCCGAGGACGAATGCGAACCAGGCGATTCCGAGGAGTCCGCGGTCGTCGTCAGTAGCTGGATCGGCTCCGTGCTCGTGGGAGTGCCCACCGATTCCTCGAAGCCGAGTTTTTACCCGGGTCAGTAACCCATCCGAGGAGTGTTCTTGTGTGGATGATGTGGCGTGGTCGTGATGGCCAGACCCTCCCTCGGTTTGTGTATCGTGGTCGTGTCCATGGCTGTGCCCATGTTCGTCCTCGTGCTGGTGGGAATGACCGTGTGTGTACTCTCGAACCCCGAGTCCGATGAGTAAAACGCCTGCAACGATACTCACTGGACCGCCGATGGTAATGCCGCCAAGAATCGAGATCGGCTCGTTCACTTGGGTCAGCTGAAAGTAGGATTTCGCATAGAAGAACACGCCGACCATCGCCAGACTGCTAATGAGGTGGCCGATGCCGATTAGCGAGCTGGCGGCGAGTCCGTAGAGCCACTTGTTGGATTGGTCGAGCGCATAACTCGCGGCGACTGGCCATCCGTGTCCGGGCTCGATGCCGTGCACAAATCCGAGCGCAATCGCGCCGACCAATACTGGTAACGCCTCACCGTGGAGCATCATTTATTCCTCTATCCCTGCGCTGTATAGCGGTTGTTAAGACTGAAACGGGAATTCCGTAATAATCGAGGGGTCAAGACAGTAGGGGATCAATTGGAGAGTATGCGCACGAGCTTGAACGTGTCTGAGGATATTCTTGAGGAGTTCGATGAGACATGGCAGGCTGAGGGGTTGGACTCCCGCTCGCGGGCAATTCGTGAAGCGATGCAGGAATACATCGAGGGACATTCACAGCTCGAAGAGGTTTCCGGTGAGGTCGTCGCTGTACTGGCGTTCGATTACCAGCATCACGAGGTGATTCACGATCTCCATTCTGCCCAGCACCAGTTTCAGGACGTCATCGAGACGATGAGCCACACTCACCAGGGGGAGTGGTGTTTGGAGACCGTCTTCTGTCACGGCGATGCGGCACGGGTGCGGGAACTCGTGTATCGGCTCCGTGATTTCGATGGGGTCGGTCGCGTGAAGACGATGCTCCTCCGCAGTACTGCGCCGGCCAACCCGGAGTGAGATTCACTCGATACAGCAACTCATCGTCGACGTGTCCCGTCGGAACGCCTGACAGGCCTGTTTGAACGCCTCGGAAAACGTCGGGAACGGGTGGACGGTGTCGATAATGTCGTCGACGGTGAGGCCAAACTTCACCGCCAGCGTCGCTTCCATAATCATATCGGCGGCACGGGGGCCGACCATGTGGACGCCGACGATCTCGTCGGTCTCGTGGTGCTTGACGACCTGGACGAGGCCATCCGTATTCTTGACCGCCTTCGCCCGGGGGACGTCTTCCATCTGGACGGTCCGACAGGAACAGGTACCATGTTCGTCCATATACTCGAGTTCGGTCGTCCCGACCGCGGCGACTTCCGGGCTGGTGAACACGACTGCTGGCACCGCGTCGTAGTCGATGCTGACGCCCTCGTCCCCGAAGGCGTTCTTGACGGCGTGATTGCCCTCCTTTGCGGCGACCGTCTCCAGTTCGGGTTCGCCGATCACGTCGCCCGCCGCGTAGATGTCGGGATTGGTCGTCTGGAAATGTTCGTCGACACGAATCGCGCCGTCGGATTCGGTCTCGACGCCAACTGCTTCCAAGCCGATGTCCTCGCTGTTGGGCTGGACGCCGGTCGCGACGAATAACGCCTCTGCGGTGAACGCTCGCTCCTCGCCCTCGATGACAGTCTCCACAGCGACGCCCTTCTGACCAGGGTCAGCACCACTGTCGGTAGCCACATCCTGAACCTGCTGGAAGTCGTTACTTGTCACGACGTCGATTCCCTCCTCGCGGAAGGCTCGTTGCATCTCCCGGCCGAGTTGACCTTCCATATCTGAGAGCACGTGACCGGAGCGCTGGAGAACCGTCACATCGACGCCAACACGGTGGAGGATCTGGCCCCACTCCAGCGCGATGTATCCGCCACCAAGCATCACGATGCTCTCGGGGCGGTCGCGCTCCTCGAGGATGGTCTCGCTCGTGTAGTAGTCAACGCCGCCGATGCCGTCGATGGATGGCGCCCACGGTGAACTTCCGGTCGCGACGAGCGCCTTCTCCCCAGTGATGCGTACGCCCTCGTCGTCGCCGTCGACGACCTCGATGGTTGTGTCGCCGACCAGCTGGCCGTAGCCCTCGTAAATGTCGGTCTCGAAGTGTTCTGCGACGTCGACGTAGTTCTCCTGCCGGAACCGTTCGACGAGACCGTTGGTCCCGTCGAGTGCGTCGGCCCAGTCGACAGTCGGTTCCTCAGGGTATCGAACGGCGTCGAAGGGGTTCTCCGACGCTGCAGCGCCGCTCTCGGCGACGGCGAGCAGATGCTTGCTCGGGACACAGCCGACGTTCACGCATGTCCCGCCGATTGGCAGGCCGGTGTTCACCATCGCCGTTGAAAGATATCGGCGGCTCGCTTCAGTGATCGCGGCGAAGGCTGCGGCGCCACCGCCGAGAATCACGAGATCATAGTCGGACGTCTGGGCCATCTGTGACTATACTTTACGACGGAAAGTTCTTATACTCCAGAGTCCAAAGCTATAGAGTAGGTTGGAGGCTACGAAGCTATGGCAGATACTACTTCATCAGCGCCCGCGTGCGATGTCGAGGGGACGTGCTACTGTCCGCTCACAGGAGTTATCGACACGTTGAGCCGGAAATACGCGATGCAACTCGTTAGTATCATTGGCGCACACGACTCACTGCGGTTCGCGGAGATCGAGGAGCACCTCCCGACGGCGAGTACCTCGACAATCTCGAAACGCCTCGACGAATTCGAGGAGGCAGGGATCGTCTCGCGGACGCAGTATAATGAAATCCCGCCGCGTGTCGAATATGAGTTGACCGACGATGGCGACGAGGTCCGAACGCGACTGGAGCCGTTACTCGAGTGGGCAACTGAAAACAGCTGAGCTAAGACAATTCACGGTTCAGCTCATCGCATCCTGGAACCGCTCACGAAGTACGTTCTCACGCTCCTCGAGCTGGTCGACCTTCTCCTGTAGATCGTCGCTGACACGCTCGATGCTCGCGAGTGCCCGCTCGCCGGCGAGCGATGCCTGCGACCTGTCGTCGCCGTCGGCCTCCAGTTGCTCCTCGTAGGCTTGCTCGACCCGCTCGATGGTGCCCTCCGGGTTGAACAGGATGTCGTTGGCCGTGCGAACGTAGCCGTCCAGCGACGCTCCTTCCTTGCCCTGGAAGAAGTGCGTGAGCGCGTACGTCGCCCCGGAATGTAGCGTCCACATATCGATCTCGACGGGAGAGGCCGCGTTGGCCTCCGCATCACTCGCAGCACGCTCGGCCAGGTAGTCCGGGAAGCCAAGCAGGCTGTAGAACTCCGTGACGGTGAACGGGAGCTCCGAGAAGTCGAGGTCGATGTCCTGGGCGTCACGGATGAACGCGACGAGGTCGTCGGCGACGAGTTCGACCTGTGCGAGGATCTCCTCCCACCAGGTCCGGAAGTTCCGCACGTCGCCGACGTGCTTGATGACCTCCTTGTCGGTGAGCGAGCGCATCGTGTTCGAACAGTAGCCGTCCTGAGCGAAGCCCTCGACGTAGACCGCGTGCTCACCGAAGAAGTCGTAACCCGACGTGACACCCATCGTGATCGGGTCCGACCGGCCTGGGAGGCGAACTTCGAGGCCGTCGAACATGATGTCCATATGGACCTCGCCGCCCCCGCGGTAGCGCCGGATTTCGCCGAACATCACGTCACCCAGCGGCGTCCCATCGATGGTCTCCTCGCGGAGGACCTCCTCCAGCGGGCCGTAGACGTCGACCGGGTTGATGATTGCGTACGAGTCGGTGGGCACGTGGAACAACGGGTCCGCCTCAGCGTCTCCATCTCGGGCCTGCTTCCGAGCGCGACTCGGCTCGACGAGCGCGTTGAATCGCTCCGTCTCCACCCACTCGTCGGTGTAGGGGTTCTGGTACGCCACGGTTGTCTCGACGGCCTGCGGGAGGTCACGGATCGCCTCGGCGAAGGTCACGGAATCGTCGCCCCCGTGACGCTGTCGGTACCACTCGGGCAGTTCGGTGTCGGTACGTCCATCGACGCCAGCGAAGATGGTTCTCGACTCTGGGTCTTTCATCTCAGTCACCTCACCGCAGGAACGCTCATCGACGGCCGCCTGCATCGTCTCGCGCCCTGCGCCCCTCTGCCGGGCGCACCAACAACACTACGTTAACCAACACTGTACTAGGAAATGGCCGACTGTTGGTTAACGAAGGACGGAACTGCGGAAAGAGTGCCGGGTTCAAAACTGCCTGAAGACTGGTTATTGAAGCCAAATCTATTCCTGTGAGGCCTCTACCAATCCCGCCCGACTATTCAAATACCATGCCGCAGATAGCTCTGCAGTGACCTGTGAGCGAGTACGGATGCCCAGATTGTGAGCAGTCTTTTGATTCCCGTATGGGGCTGTCTGTCCATTACGCACAGGCCCACGAGGGGAGTCTTGCAGGATTTGAGTGTACCATCGAGGGCTGTCAGCGGGAATTCAATCGAAGCGGAGACCGCGACGAACATGTTGAACAGCATTACGGTCTCGGTAGTGACGGTGCGACTTGCCCGACTTGTGGGAACACCTATGCTAGCCCTCGGGCAGTAGCGACTCACCACGAAACATCACATGGCGAGAGTATTGCTGGGTACGAGTGTCCGATTCAGTGGTGTGAACGCACGTTCGAAGACAGAGATCAACTCCAGCGGCATACCACGAATCATCCCAGACAGGAGGAGATGACAAGATGCCCTACCTGTAGGGAAATATTTGATAGTCGCCCTGGTATGCGACGTCATCATTATCACGCTCACGGAGAGTCGTTGACCGATAACGCTGTTTACGACTGCCCGATGGCTTGGTGTACCAACTCGTTCGCCCGCCGATCAGAGCTTACTGCCCATCTTTCTGACCATCCAACCGAGAGCGAAGCTGTAGATTGTCCGACTTGCGGACGAACCTTTGATGGCTATGCTGGATTGGGAGTCCATTTCAGAGCCACGGGCCACCGTCCAGATTTAGAACGCGAGACTCAGAGGCGTCTGATCGGGCTGTTACTCGGTGATGGCTGTGTCAGCGCACAACCAGACGGGAAGATGCATCAGTTCGTACTTTGCTTGGTGAATCAGGAGTTCTTGAAGTGGCTCGATGAGCAGTTGGGGTGGTTTTCGACGGGTGTTGCTCAAAGCTTATCGCCCGACGAATCTGCGGCGACCAGTGGGCTGGAGAAGGCTACTGATGACCCCGACAACTACCAAGCAGTCTATCGGCTCACCTCTCATACTCACCCGTTTTGTGACCGACTCCGTCGCCGATTCTATCCGAATGGGGAGAAAACGTTGCCCTCCGATCTATCGCTTACACCGGAGATGGCTCGTATGTGGTACGTTTCAGATGGGGGACTCGGGCATAATTATTCCACCAGTGGCAGCGCCACTGTACGAATTCACAGCGTGACCTACGATCTAGAGTCTATGGCCGATCTATTCCACGAACAAGGATTCAATCCCGTCATTGGACAGGACCTTCTCCGATTCAATGAATCGGATGCGGATGCCTTGTTAGAGTGGATGGGATCTGCACCCCCTGGATTCGAACATAAGTGGGAGCGTGCTTCCTCAGCAGCAGCGACGTACGGCGAACGGTAATCGCCTTGGTCCATCGCGATGAATGGGACACGAGCACCCCTCGGGAGTGCGCGTGTACTGGAATCCAGTATTCACCCGCTGGCCGGGAGAACGTGCCTGCGTCACGAGTCGGTGCCGTCAGTCCCCTCCTGCCGGTCGTTGTACCGTTCCAGTTCGCGACCGATTTTCTCGAGCGCCTCGACCCCGCGTTCGATCAGCTGGTGGGTGGCTCGCGACAACCGAAGCGTCTCCATCAGCACTCCCCCTCCGGTGGCTCGATGAGGTCGTTGCTCTCGTCGACGAGGGCACGGATGGCCTGCTCGACATCGGCATCGTCCGAAACCGTCCGGCTCGCTAGGGGTGCCGGGTAGGCGCGGTCTCCCTGACTGCAGAGGACGGCCAGCCAGCCGTCGGTTCCCTCCCCGAGCACGATGTAGTGGTCGCGATCAGCCCGCTGGAAGACTCGCCGGTCGGGGCGAGTGACCGTTCGCCAGTTCTCGGGGAGTGACGGTGACGGCCCCCCGCCGTCGGGAAGGGCGACGACGTCGTCGGTGATCGTCGCCATCGCCGCGTCGATCTCTTCGCCGGTGAGGTGCCAGCACGCCCCCGGACCGTCACACTCGAGCTGGCTGATCACGCGATTTCGGAACGCGATGTAGTGTTCTCGGGCGACCTGGGCGTCGTTGTAGTAGTCGAGGAGGAGCCCACAGGCGAGCTGTGCGGGCCCGCTGCCTCGGTACCCGACGTCGAACCCGCTCGGACTGTGGGTGACCAGACCGAGACTACGGTCAGGGGTCAGTTCCGTGTATTCCGGGAGTCGCGTCACGACGAGGTCGCCCTGTCGCCGGCGGCCAAGGTAGGCTGTCGTCATTTGAACCGCCCCCGATCGTCACGGTCGCGGTCCGATCTGTCCCACTCGTCGTCCGATGGCCGAATTTCGGTCCCGAAGTCGTGCCGGTCGGCGTGTTCGGCGCGACTGAGGAGTTCGAGGTTCTCGGGTCGGTTGTCCCACCTGACGCCGTTTTTGTGGTGCACGTGTTTATCGGCGACGGCGTCGAACCCGCGTTCTGCCACCATTACGAGTCGATGGATTCCGACGGAGTCGGTCGTCCCGCGGTAGTTCGAGGCACAGATGACGTAGCCACGGTCAGTGAAGACAGCAGGATGCCGTCGCCGGTTCGGGGCTGCCTCGCGTGGGTCTCGACGTGGAATGTCGAGCCGCTGCATCCACTTTGAGACTGTCTGTTGCGTACAACCCAGTTTGTCAGCGATTTCGGTTGTGCTCAACTCCTGTTCCCAGTAGAGGTCGCGAAGGAGCGATTCGTCTCGCCAGGGGTACTCTGATTCGGTCATGGCTCGGTGACGGAGAGTGAATCCCCCCGCACCCCTCTCGGGGGCAATAAACACTATCGGCCCGAAATCGTACTTGAATTTCAGCCCGATAGATAGCCTACAGGAAGCTGGAAGCAGTCCAATAGCCCTACCAATGTACCACGGCCGTTTCTATCAGGTCGTAGTATTGTTCCGCGAGTCGTGCTGAATAGAGCGCGCGAGTCGGTCACGAGTGGGCGGTGTCGGTCGAGACGGTCGGGCGTCGAAGGTTTATACTCGAGTGACCACAAACGTTCGTCGATTGGAAAATGAATGGCTATCTCGGTCTGTCCCGACGAGATGTTGGAGCGGGGCTCGCTACTGCCGGGGCGGCGTACGTCGCTGCCGCGCTATTTGCCATCTTCAATCTCCTGTCGGGCTCCGGGTCCCGGGCAGGTCCCGTTCCCACCCTCGGGATGATCGTCACGCCCGTCGTCGCGCTGATCGTCGCGACTGTTGTCTGGCGTGTGACGATGCCGGACGAACCGAACCCACGCTACGGTGCCATCGCCGGCGCCGTCTCGGGGGCCGTCTCCGTATTCGTATTCACGACGCTGATAGCCATCACAGCCGCCGTCATCGGGTCTCCCCCTGGCCCGCCCCCGGACAGGACGGTTTCCGAAGCCATCGAGCTGGTCGCCTTCATCGTTGGATTCGGGCTGCTCTTCACGCTCCCGATCATCGCTCCGATAGCGGCGTCCGTGGGGTACGGATACGAACGGAACCTGGCCAGCGGACAGAACTGACCCTCCGTCGACGAGTCCTGTTCGTTCCGTCTCCCTGGGAGCGTCCGTAGCCGAACGACCCGGGCACGTCGTCGAGTGCTGAACACACACTCTATATTCAGCAGCCACCTTCTGACAGATACTGAGCAAATCACGTTCTGGACTGTCCCAGCGGACTTCTATACTGACCGATTCACCTGCTCCAGCGTGAGAACTATTTTAGAGTCCCGTCTCACGTCAGTCGTTTTGTCCGGCCTCTCAGACTATGGTTGACCAGATCGAGACTTCGATCGGGAGTGAGACGCTGGTGTTCGGAGAGATTCAGAACGACGGCGTGGCCGTCGACGCGGAAACCGACGTATTCGACGGGGTCGTCGCGACGGTGAGCGAGCGCTTCTGTCTGGACTCTGCCTGACGTGGGACGTCGTGTGTTTCCGTTCATCGGTACGTCGCGGGGGGTGGTGACCCCCGCACCCCTCTCGGGGGTTCTACAAACAGATCCGGAAACGCCCTCGCCGTCCCTACTGGCTAGCTGCGGGGAATTCGAAGCCGCCGGTGTCGGTGCTTGATTCCTCCGAGTCGGTAGTTTCTGATTGGACTGTCCGGCGGGTCTCCTCCAGTACCTCGCGGCGGTTGTCGACGCTCTGGTGGATGCTAATGTCGTGCTGCTCGCAGAGCGCTCGCTCGACCGCGAAGGTCATCTCGTCGAAATCGACTGCCGTGATGTCGACGTCTTCCGGTGAGGGCGTCTCATCAGCGACGTCGATGTCTCGCGACCAGGTATCGGCCGAAATGTCGCTGGTCGGGAGCCGCCACTCGTCACCCTCGAGCTCTTCACGCAGGTACTGCGCGAACTCCTTGTAGTGGTCGAGCGCGATGTTCTTCGTCGCTGAATCGGCCAGCAGCGCGATCGCGAGTTGATCAATGCGAGCCTCGTCGGCCTCCGGTCCCCAGTCGAATCCACCAGGGGCGCGGCGCAAGACGTGGAGGTGCTTGTCCAGTACGTCGCCATCGGGCGTGTACACCAGCTGTCCACCCATCTTCAGACAGCGAGGGAATCTCGGCCTTCAGGCCAGACGGGAATCGTGTCACTTTCTGGCGCAACTGCCGTTAGTCGGCATTGCCGGATTCCTCTCGTTTTGTGTCGATACACTCTCTGACGAGGCTCGATAGGTTGATGTGATTCTCGTCTATCCACTCGGCTTGTTCTTCTGTGATGGTGATGTTCTTCCGTTTCATCACCACTTTCTGTGTGTTCGATGCGCATAAGTGTGTATAGTGTGTATTCGTTCGTGTGTCCGAGTCGGTGACGAAAACGCTTCAGGCTACGCTCGTGCCACCCACAGCAGGCAAAGAGCAACGCCTGTCGCGTCTGCTGGACACATATCGTGAGGCACTGCACGACGCCTTCGACGCCGGGGCTGAGACAATGTCTGCGGTCAACGACATTGTGACATCCTACGACCTGCCATATCAAGCCAAAGACGCGCTCAAGTCCTACGTCCCCAAACTTCGGGACACGTACAACGCTTCGGAGTTGGACGACGAGCATCCGCTTCGGCTTGTCAACCGTGCTGCGAAATTCGACTACTCCGACGAGCGCGAGTACGGCTACGTGTGGCAGGTTCCCCAACCCGGTCGCGGGACGAACTTCTGGATTCCACTGCGTATCAACCCCGAGCAGGAGTCGCTGTGGAACGATCTGTTGACCGACGATGGGGCAGAACCCGGTGAAATCCAGCTCCAGCGACACCGAACGTCGTGGGAGTTGCACGTTACCGTCGAGTACGAGGTCGAACGGACCAACTCGGACTATGCAGACCCGACGTACATCGGCTTCGACGTTGGTGAGAGCGCGTTGATTACGGGCTGTGCCCTGAAACGCGACGTGCCACGGGAGCCGATTATTGTCAGTGGCAATCGAGCGCGGCGTCTGCGGAAAGAGATGCACACGACGCTCAAGCGACTCCAAGAGCGTGAGGCTGCTGAGTGGCGGATCGACGAGCGCTTCGACTACTACCAGAACGCGCTCACTGATATTGTCGAGAAGGTGTCTCGGCAGGCTGTCGAGTATGCCCGCGGGTTCGAGAACCCTGTAATCGTCATGGAGGATCTGACCTACATCCGCGAATCGCTAGACTATGCAAAGTGGATGAACAGGCGACTCCACGCATGGGCGTTCGCTCGATTACAGGGCCGTATCGAGGATAAAGCCAGAGACGCCGGTATCCCGGTTGAGTACGTCAACGCCGCTCACACATCCCAAACGTGCCATACCTGCGGCCACATCGGAACCCGGGACGGAGACGACTTCCGGTGTCAGAACACCGATTGCCACATCACAGTGTTCCACGCCGATCTGAACGCGGCGGCGAATATCGCTGGCCGCGTTGACCCGTGGGGAGAGAGCCTGTCTTGGGAACCGACAGGCAATGACTCGCCTCGGGATGGGAGCGCCCGTGACAGCGCCACAGTCCACCGTGAGACGAGCGAGAAACCCTCGCAGATGAGACTCACGGCGTTTACGGACTGAAACCTCTCCGGGCTTGCCACGTCGGCGGCAGGGCCGGAATCCAACCGTGTTGGAAGCCCCGCCGTTTCCCGCGGGCGAGGATGTCACACAGCGTTCGCCGCGGTATGCTCGGCTGCCGGTCATCGGAACCCACCCTCCCAGTGACCCATACCTCGTGGTCGTTCCAGGGGCTGACGGGGACGGGAGTCCAACGGTCGACGGGCGGTATCTGGACCGCGTCCGGCTTCCTGATTGCTCGCACTTGCGGTCCCGGTTGGTCGGGACCCGACGTACATCGGCTTTCGCGCTTGACTTCGTTCCGTGACGACCTCCCGATGGAGCAGCGTACAGAGCTCCATGACGCTCTCGGCGAGCGCGAATGCTGCCTCTCGCGACCGGAGGTCGTGCTGGCTGAAGAGGATCGTCCCATCGGCTCGATCGACCCGGACCAGCCAGTCCGAGGATTGCTGGACGTGGCAGAGGACGGATTTCGAGAACTCGTAGGCGAACACGAAATGGTCGTCGTCTGTTCGTCGATGCAACCACCAGTTGTCGGGGGCGCTCTCGCTGTTGCTCTCAGAACTCATCGGTAATCCGGGACGAATGTGTCGTCCCGCACCCCTTGCGGGACGAACAACAACAACGCTCATGTCGTCGCGACTTCGTCGCCACCGTCGGCAACGTATATAGTCATAGCAAGATACTGTCCAATTACATTCGGATGGCTGTACTGGACGACCTCTCGGGATTCGAGTTCGAGGACTTGATGGAGGACGTCTTCCGGAACCTCGGCTACGAAAACGTCCGCCAGGCCGAGCGGACGGCCGACGAGGGGCGCGACGTCATCATGGAGGAGGTCGTCGACGGCACGCGACGGGCGATCATCGTTGAGTGCAAGCACACCGGGACGGTCGGCCGGCCGGTCGTCCAGAAGCTGCACTCGGCCATCGCGACGTTCGACTTCGACGGTCCAAAGCGTGGGATGGTCGCCACCACAGGTCGATTTACGAACCCTGCTGAGGAGTACGCTGACCGGCTCCAGCGGAACGACGATCCCTATCCCATCGAGCTGATCGACGGCGAGGACCTTCGGGAGATCGCCGACGAAATCGGTCTCGATCTCTACAACGGGCGCATCGAGATCCTCTGTGACGAGACGCTCCGACCGTACGATCCGGCGGCGGATGTCGACGCACCTGTCCAGGAAGCGTTCCGCGACATCGAGAACATCGAGGCCGCGGATCTGCCGGTGCCGCACTCGCAAGTGACGTTCCGACCAGTGGTTGCGATCACCGCCGACACGAACGCTGTCTTCGAGACCTCCGTCGGTGTCATCCACCGGATCAACGACCGCACACAGTTCGTTGTCCACGCTGAGCGCGGCCATCCGAAGGTGGCCGACGACGAAGTCGCGACGCTGGTCACCGAGAACTTCCACGCGACGGTCCCCCTCGATACCGGGCAGTTTACCGAGGTATTCGACGACGTCGACGAACGACGGTTCGGCCAGACCCAAACGGAGTACAAGGAGTGGGCTGTTGACCGCCTCCAGGATTACCACACGACGACGGTGACCTACACCGGCGACAATAACGTCACGTACAACAAGACGTGTGAGCCCAATCTCTCGGACATCTCAGTGCAATCGATTGAGCCGGTGTATCTACCTGAGGTTCGGCAGACGACAGAGATACTGGAGTACTCGTATCCGTACGAATACTATGCTGCTGGCCCCTCACGGGTCACTCTGGAGGACGGGATTCATCGCTGCGTCCACTGCGAAACGAGCGGCGTCGACGAGACGTACACCTACTGTCCGAACTGCGGGGCGATCGCCTGCGACAGCCACATCAAGACCGAACGGCTCGAAGGGGAGCCGGTCTGTACGGGCTGTGCGGTGACCGAACGGTTCGCGCTGAAGAGGAAGTACTTCTACGACGAGGAGAACCTCGGCGCGTTCCGCAAGGAGTACGCCGAGATGCCGATCCACGAGAAGGCGATGGAGAACAAGCTGCTGGCTGGCGGGAGCGTGGTTGCGACGCTGCTGCTCGTCGTCGGACTACTCGTGATCGGCGGCATCATCTAACCCGTCGCAATTTTCCGCCAGACTGCGGGGTTGGTGTTACGAGACTCCGTACTGCTCTTTGAGTGCCATATATTCGTCCTTCTTTGGGAGGATGACGGGCAGATCATCTGTTCTGTCGAAGTCGCCCCGAAGTGGCCGATACAACGCTTTCACAGTGGGTTCCAGGTCGTACCACCGTGCGGTCTCGACGAGTGTCTCCTGATCGATATCCTCCGACTCGATCAGCAGCATCGAATAGCTGACCCGCCGGGATCCGCTATCCAGAAGGAGTGTATGGCACACGACTTCAGCAGGCGTTAGCTCCTCATCTGGAGCATACCAGAACGGAGGCTCGCCGGCGAGGAAAAACTGTAGACCATACGCTGCAAACCGACCCAGTCCGGTCATCTCCCAGTCCGGAGCTGCTTGGAGTGCGTCCGTATCCTCAGCGGTCTGTACGCGGACGAGGGATCGGTTCGGATCGCACCACGCGATCGTGGCGCTGGGGGCGATTTCCCGGACTCGGGCTCGATGTTCGTGCTCTACAGTAGCCCGGGCGAACGCCAACAGCGGCGAGACTTCGTCATGAAGGGCGTACTTCGAATCGGATCTGGAGAGTAGTGCTCGGTGCTTGAGCGGTGATAGCGCGCTATGGACACCTTGTCGGGTGATCCCGAGCCGGTCTGCGATATCAGCAATGCGTCGTGGTCTATCGAGATACCAACACACGCGGAGTGTGGCTGGAGAGAGCAGTTCCGTCCAGTCCACGTGGCTGAACTCCGACTGCAGCGTTCGATACGCTTCGGTAACTGGATGTTCCGCGATGCGGACACGACGCTGATTGCTGGACCCACGGGTTTCTGTGAGCAATCCCGCTGCGAGCAATTCGTCAAGTACGTCGTACAGATGGTCTCGTGAATATCCGGTTTCGGCCGCGAGTTCCGCCGGTGTTGCTTTACGGCCGGTACTCAGCGCGTCAAGCACGGCGAGTCCGGCCTTCGAAATCATCTGGGTCTTTCTAAACCCTAACTATATAAATACGATTTGGGATTTTACTTGACGACTGCTTCGTCCCGGACCAGTTCTGCGAGCGCGTCCTCGAGCGACCCGTGGAACTGCCAGCTCGCCTGCTCGAAGGCCTCGTCGGTCGGGCCCTCCCAGCGGGGGAACGCGGAGTGACCGCTCACTTTGACTGTCCACTCGGTCGGCTCGTCGAACGGGTTCTCCGTCGGGAGTTCCACGACGTAGAGGTATTCCTCGTCGCCGTGGATGCCATCGGCCGGATTCTCGACGCCGTGGCCCAGCAGGAACAGCGGCTGGTCCAGGTGCTCCATATTGGACGGCTCGAGGAGATCCGCTGGCTGAGCCGCGTCGATCGTTCGCTCTGGGTCGCCATCCAGATACAGGTCGACCGTCGAGAGCTTGTCGAGGAACATGAACGTCGCCGCCGTGTAGCCCGGTCCGCGTTCGGCACGAGTCGCATCGAGAAGCTCTTTCAGCTGTACGAGATCCCGGAGGACGCTCGCTGGGTAGCCATCCGAATGTCGGTACACCTGCGCGACGCGATCGGTGCTGTCATCTGTCTCATCGGGCTGTTCGACTCGTTGGACGAATCGGAGTTGACTCCGTGTCGACATCGGTACTCGCCGGCGCGTGTGGGCCGGCACCCATCGCCGGCGCTCGAAAAACACCACACGGTCACATCCCATGATCTACTTTCTGTTAACATACGTAAGTTTATAAATTGGTAGAATGGGGATGCAGACACCCTGTCCAGCAATAGGTGATGGCGAGAACAAATAGCAGCGTAATGATCTTTTCTCAATTTCTCACGTTACTCATTCGGACTCTCACGATTTCACCCGTGAATCCATCCAATGATAGCGACTGATGGCAATGTTGGCCAGTCGGCTTTGCTGTCTGTCGGTGGTTCTATCAAGAGCTCGGATTGTCCGGAACAGCGGAACTCATTTAACCAGACTAGCGGATTTCTCTGTTCTTGGATTCTATTTCACACCTCTCGTGAGTTGCTGATTCGTACACTCTTCCGGTGATTGCCTTCCTGAAACGATTTGAACGGCAAAAGATTGGAGGACGCCGTTAGCCTTCGATTCCACCGAACGAGAGGCCACCTTCGATGTACCGCTGAGCGAACAGGTACACGAGCATGATCGGCGTCGCAAACGTGAGTGCGAACGCCGAGAAGCGTGCCCATGGGATTGAATACTCGCCGATCAGTGCGTACAGCCCGACCGGGAGCGTGTAGTTTTCCGTTCCGAGCAGTGTCTGGGCAACCACGAATTCGGTCCAGCCTGTGAGGAAGGTGAAAATGAACACCGTCGCCAGACCGGCTGTTGACAGCGGAAGGATGACTTCCGAGACGACTCGCCACGGCGGCGCCCCGTCGACCACGGCGGCTTCCTCGTAGGAGACCGGAATCCCGTCCATATACGTTTTCAAAAGCCACGTGTTGAACGGGACGGCGGTCGCCGCGTAGTACACCGATAGCGCGAGCTTGTTGTCGTTGAACCCGAACTGGACATAGATGGCGTACAGTCCGATCAGCAGCGCAATTCCGAGTCCACCGCCCACTTGCGTCAGGAGAACGTAGAGGAATAGGATCTTTCGACGGAAGATGAATTCCCTGCGAGAGAGTGCGTACGACGCAGGGACGATGAGACACATCGCGATCAGTACCGTCGGCACTGCGACTGTGACGCTGTTCCAGAGGAAGTGTTTGAATCCCGAGGAATTCTCTACACCGTGTGCTGATGCGTCTAAGAACGTGAGCTGCGGTGTATTGAACACGACCGCTAACTCAGTGAATGGCACACCAAGTGAAATCCTGTACGCAGGGACGACGAGATCGCCGACCACCCACACAAACGGCTGGAGCGTCGGCTCGTCAGGAAACAGTGAAAGCCCGTTTGCGGAGTACAGTGACGCACCAGTGCCTGAGAGTGCGGCCTGGAAGATCCAGTACACCGGGAACAAAAGGATCATCACCAGAAGCAGTGCGCCTATAGTTGCCCCGACGGTTTTCAGTGGTTCGTGCGGAGGGATCTCACCCTTCCTGACTCCCTCAATTGTATACTTTACATCTCTGGCCGTCTCTACCGGCGTGAGAAGGATTCTCTTGCTGTCGACGACCAGCTTTCGTCCGATTGAGGAGAGGAGATTCATTCGTCTCCCACCCCGTCGGCGAGCTTCCCTTTCTTGACATTAATCCACATGAACGCACCAATGAAGACGACTGCAATGAGGCTGATTGCTGCCCCACGCCCGTATTGTGAGAATGAGAGGGCTTCTCGATATCCATAGACCACGATTAGCTCGTTCGCGCGGGCGGGACCGCCCTGGTTGAACACGAACGGGATCAGGAACTGTTGGAACGACGCAGCTGCCGTCAAGATTGAGGCGAAGAGGACGGGTCGCTTGATCGCCGGCAACGTCACGTGGAAGAACCGTGCGATGAACCCCGCTCCGTCGACGGTTGCTGCTTCGTGGAGCTCTTCAGGTACGTCTTGGAGTGCGCTGACGGTAATAATTACCATAAACGGATATGCCAGCCACATCTCGGTGACATTGTAAGCGAAAAACGCCGGCCACCGTGTTGAGAGCCACGCGACAGACCCAGATCCAAGTAGGTCGAGCACCTGATTGACCAGGCCGAATTCGGCTGAACTGAAGATCCCACGCCACACTGTAATGGTGAAAATTGCAGGCAGTCCCATCGGGAGGATGATGAACGAGCGCATGAGCCGACGGCCACGAACGCGGTCGTTCGTGACGACCAACGCAACCCCGATGCTCAGGCTAATCTTCATCAGGACGCTCGTGAAGACGAAGAGCCACGTCACGCCAAACGAGTTCCAGAACTCGGGATCGGCCAGCACATCGGCGTAATTGCGGAGTCCGACGAACGTCGCCTCACCGAAAGTCAGTACCGAAAAGGCGCCTTCGCCGGCGAACAGGTTTGCCGGTGCTGCGTTGGTAAATGAGATTCCGACAAGATAGACCACGGGAAACAGCATGAACGCAGAAAAAATGAACAGACCCGGCAACACGAGCAATAGCGAGCGATCACGCTGGTCGAGGAACGGGACGCGTCCGAGTCGGCGTGACAGACGAGACACCGTACTCATTTGTCTGCTCACTCCCAGTTGCTTCGGGCTTCTTCGGCAGCACTGGTGAGTGCTTCCTCTGGGCTCATGCTTTCGTTGAACATCTGTACCACTGGTTCTTCCATCGCTGCGAACACGTCATTCATGCGGGAGTCGGTCGGCATCGGGATGCCTTGGTCGACGGCTTGAGAGTACGCTTTCACTGGTCCGGGGAGATCATCACTGCCAGCCAGTGTCGACAGGACCGGAATATGGCCCTGCTCTTCGGCTCGCGTGAGGAGATGGTCCTCGTTTGTGACGAACCATTCAATGAACTCACGGGCTGCTTCAGCGTTGACATCGTCTGCTTCCATAGCCTTCGAGAAGTACCACATCTTGATTCCAGACAGGGGTGTGAACTCGCCGCCGTTAAGCGACGGGAATGTTGTGACCTCGAAGTTCGTATCGCCGTCCCTGAGCGCTGCAAGATACCACGGGCCGTTGACAGCGAAGGCCGCATTTCCTTCTAAGAAGGCTGCCTGCTGGGGCTCATACCCCGGGTCGTTGGGCATGTACTGTGTGAGGTTATCGACGAGGAATTCGAACCCTCTGATCGTCTCTTCAGAGTCAAGACCAACCGGATCCTCCTGGCTAGCGTCGAAGTAGTGGCCACCAAAGGCCTGTGCAACGCCACTGACAAAGTACGGGTCAAATGGCCACGACAGCCCATACTGTCCATTGTCTGGATTGTGGTACGATTCCATCGCGCTCTCCATCTCGGCGAATGATTTCGGCGGACTGTCAACGATGTCGGTGTTGTAGATGAGTGTCACCGTCTCGGCTGAGAACGGGAGGCCGACAACGGCGTCGCCGGTCTGGACAGCGTTGGCTGCAGCTCCGGTGAACTGATCGAGACTCAGGCTCAGGTTATCGCTCTGGTCGAGAACAAAACCCCGCTCGTAGTAGTCGCCGACCCAGTCGTGAGCCCACTGGAACGTCTCCGGGCCCTGTCCTGCTGGAATTGCGCTCGTCGTCTTGTCCTGCATCTCGGAGATGTTACCACCCTCGATCGTGTGGCGTGATTCCTCGTTGAACGCTGCGATGATCTCCTCGCGAAGGTTCAGTTCCGTGTCCGAGAGCCCGTACCAGGCTGTTGCTGTGCCAGCTGGCTCTGGAGATTCCGTGTCTCCGTCTGCGTTAGTACTTGTTTGATCCGAACTCTGTTCTTGCACACCAACACAGCCACCAAGAGCTGCGATCGTGCCAGCGCCGCCGATCCGTTTTAGCATACTCCGTCGATCAAGTGTCATGGATTTACGTATGATGTAATAGTCGTTCAACTCTTAAGACTTTCCCTTCTCTAATGAATGATCACCCGGTTGCTGTTTATGAATAGTCTTCCAGCGATGTTTCACCGCAGGATTGAGATCACTGAGGCCTGAGTGGGTAGACTGGTGTGCCAACATACGACAGCCGCCCGTTAAAGTACTACGAAATCGTACTTCATCATTACCACAAGAATTAATAGCTCACTTTTCTTTGATTCTGCTAATGGCTACTGTTCGGCTGGAAAATCTACGAAAGGAGTTCGACAACGGGCGTATCGTTGCTGTCAACGACCTCTCGCTTTCGGTCGATGACGGCGAGTTTGTCACGGTTGTCGGACCGTCTGGCTGTGGTAAGTCAACGACACTGCGAATGATGGCTGGACTTGAGAAGCCCACATCTGGCAGCATATACATTGGTGACAAGGACGTTACTGATATTCATGCCCGCGAGCGTGACGTGGCGATGGTGTTCCAGAACTACGCGCTGTACCCGCATAAGACGGTCCGTCAGAACATGGCCTTTGGTCTCCGGATGAGTACTAGCCTCTCGGAGGCGGAACGTGACGAAAAGGTACATGAGACAGCGGCCATGATGGGTATCGAGGAGTTACTCGAGGACAGACCAAGCGAACTCTCGGGGGGGCAAAAGCAGCGTGTCGCACTCGGCCGAGCGATCGTCCGCGAACCTGACGTGTTCTTGTTCGACGAGCCACTCAGTAATCTTGACGCGAAACTCCGCAAGACCATGCGGACAGAGATCCAGCGACTTCAGGATGAACTGGGTACGACTGCCATCTACGTCACCCACGATCAAGAGGAGGCGATGACGATGGGCGACCGGATCGCAATTCTGGATGGCGGTGTTCTTCAGCAGACTGGTGCGCCGAAACATGTCTACAAGAATCCCGCAAACGAGTTTGTCGGCACATTTGTGGGTTCGCCGGCGATGAACGTACTTGATGTTACGATAAAGACAGAAGGGGACCAGGTCACTTTGACAAACGGCGATCGGTTCACTTACACCCTCCATGACGACCGCGCTCGACAGGTCAAAGAGGCTGGCCTTTCGCGAGGGCGACTCGGAATCCGTCCCGAGGATCTCACCGTTCATACACAATCCAACAGTGGCGATGTTAAGGCAGTCGTCGATGTTGTTGAACCAATCGGGAGCGACAATTACCTCTACCTTGACCTGGGTGAGACGTTCATCGCTCGCGTCGCCGCTGACATCGAGCCGACCCAGGGCGATACTGTCGGAGTTCACTTCGATGAGTCCGACATTCATCTGTTTGATCGTGAGGGCGCCTCGATATTCGCCGACGATGCTGCTGACCTCTCTGCTGTCCCTGCCTAATCTCGCCAGCCCAAATACTATTCCGAGTGGGATCTGTATAGATATTTGTTGTAAAATCTCCTCTAATATAGTACCTGCGGCGCTGCTACCGCTGTTTAGCCATATTCCGGCCAGCTACGGGCCGAGACACGTGATTAATTAGGATCCAACTTCTGTATCCACATATGGACGATACAACATTATCTGAGCGACTAATGCAATTGGGACTTTCTGAGAAAGAGGTGGACACCTATCTCACTGTGCTTAAACAAGGAGAAGCAACTGCCAGTGAAGTCTCAGACGCTACCGGCGTCTCAAAACGATATGTATACAGTATCAGCGAATCGCTCGAGGATCGCGGTTTCATTCATGTTGACGACCACGTTGTCCCGACAAAAATCCGGGCCCGTGAGCCCAGCGAAGTGATCGATATTCTCACTAACGACCTGAGCGAGATCGAGCCGGCACTGTCCGAACGACACGCTCAGACCGAGCACGAGATACAGCAGTTCGACGTGGTAAAGTCCCGGACGACAATGCTGAAGCAAATGGGATCGTTCATCTCAGAGGCCAATAACGAACTTACGCTTTCGATCGGCTACGATCAGCTTCAGGAAGTCGGTGACGAGTTGCGAGCTGCTGTTGACCGTGGTGTCCTCGTGATGGTTCTTGTTAACGGCGTCTCGGCCGATGAACTTGACGAAGGGGAATTCGGGGGTATTGCGACGATCGTGCGCGTTTGGGACCAGCCAGCACCGCTAACGTTGACGGTTGATCAACAGTATGGCGTTGTTGCGCCGATCGAAATGGTCGCCCGCTCGAATACCAACCGTCGGGCAATCACTTTTGCACAGCGGGAGATTGTTCCCGTGTTGACTGGCTCGTTCTTTGGCAACTACTGGCCGATGGCAACTCAGGCACATATCGCTGAGCCACGCCCGCTGCCTGCGGAATACGGCTGCTTCCGCCATGCCGTCTTGGATGCGACACTTCATTTGCGAAACGACCGGCCAGTCGCTGCCGAAGCGACCGTAACTCCCTGTCGGGACACCGATGACCGCCGCTCGATCGAAGGAACAGTCATCGGTACCCGTCAAGGTCTGGTGGAACCGGCAACGAACGATTTTCCGATCGAAAACTCACTAACGGTGAAGACAGACAACAGGCGGTTTTCGGTTGGTGGCCCCGGTGCACTGCTTGAGGACTTCGAAGCAAAAGACACTGTTACTCTCACCAGGGCTTGATTCGGGCTGTAATCACTCTATACCGCTGTCTCTTACGTATCAAACGGGTATAGCGACCGATGGCAACAGCCGGTATCAACCAGTGATTATAATTCTCAACTCATTTGTATAAAATGCTCTCTGACGGATGGTAACGGCTGCATCAGGACCGCTCTGAATATATGATGTAATCATTCAAAACTCTTTTATCGCTTCCGCTGGCTATAACAGACAATGCCTATTCACAGAGACCGTTCCAGGCTCCGGAACAAGAGGTGGTCCCAGTGACAGTTAGTCGCGAGGCGATACATCATCGGCCGAAAAGTAACTACGCGTATGCACTCGATGAAGAGCGTATTCAACTCAGGCTTCGTAGTGAGAAGGGAAATCTGGATGACTGCGCGGTCCTCGTTGCAGATAAGTTCGACTGGCCGAACCGTGAGTGTGTTTCTATGGATCTCGTTCGCAGTGATGCTCAGTTCGACTACTGGCAGGCAACGGTGACACCGCAGCACAAACGTCTGTGCTACGCGTTTCATCTCACCGCCGGCAATGAGGAGCTCTGGCTCACCGAGTGGGGATTTGAGTCGGCCGCGGACAACAATCTTCCAACCGCTGGGAAGGACCGTTCACTCCACTATTTCGAGTACCCCTTCCTCAATGCAGGTGATGTAATCAGACCGCCGGACTGGGTGAGCGACGCTGTTTTTTATCAGATTTTTCCGGAGCGGTTTGCCAACGGTGATCCAGAACTTGATCCAGAAGGTGTCGAAGAGTGGGGCGGTAAACCGGCTCAAGATTCCTTCTATGGCGGTGATCTCCAAGGGATTATAGAAAACTTAGATTACCTCACGGAGCTGGGGATCACTGCGCTCTACCTCACGCCAATCTTCGCTTCAGAGTCCAACCACAAGTACAACGTCACTGACTACGAGCAAATCGATCAGCAGTTCGGCGATCAGGAGACCCTTTCTCGTCTTGTAGATGCTGCACACAGTCGAGGCATGCGGGTCGTGTTGGACGCAGTTTTCAACCACTGTGGTCGCCAATTTGAACCGTTTCAGGACGTTATCGAACATGGTCGTGACTCAGAGTACGTCGATTGGTTCCATATCAACGAATTCCCGATCCAGTTCGAACCTCGCCCCTCATACGACACCTTCGGTTTCGAGAGCTATATGCCCAAGCTCGATACTGAAAACCCGGAAGTCAAATCTTATCTTATAGAGACAGCCATCGACTGGATGGAAAAGACTGGCATTGACGGCTGGCGACTCGACGTGGCAGACGAGGTCGACCACCAATTTTGGCGGGAGTTCCGGCAGGCAATCAAGAATGTCAAACCGGAGGCGTACATCGTCGGGGAAGTCTGGCACGACGCTCGACCCTGGTTACAAGGGGATCAGTTCGACGCTGTAATGAACTACCCATTCCTGTACGCTGTTGACGGGTTTCTTGAGGAGGAGTCGATTGATGGTGAAAGTTTCGCGAACAAAATCAACCGCTTCCTCACCCGCTACCCCGACCAGACGAACGAAGTTCTGTTTAACCTACTTGGTAGCCACGATACAGCTCGCATCCGGTATCGCTATGATGAGAGTATTCGAACCATCAAGGTAGCACTGCTCTTATTACTGACGTTCCGGGGGACGCCTTGCATCTATTACGGTGACGAGATCGGCATGACCGGTGCTGATGACCCAGATTGTCGCCGGCCGATGATTTGGGACATTGGGAGTCAAGACCGAGACCTCCGACAGTACGTGACTGAGCTGATCACCCTTCGAACGGACCACCGATCACTCCGGCGGGGTTCGTTGACGTTCTGTCGAGACCGGTGTGGGGACGATATCGTGGTATACCGTCGTGTCGGTGATGAGGGAGATGATGCACTTACTGTCGCGGTTAACCGTGGTGACACGCCGGTCAGCGTTCCTGTTATGGAAGACGAAGTAGGATCGCTCTGTTTCACAACGTCTCCTGCTGTAACATCGCCTGACGGTGTGGAGTCGGTTGATCTCCCTGGTTCGGCTGGGGCGGTCTGGCAGTAGATTTCGGGATAGCCCTTTTCTGCCGTCGACTGGCTGGTTCAAATGTTCTCTCCTGTAGCGCCCTAATTGCTCACGGATTGGCTGAAAAACACTTTTCAGCACAGACCATGAGTAGCGGGACATTCACTGCCATACCGTTTCAAATCCACTATCAGGTTAGGGCGCGTTCGTCAACGCATTTCCTCGGGTTGTGAAGGCCTGAACCGGGCTCCAGCGCCGAATTGAAGGACTTATTTGCGAACTCAGAGATCACCTGAAGCGGAATATGGTGTTTGAACTGAAAGTGACGGTTGATAAAATAAACTGTACAATCTTATCGTGAAATGTCAATCAAGTGCTACCAACGGGGGCATAGTATATACTATGTAATAATTCATCAATCCTTACAAATATACCTAGACTTACATGTTTGTAGTTCCACACCTACATTGCAATGGCAGAAGACATTGAGTACACAGAAACCAGACGAACAGTCCTCAAAGGAATCGGTGCAGCCACCATCGGAGCTGGAATAACAGGATCGGCAACAGCTGGTGTCAATACAGTCGTCTCTGACGGCAAACGACTAGGTCCAGTTACGCCGCACGACACGGTCTACCAGATTCTCGTCGACCGGTTCAGCGATGGCGACCCCAACAATAACGACTTCAGTGATTTCGATAGCGATCTCGTTGACGGAACTGGTGAGGATTTGAAGCTCTACCAGGGTGGTGACTGGCAGGGTATCATCGATCGAATCCCGTATCTCGTTGATATGGGCATCTCCGCGGTGTGGATCTCTGCCCCGAATCAAAACCGAGAAGAACGGATCGAGGACGAACAGGACGACGGCTCGGTCGATGTTTGGACCAGCTATCACGGGTATCACGCCAAGAATTACTTCTCACCCCATCGGTTCTTCGGTGATATGGGTGATTTCGAAGCCATGCGTGATGCCCTCCACGACAACGGCATCAAACTGGTTGTTGACTTTGTTTCAAACCACACCAGCCGATGGCAGAACCCCACTCGAAACTACCAAGCAGAGCACGGGCGGTTGTATGAACCTGACAAGGACAGCAATGGGAACTACATTTTCGATTCGGACGGCAACGCAGTGGGCTCAAACTTACTTGCGGATCCGCACGGCCAGAACTCTGATTGGTTCCACAATCTCGGTGATCCAGAAAGCGGTGACACCTCACGGTTCGCCTATCGGTACAACGACCTTGCATCACTTGCTGACTTCAATCACGAGTACTCTCAACCGGTCTCACATCTCATCGATGCTGCGCAGTTTTGGAAGGGGAAGGGTATCGATGGGTTCCGGCACGACGCCACATTGCATATGAATCCTGCGTTCGCTCGGGTATTTAAGGACGCGATTGATGACGATGACGGTGGACCAATTACACACTTCGGCGAGTTCTTCATTTCTCGTCCGGATCCAAAATACGGTGAGTACGCTTCGTTCCCGGATCGAACCGGGATTAACAATCTAGACTTCGAGTACATGCGTGCCCAGACTAGTGTCTTCGGGGACTTCTCCGAGACGATGACGGACTTCGGGCAGATGTTGATCAACACGACCGACGACTACACACACGAACACCAGGCAATCAACTTCGTTGATAACCACGACGTCGGGCGTTTCCGCCTCACCCAGCAGAACGATGCAGTGTACAATGCTGCTTTGGCTGCTGTGATGACGGTGCGCGGGACGCCCAAGATCTACTATGGAACCGAACAGTACGTCGACCCGGACGGGGATAGTCCAAACGAAGGGCGGGTCTACATGGAGGCTGATTATCAATTCGACAAATCTACTACTGCGTACAATGTTATCTCCAAACTCGCATCGCTCCGAAAGGACAATCTGGGGCTCGCGTACGGCCAGACTTTCATTCGACATGACTCCGACGACGTCATCGTGTTTGAACGCTCGTTCTACGATCACAACGTCGTTGTGGCGATCAACCGCCAGCCAGACCAATCGGAATCTGTCCCTTCGGTCAGCACCGAGCTTCCCGATGGGACCTACAGTGACGAGTTGGACAACCTGCTCGGTGGCGGCTCAATCAACGCCTCGGGTGGAACGCTTGACTCGTTCACACTCGGTGGTGGCGAAGTCAACGTCTGGGCCTCAACGCCAACGGCATCTCCGACGACCCCGCGGCTGGGCACACTCGTCAGTACGATGGGCTCGGCTGGCCAGACGATTTACCTCTACGGTGAAGGGCTCGGCACCGATGTTACGGTTGAGTTTGGCGGCGTCGAAGCGACTATCAACGACGGATCAGAAAACCATGTCGAGGTCGTCGTGCCAAATGCGGCTCCTGGTGAGGTCAGTGTTACAGCGTCTCGAGACGGCCAGATGAGCAACGAACTAACGTTCACGCTTCTCTCCGGCCCACAGACGCAGGTCGTGTTCCACGTCAATGCCGAGACGGACCCTGGTGAGAACGTCCATGTTGTCGGCAACGTGCCTGAACTGGGAGCGTGGGATCCGGAAGAAGCTCCTGAGGCCATGCATAATCCCAACTATCCCGAGTGGTTCCTGCCCGTAGCCGTTCCAACAGACTCCCAACTGGAGTTCAAATTCGTCAAGATCGCCGACGATGGAACGGTGACGTGGGAAAGTGGTAATGACCGGACATTCACCTCCCCATCACAGCGGTCGGGAGTCGGTTCAACGCCGACCTACGATTGGCGTAGCTAAGGACTCATGGGGGGATTGTCACGGTTCAATTCTCACCCAGTTTAGCTACGACAGCTTCCTTACCGCCAGTTTTATGCAATCGTTTTATTTGCTCTGTTGGAACTCAATTCTGACATCGATAGACACCACACTGGAACCGTCGGAATCTCTCCGAACTCCCTATCGGTCGGAATTTCATCGAAGTAGTCATGCCAGATGCGACACCTCTGATGGTTCCTCGACGTCGTCGAACTCACCGCGCTCGACAGGTTCCCAGTCCCCATCTAGCTCCGGACTCCACCAGTCGACCTCGTAGGCGCCCGGTGCACCGAGGATCTTCACGCGCGCCGACCCATCAGGCAGGTCGCGGCGCAGTTTCTCGTCGACGTGGAGGTTCCAGGTCGTGGTTGAATCGAAGCAGGCGAGCACGGCCTCCTCGTAGCCGCGCGTCTCTCGGGATTCCTGGAGTTCGACCTAGGTGTTGCAGTTCTTGCAGAACACCCCCTCGAAGGGGATGTGAGTGAAGACCTCCTGCCCGCAGACGGGACACCAGAGGAACTTGAACAGTGCCTCGCTGTGTCGGTCAAGTACTTCGAGGGTCATTGGTTGACTAACCCGGTCGTCCCGGGCCACCCCCTCGTGCCCGGCCGAAAAACAGGGGCCAGCGGGGATCCACCCGCTCACCGTTCGGCGCCGTGAACCTTCTCGAGATTAGTCCTCGAGACTTCCCGTGGATTAGTCGGACACTCCCGCGACGCCATCGGTCTGATAGCCTCGAACGGCGTCGTGGGTCACGGTCGGGGCGTCCACGGCCCCCGATGCCTGCCGTCGCACCGTCCGCACAGTGGGAAGGCTGTTGAGAGCAGGCACAGTCCACTCTTGATGCTCTTCGATACCTTTCACGGCGATATTCACGCTTGCACTCCGGTCGGCGTGGTCTTGATGCGAACAGGACTGGCACTTGAACCGCTTCTTGTGACGGTTCGATCGTTCTGTATGGCCGCACATCGGACAGCATTGACTCGTGTATTCGGGATTGATCCAAGCCGTCGGAATACCCGCGAATGCTGCCTTGTAGGACGTGTAGTGCTGAAGCGCGCGGAACGGGAGGCGGTGCAAGCGTCGGTTCATCCGGCATCCGTAGTCGAGGCCGTCGCGCATCTCTTTGAGGTCTTCAAAGACGATGCACGGCTTCTCGAACTGCTGGCTCCACTCGACGATATGACGGCTCACTTTGTGGAGTCGGTCGCGGACAAACCGTTCCTCACGTCCTTCCAACGTGTCGTGGATGCTGTCCTTCCCCGCGTTCTGCACGCGCTTCCGCATCGTGAAATAGCGGTGGCGCTTGAACTTGATGTCCGGAAATTCGATAACGACTGTGTCCTCGACACTGCCCTTGGAGAGTGCAGTCAGCGCCACATTATCCTCGTTGACATCCACGCCAACAACCGTCCGTGAATTTTCCTTGTCTCGAACGGTCCCCTCGGAGCTAGTTACGTTGACGTGCAGCTCGGCGTTGCCGTTTCGGAACAGGGCTTCCGCCGTCCCAATCGTCCATGCATCGCTTTCGAGGGCGGTCTCGAGAATGTCGAGATGAGCGTCGTCACCATCGAGGACGCCCTTGACGTGCTTGTAGGGCTTCGCGCTGATCCGGAACGCCACGTCGCCGTCGTCGGTGAGTGACAGGTTGTACCCCTCCTCGTAGTTCGCCCGCAGCGGGTACATTCCGTCTTTGGTGTGGCTGGGTTTGTTGTAGTCGTCATACTCGTAGTAGTTCTCCATCGCACCGAGTGCTTTGGCGACGACGCGCTGTATCGTGTTTTTCACGAGGCTGGCGTCCTCGGCCACGCGGTCGGGAATGGCGTCCCAATCCACGCCTTCCTTGGCGAGTCGGATAGTTTGGTTGTATACCGACCTCGCTTCGAGGGTGGCGTCGTACAGCAGGCTCTCATTGTCGCTCTGGATGTCGAGCTGGAAATCCAGCGTCTTGATGAGAGCCTTTGAATCAGTCATTCTTCGTCTTGTTCGGTTGGTTCTGAGGTACGGACGACTTTCACGTCAGCCCCACGCCAGCGTTTGGGGACGGTGATGTGGGCGCTGTTCCCGAATTCCTTGACTTGGCCGTCGAGAACTTCCTCGCCGTCGATTTGAAACCGATTCGCCATACCTGTGTATATCCTTTGGATATACTTAATTGAATCGGTGGCTGACCCTCCATATAAGCGAGAAGCGAACGAACTACGCACACCTGTTCCTTAGCGGAACGTACGGCCTTCACTCTCGGAGTCAAGCCCTGAGTCACGGCGTACTCCGTCCGTAGACGATGCGTGAGGGGGCTTCGTACCCACAGTCGGGGCAGTCGTACCACCGCTGGACTTTCGCCCCGTCTGCCGCCTTCTCGCCGACGCGAACGTCATCGTTCGGACACTCCGGACAGCTGAGGTCCGGAGTCGGCCGCTCCCGGAGTTCGTCACGGAACGACGTCGCATCCTTCGTCTCGTACCCCCGCGACCACACCGGATAGCCGTCGACGAGGATTGCCCCACGCCACTTGTACCGGTAGGAATCCGGCGTTCGATGCAGGACGGCTCGCGCATCGGTCTCGGTGTTCAGATACGCGAGCATCGGCGAGCGGCTCTCACGTCGCCAGTTGGTGATGGGAGGCATATTTAGAAGTGGACGTCAGCGGGCACGATCCAGAGCTCTTCACTCTCCTCGAGGAGTCGATCCAGCTGTCCACGGTGGCGAATGCCGGTTCCGTGTTCGGTGTACAGGAAGATCGTCGGGCCGTCGTACGCACCGACCTGGTGGAAGGCGTGCCGGACGAGGTCCTCGTCGCGCATGATCTCCTCGTCGGAGAGCTCCTCGATGGCCTCTTTCACTCGATCGAGATTCCGCTCGAATTCCTCTTTCGTCGCCTCCCACCCACGCTCGAGGAGATCGTGACCGTCATCAGAGTCGACGGGGGCTGCCGTCGGCACCTCCCCCCATCGCGCCTTCCCCGCAACGGACGTGTCCTCCTCGTCGAAGGTCACAAAATAGTCGAAAACTGCGCAAGAATGCAGCTCAGACCCGACTAACCGATTGAACACCGTTTTCCCCGCAGCCAGTGCTTCGTTTTCTGTCGATGCTTCTACGAGCGCGTAGATGACCATGTGCATCTGAACCACTCCAACGCCCGTCGGTACAGTCACCGACGCGCGCCATTCTCTTGCTGGCGCGAATAGACAGCTACCGGAGAAGACGATGATTCAGAGGCAGTACGGAACAGGCCTCATTCAGAAGGATAAATTCGCTCAGTACAGGGTGGAGACATTACAGTACGTCAGACGTTCACCACATGAGAACTATATGATATGGACTTAATTTCCAAAATATGGCTAATCGCCGAGACCTGATGCAGTTCTCTCGACGGGAGATACTTCGGACGGGTGTCATGGCTGGTATCGGTGTGGGTGGACTTGCGGCAGGTCACACAGCAGCGGCACAGAATACCAATGGTGGCACCGAACAGTGGGCCTTCGAAACGGGTGACTCGGTGAGATCGTCGCCGATAGCGGTCGACGGCACGGTTTATATCGGGAGCGATGACGGGAACCTGTACGCGGTAGATGCAGCCACCGGCGACGAACAGTGGGCCTTCGACACGGGCGACGCGGTCTACTCGTCGCCGACAGTGGCCGACGGCACCGTCTACGTCGGGAGTGACGTCTACCTATACGCGGTGGATGCAGCCAGCGGCGACGAACGGTGGGCCTTCGAAACGGGCGACTCGGGTAGCTCGTCGCCGGCGGTGGCCGACGGCACCGTCTACGTCGGGAGTCGGGACAACAACCTGTACGCGGTGGATGCAGCCACCGGCGACGCACAGTGGGCCTTCAAAACGGGCGATTATGTGACTTCGTCGCCGACGGTGGCCGACGGCACCGTTTACGTCGGGAGTTGGGACAACAACCTGTACGCGGTGGATGCAGCCACCGGCGACGAACAGTGGGCCTTCGACACGGGCGAGAGTGTGGGCTCGTCGCCGACAGTGGCTGACGGCACCGTCTACGTCGGGAGTCAATATCTCTACGCAGTGGATGCAGCCACCGGCGACGAACAGTGGGCCTTCGAAACGGACGAAAGTGTGGGCAAGTTGCCGACGGTGGCCGACGGCACCGTCTACGTCGGGAGTTGGGACAACAACCTGTACGCGGTGGATGCGGCCACCGGTGAGCAACAGTGGGCCTTCGAAACGGACGGCTCGGTCTACTCGTCGCCGACGGTGGCCGACGGCACCGTTTACGTCGGGAGTTGGGACAACAACCTGTACGCGGTGGACGCGGCGGATGGTACCGAACAGTGGTCCCTCCAGACGGGATCTAGAGTGTCCTCGTCTCCCATGGTGGTGGATGACACCGTCTACGTCGGGAGTGACAACTACCTGTACGCGGTAGATGCAGCCACTGGCGACAACCAGGTGGCCGAACGGGCGACCCCTGAGGTTGCTACAGAGCAACCGACTGAGCCTGAATATAAGCTGACCGTCACTCGAGTTGAGGGGTCCCCTGACAAAGTCAGTTTTACGGTCACCATCACGGATACGAAGTCACTGGGGCGCCTGAGACTAGTATTGAGTGATGGACAGAACGGTACCATCTATGCCGACTCAACGAACGGCTTCGAGGAAGCTGGGAGCTTGGACGGGAAATTATACAAATGGGATAGTGAAACAGAAAACCCGTCACTGACGGTGCTACAGTCCATTCCCCGGGGTAATAGCGGTCTTTCGACAGATAACACGGTCATTGTAGAGACACCCCAAATTGGCATTCATTACAATGATGAGGATTCCTGGGAAAACATCTACAGTGAAGTAATTGTAGGACCGGCCATTGGGGTGAGAGAAATTACCGGGCCGGACGGTGCGACAATCGCTGTTTCTGAAGGCTCGTACACTGCGGTTGGTGATGTCTCACTCGAAAGGATATCGCGAAACGAGACCGAGTTCTGGGTCACAGAAGTGGGCAATGCGACGGTCAATGCGACCGATCTCGCAACCATGTTCGGTGACTCACAACAGTATCTCGCTGGCCAACGTCCCTCCGAAGTGAGTGTGTTTGCTGTGGGCGATAACCTGCAAGTCGGCTTCGGTGCCGGGTTCACGAACCGGTTTACACCGAGCATGATCGTCTCCGCTGACGAACCCATGACGGGCCCCGATAACACGTGGCTGCACGAATACGTCCACGTCCAGCAATCCCCGATTTCAGCGCCCCGTGAATCCAATTGGTGGACCGAAGCGATTGCAGAGTACCAGACAGCGCGGGTCGCCCCGGTTGTCACCGATACGTCCCCAGCCGAGTCGTACTTTCACATCATCAGGGGTGCAGAGAACACAGCCCCCCTTCGCGCAGAGGACCCCCCGACTGTCGAGAGTTCGTACGAACGGGGGCCGTTCGTCTTACTGTGCCTCTCGATCCGGATTTCACAGGCGAGTAACGGGAACAGGAGCGTCCAAGACGTAATCGAGATTCTCTACGAACCGGACTACTACAGCGCAGACAGGATAACACGCACGGTCGGAAATCAGAGTAACGAGTCCGTTGCGAGCTGGTTCGAAAACGCGGTCAATAGTCGGGAACTCCCTGAGGAACCCAGCTACCAAGCGTATCGCGACCTTCCATCGCGTCCACCTGCCATGAACCCAATGCCGACACTGACGCCGGAGTCAACAGAAGACGGACAGCGAGCGACAACACAGTCGCCGACCGATACTGAACCGGCAACCCCAACCGACGAAGCTGACAACGACGATGGCCAACCAGAAGAGCGGACGGAGGCAACCGGCCCCGGCTTCGGATTAGGAAGTGGGATCGCCAGCCTCGGCGGAGTTGCGTATCTCCTCCGACAGCGACTCAATGGTGAGGAAGAAAGCGACTGAGGGGTTCAACAAGGCCAGGTGTGTCTATTCGGCGACGCTGGCGCTCGGGTTCGGGAGGTCGAAGCCGTCTCAGTAGCACGGCCAACACGGGAGTTCGGCGTCGGCGTCCCAACAGTCGCTGTCGTCGGGCTTTCGTCGGTACTGAATATGCGCGTTGTATCTTGCACGGCAATTTGAACACCATCAGAGTCTGGTAAGAACTGTGGTGGTCCGTTCGCAAGTACACTGTGTGGCCAGTTCAGCAAAAGACGCCTGAATACAACACTGCGTACTCCTCTTAATCAAATAGGGCCAATCTCCCTGATTGCGCCAATTCTCCCGTCCTCGTCGAATGTAACATATTGACGTCCACCTTGAAGTAAGGCTCCTCCACGCTGGACGATGGTCCACGGGAGTGACTTACGGGTTTGTGCGCTGTTCGTTGGGATTTGTCCCGAGCTCAGGGGCGTCTGTGGTCGAACGCCACTCGTGATTGTCCCACTGGAACCGCACGGGCCGCGCCATCGGCCTGACTTGCTGCTCGGTGTTCCGCCGGAGGAACGTCTCTGCGGCTGTGAGATCGGCGTGTCCCTTGAACCCGCAGGGACAGGTCAGCGTCTCTCGATGCCGAACTGTCTCGTCCTGCTCTCCGCATTCCGGACACGTCTGGCTCGTCCATGCCTCACTCTTCTCCACTCCCTCGATCCCATACTCCTCACAGACGGACCGCAGCTGATCGACGAACTGCTTGAACGCCCAAAAGTTCTCCAGCTTTTCGTTGATTTCAGGGGACGGTTGAATTTCGATGACGCCGGTGAGGTCGCCGATGTACACCGTTGCGATCCCCTCGTCGTGCAATCGTTCAACGAGGTTACGGATGAGGGCCTTCTGGGCATGGGTCCGCCGGCGGGAGCGTTTGCGGTAGAGCCGGCGGATTCGCTGGCTCGTGTCCCGCTCTGGCGGCAGCTTGGCCGACAGGCGCGCGATCTCTTCGGTCGTCGATCGGAACTGTTCGAACAGCTTCTCACCGTCGTAGAGATACTGCTCCCCATTCGTTGTCGTACACGCAACGAGGTTGTTGGCACCCAGATCGAGGGCGGCTTCTTCGGAAGCCAGTGGTGAACCCAGTTCCGAGTCGTCGACTGTGACTGGTTGATATGCTCGATAGGTGTCTTCAACCTCGTCGTATTGAATTTCCAGTCGGCCCTGTTCGCCGGACCACTTTGGATCGCCACGCACCTCCAGCCGGAGCCGTTCGTAGTACCCCAGTCCATACTTCTCTTTGAGATCCTGGCCGACCGGAATTTCGACCCGGGAGTAGTCGCCCCACTCGATCTCGTACGAATCGTTCCGAACGAACAGCCGGAGATCTCGCCCGTCCTCTTGATTCCCCCAGTAGCCCGGTGGGGACGCGTCTTCACAGCTTTCCAACAGCGCGAAAAACGACTTCCAGGCGGCGTTGTTCTTTCGTGTCACCGTCTGGACGCCGGCAGCGCCGAGTTGGCCTTTGTACTGTCTGCGAAACTCATCGGTCTCCCAGATGTTCTCGTCATCGAAGAACCGCTGGCGGCGGGCATAGGTCAGCTCGTTCCAGAAGCTCGCCGTCGCGTCCATGACGTCTTGTAGGAGGGCCTCATCCGACTCGGAGAGGGGACGTACCTCGAAAGTATTGGTCCGTTTCATCACTTGCTTACTTCCTGCTGGTCGGGTTGCTCCCACCGGCGCGGGATGTAGCCGAACTGTTCGATCTCGGCAGCCTGTTCACGGAGAAGCCCGACGAGGACTTGCTCTGGAACGCCTGCCTGTGCGTGTTCGACCAACAGACTCTGAAGTCCCTCACGGGCGTCCTCGACGGCTTTGAGATCGTTATCGCCCATCGATGCGCTCCCGGGTATCCCCGGTTTCGTATTTGAATGTTGGCGACGCCGTCCGGCTCTGAGAATGACGGTGACTTCGATCGAAGACGGCGCCGGCGTGTGGGTCCGCGCCGATCAGGCGGTCGAACACCGTCTTTCCGGTGGCCAGCGCGTCGTCGTGCGTCGATGCCTCTACGAGGGCGTAAATCACCATATGCATCTCGAACACCTCGAAGCGCCGACGCACCGGGAGTGACTGCTCGCTCGCTCCTGCTGCGCCGGCACCCATCGCCGGCGCCCGAAAAACCCGATCTAGCGGTCGATTCTTAGGACTCGTCCGTTCGTTCGACAGTGATGGTCAGGTCGCCCGATTCGTAGTCGGCCTCGAAGTCGACGGCGAACGCGTCCGCCTCGTAGGCGGCGTGGTAGGCGCGGTGGCGTTCGAGGGAACCTGTCGCCTTGAAGTGGAAGAACGCGGCCGCCGTGTAGGGCTTGCTCTGTGTTTCGATCTGCGACTCGACGGATGCAGGGAGCGCGATTTGGGGCGTCTCCGTGTCGATACTCGCAGCGAACTCCGTCGCTTCCTCGACGGTTGCTTGCGAATGTGCCGGTGTCTCGCCGGTGAGAACGTTCACCGGGGTTTCCGTCTGGTCGGTGAACAGGACGTCTTCGAAGGTGTGTGTCCCGAGGATCGCCTCGGGATCCAACTCGCAATCGTGGAATGGATCGTCGTCTGGATTCTCGGGCATCAAATCACGAGCCCACGGTGGGGCTCAGTCCTTTCTGCCCCAGACAAACCACAACTTGTCTCGATGTAGCGGAGGTAAGTCCC